>Ga0315906_10004047_pt1 | contig 19039 bp, 30 predicted proteins | sample LakEriMetagenome_4_FD_203526 | JGI IMG/M metagenome (GOLD analysis project Ga0315906, IMG submission 203526) | Freshwater fungal communities from buoy surface, Lake Erie, Ohio, United States - Buoy 2 MA122 | ecosystem: Environmental > Aquatic > Freshwater > Lake > Lake biofilm | place: USA... | reverse complement strand
AATGTTAAGAAAAGAATCTAATGAAGTTTATTACAGATTACAAAATGGTAATGATTCAGAAATTTTTACCGAAAGTGAAATTGTTGATATGATTGAACAAATTGTAATGGAAGAAAAAAGTAATATTAAGAAAGGAATAACTCCCGCTGGTTTAGCGGCATATGAAAAGGCACATAAAGGATCTGGTAAAGAAAATGAGGAATATATGAAGGAGTTTACTAAAAAAATTACCGAATACGAAAAAGACGGATCTAAAGAAAAATTTACAACAGACCCAAAACATTTTCCTAAAGGTAATGGTGAATTAGAAAAGATGAGTAAAAAGGCGTATGTAATGTCCGATGGTGGTAAAGAATTTTTAGATGATTATATGAGACCTGGAATGGAAGATTTTGTACCGGAGGAAATCACATATGATGAAGATTGGGTATCAGATAACATTAAAGGTTCCTCAAGAACAGGAAATAATCCTGAATGGGCAAATGCGGAGAAAACTGATTTAGGTGATAAAATATCTAAGAAACAAAAGGCTAAGAAATTCCATAAAGCAAAAGAAACGGCTTATAGAAAATCTAAACAACCTGTTACGGATGGTACTGGTGAAAATTCTGGTACTGGTGTAAATATTAAACTTGAAAGTGTTATTGATAAAAAAGCCCAAAAATTAAATGAAGAATTTAATAGAATGAAAAGTTTAATGGGATATAATCAAAAAACACAATAATTTACATATATCATAACTTTATTATAATTTCTCCATAGACATAAATCTATGGAGAATTTTTTTAACTATATAACCCAACCAATGAAACCGGAAGATGTTGATATTTGGTTTAGGATTAATAATATAATTCCTGAAAAAATGGATTTATATTATGATTTCACCTTTTCATTATATTATCTCATTGTTGAAACATATTTAGGTGATGATGACAATAAATCCGAAACAAAAATTGTTATGTCGGATGAAGATAAAAAAAACCATTTTCAATGGTGTTGGAAAAAAACAATTCAAAATTTTAATAAGGAAAGTATCGTTTTTAATGAGAAGGGTGATCACCTTGATTACTTTATGGAGTTTTTTATGGAGATTTTTTATTTACAAAAAGAAGATAAAATAAAAAATTCAATAGGTACGTTTTTTACGGATGTTTTCGATAGAAAAAAACCGTTTACTAAATCTGATTTAGATATGATATCTAGTATATATAAGTCGTTAGATAAAAATATGGTCCTGTAGTATTTACAAACGAGATTTATTGATTTAGATTTGATTATATAAAAATAAACAATTATTATTTTACACAATGGAAACTTTAGAAAAAATTAAAACGTTGACGGAAGAATTAAGTGTTGATGTTACTAAATTTAATGCGGGTAACAAAAGTGCTGGAACACGTGCTAGAAAAACATCGCAAGAATTGAAATCGTTGTTACAAACACTTAGAGGTGAGATTTTGGAAGCAAGAAAAAATGACTAATATTAATACAATATATTTATTTGTTTTTGTTTTCTCCGCAATTTTATTGATGAGAACAACGTTCAAATTTATTATTTCCCTACTACAAGCAAATCCTGAAAGAATGGTTCTAAGTAGTAGGGAGATTTTATTTAATGGTTTGGCATTAAGTTATTTAATAACATATCTAATACAAATATAAATGAGCTTATTTAAGGAATTTACGATACTATTTCCATATTTACAATCAGTAAGAAAGTTAAAAAATTATTTATCTTTTGATATTGAATTTCCTGACACTTGGAAATTACCTAAAAAATATGTAAATGAGGAAAAAGTGGTTGAGAATGATAAATCTAAACAAGGTTTTAGATTCTTTTCATTTGTTTCAGAATTTGATGAGAAATCAGTTGATGAGATTATATCAAATATTAAAAATATAATCGCATATAATAAAGAAAGAGAAGAAAAGGAAAGGTTATTCCAAGTCAAAGTGGATGAACTTAAAAAGATGTTTGAAAAAGAAAAGTTGGATGATCTACAAGCCTTAAAATTTGAAATCACTGAAGAAAAAATTAAGTTAGATGACACAGAAGAAACCATCAAGCCGGTTGGAGGGAATGCAACAATGGCTAAATAATGAAATTGAAAAAGACCAAATTGATTTAGTAAACGAAAAAAATCGTTTTATTGATCAAATTAAAAAAATAAAAAAAGAGGAAATAATTCCTGTTAAACAGGAAATAAAATTAACATTATGGCAGAAAATCAAAAAAGTATTGATGGGATAATTGAAAAATTAGCGTTGATAACAGATGCCACACAAACATTGTTCCCAAACGGTAAAAGTGCGATCGTACTTGAACTACCATTTGAAGATTTTAAAAAGGTACAATCAAACTTCAGACAAATCGATCAAGGATTTACTCAGTTTAAGATAGATTTATCTGGTGTTGAAGTCATTTTTATTTTAGATGGTACGTTTAAAATAGTTGAACCACCAAAAGAAATTAAAAAAGAAAATTTATTTAGTAAAATACTATCGTTTATAAGTCGTAAATCTACGGTAAAGAATTGATTTAGAATATCCATTTTCCGATAAAAGATCATACATATATTTTTTTTGTTCTTTTGATGAATCTTTTACCAAAATACAATCAATCCTCCCTTCATTTATCATATGTGAAGAAAGACAATCCATTAATCTATCACAATCATCCTCACTTTTAAGTGAAAACAAATATATTTTTTCATCGTTTTGTATAACAATTTTGTTGTTAAGTTTGGAAACCAGTTTAACCCCAACTTTTGGTAAATATTGTTTTAACATAGTAGGTACAGTTATTTTTTTCGACTTACTGACATCATATATTAATTCTTCTTTATTATAATTGTTGATTAGGGTAATATTAAAGTCAGGATCATCAAGATCAATTTTAATTTGTCTACCAAATTGGTCTCTTACAAAATAAGGTCTGTGACTAATAATCCGTTCTAAAAATCCTATTTCATATACACACGGTTTACCATTCTCAGTTTCCATTCTGAATATTACGGATTCACTTTCCTTTACCAAATTATCGTAGAATTTTTTTGCTCTATCAAATGTTTTGAATTTCTTGATAATTTTCTTTTTTGTTTTATTTTTAAACAATACGATTATATAGTTATCCATTTGATTATTATATATTTGTTAAGTATAATTATAAATCAGTTAAAATAAATATGGAAGATTATTATAGTGTTTTGGGGGTTACTGAAAATGCGACCCAAGAAGAGATTAAAAGAAAATATAGGGAGTTGGTTAAAGAAAACCATCCGGACAAAGGGGGTGACGAGGAGAAGTTCAAAAAGATCTCAACTGCGTATGACACCATTGGAGATGAAAATAAACGTAAACAATATGACCAACAAAAAAACAATCCATTTGGTAATATGGGAGGATTTGGTGGAGCGTCAATGGAGGATATGTTAAATAATATGTTTGGTGGTAATCGTAGACAACAAAACAGAGTACACGATACCGTTATTGATGTTCATATTGGTGTATTAGAATCTTACAGAGGGGGTAAGAAAACAATTACATATAATAGAAAAGACAAGTGTAATCCTTGTAATGGTACTGGTGGAGAAAAGAAAGTATGTCAAACTTGTGGGGGTCAAGGATTCACAGTTAAACAAATGGGATCCGGTATGTTCATTCAAATCGTACAAGTTGCCTGTGGAACCTGTAATGGTGTTGGTAAAGTAACAACCGCAGCTTGTTATGCTTGTGGTGGACAAGGTGCGATAAATAAAATTAATACCGTAGACGTACAATTACCACACGGTATAGATGATGGTCAATTTTTAAGATTACAAGGTCTTGGAGATTATAGAAATGGTGGTTATGGTAATTTAGTTGTAAGAGTTAAAACTATAAATGAAAGTAATTTTGAAAAGTCGGGACCACATTTAATATATAATGCGTTTTTAAAGATCGAGGATTTTCAAAGAGGAACGTTTGATGTACCACATCCTGATGGGGTAATGAATATTAAATTCCCTGATAATATAGATACATCAACATCACTAAGAGTTAAGAACAAAGGTTTTAGAGGTCAACAAAATGGGGATTTACTAATTAATCAGTATCTTAAATATACGAGAAATTAAAAAAGAGATTTAATATCGTAAATTAATGAAACTAAACCATATATGGATAAGGCAAACATTAAGGCTCCACTTATAAAAACAAATTTTTGAGTTTTACCTGTTGTTTGATTACATTTTCTACACCCTGTAACTTGAGTTGCTTCGGTTTTCATATCTTCTTCCATGTTTTCTTTTTTATTAATAATAAATATTACTGATTGACATATAAATATAAAATAACTATTTTTAAAATAAAAAAATTATGCTATCATACATTGGAGGTAAAAGTAAGATTGGAAAGTGGATTGTACCTTTCTATGATAAGGATATGGAAACATATCTTGAAACATTTGGGGGTATGTTTTGGTGTTTCTTTAATATGGATCTTAAAGAATTCCCGAACCTTAATAAAGTTGTGTACAATGACTTCAATCCATTAAATTATAATTTGTTTAAATGTGCTCAAAACCCTAACGAATTATTAAAGGCAATAAATTCAATTGATTGTCAAAAATTTGGGGTGGAACAAACCCCTGAGATTTATCGTAATCAATTTGTAAGTTTCCAAAGCGAGTTGTTTACCAAAGATATTACAATACCTGAATATGATTATGAGACCGCAGCAAAGTATGTCTACATTCTTACTCAGGTATTTAGTGGATCAAAACCTGAGACATCAAAATTTATTGATTTGAAAGGTAAATATAAGTCAAAATATCTTACCTTTAGAGACAAGTTGATGAAACCTGATTGGGTAGATCATTTCTTAAAGATCACAGATGTTGAGAATATGGATTTCTCAGATGTAATTAATAAATATGACTCACCATCAACATACATTTATTTGGATCCACCATATTGGAAGACAGAGAACTATTACTCCAACCACGATTTCGACCGTAATGATCACGAGAGATTGGCAAACGTTCTACACGGAGTCCAAGGTAAGTTTTCATTGTCTTATTATGACTTTGATTTACTTCGTGAATGGTTCCCTGAAGATCGTTATAGTTGGGTAAGAAAAGAGTTTGCTAAGGCTGCCGCAGCTAAGAAAGGTGAGAAACAAAATATGGGTGAGGAGTTACTTATAATGAATTACTAATTTTTTTTATTTCTTGGATATTTATATTAAAAAAAGTCAATATGGAATTAGTTGGAATTTTATCAAAAGTCGTTAAAGAAAACGTAAATATTAAAAAAATATTATTGGAGTATCCTGAATCCACAGTAAAGAAATTATTGGATAAGTTTACTAAAGAAACTGATGATACTGAGGATGAAATCAAGAAAACAATATCTGATTTTGAAAGATTTAAAGCGGCATTTGATAATGAAGATAAAGATATATTCAAACATAGTTATGAAAAAGTAAAGCAACTTGTTGCGGATAAATCCACAAAGCAAAAAACCAAAAAAGATCTTGAGAGTATTGCACAAGAATTTGTGACTAAACACAAAGGTGTTGACTTACAATTAGTTAAAACAAATATTAAAAAATATTTTGAGTTAAAAACATTATTCCCCGATCAAAAGTTATTCAAAAGAGATGTTACCGATTTAAACCCATCTCAATTAAATGATTTAGTTAATAGATTTTTTGGTAGATTTGATGACAATGGTGAGAATGAATTAACAAAAAGAATGACAGAAAAATTTATGAAGGATAATCCTGATGATGATCCATTAACAGTTATTCTTCCTAGGGTTAAAAGATTTGTGAGACACTTCGAATCAATTCCATTAAATGCTAAATTAACTGCGTTTATGACATTTGATGAGTTTGAGCATTTGGTTGATGGTTACACACCAATGGGTGAAGATGAATATAGTTTACCTGATATTGATTTAGATGACGTTGATATTGCATATGAAGATGATAACATATTAATTTTTGCTCCTGATGAAAAACAACAATGTATTAATATTAGAAAAAAACACGCTCCCGATAGAAGATGGTGTACATCTTGGGAAGGATCAAGTAATTACTACTACAATTATAGATTAAATCAAAACTTAACATTATATTATGTTATTAGTAAGAATTTACCTGAATCAGATGTTAATTATGCTGTTGTTGTCCTTGTTGATAGATGGGGAGGAATGAGATTGGCGGATGGTACCAATTCAGGTAGATATGCCGGAGCTACAGAAATTGATTGGGACGAAATTACTAGAAAGGTTCCGGCATTACAAGGTAAAAAAGAATATCTTGAACCAAAACCATTTAGTAATGAGGATCAAGAAAAAATGCAGAGATATAAATCTTATAACCTAAGAACTAACGATCCGATACAAGAGTTAGGTAGTGTTGAAGAAGTTGAATTATGGATGGAATTAAGAGGTCCCGATTTCACTAACATGAGTAACGGTGTTGAAATATTTGCTAATTTACCTGAAGAACTACAAAAGAAATATATTGGTTTAGGAACTGAGTTAAATGGTGGAATGGTTAAGGTCCTTAAAGATGGGGCTATGTCTTATTATGTTTCAAAGAAAAAAGAAAAATTACTTACAAAAACATTAAGTCAGTTAACTTCAAGCGATATTGAGACAATTAAAACCAAAGAAATGAGACCGTATTTCAGACAACTTAAAAGAAAATACGCTCAAGAGTTAACATCTAAGGATACAGGAACATTTGTTCAATTGGAATATCCTAAAGATGATGCATCTAAATACATTGCACTATTTGGTTTTGAGGAATATTTTGATTCAATTCCTGATAATGTTGAATTCATTAATATGGAAAATAAATCAAATGATGTCATCGCAATGGATCTACCCGAAAGTATTGGAAAATTTACTGAACTTACAACTTTGGTAATTGATAATATGGTTAAGTCGATACCTGAAAGTATTGGAAACTGTAGACAATTATCATTTTTAAATTTAACAAACAACCCTGAGTTAGATAAGTTACCTGAATCTATTTCTAAATTAACTTGTTTAGAATTCTTTTCAATTATGGGATCAAATCCTAATATCAAGATACCTAAAAAATTAGAAGAATATATGACACCTGATGAGGATTTTTGGTTTATTCATTTCCCTGAAGATATGAAACAACACTGTACTGGATTAGGGAAATTCTAAAATATAAAATATGAAAAATATAGATGTTGAAGTATACATAAGACAAATGATAACTTTTTTTGAAAATAACCCCGGTGATTTTATGGATTTAGTGGGTACAGCACAAAAAGATTTGTTCTACCAAAAGATGAAAGAAAAATCATTGGAAAATGTGGAAAAGGGGGAAGATTATATTTTAACAAAACAACAAATATTAGATATTGTTTTAGAGTTAAAGGCACCTGAATTATTTGAAAAGTTGGCATCAATAGAAAAAATTGAACAACATATAATGAAAACAAAATTCGGTGATATATTTTTAAATTAAAAAAAATCAAAAAATTATTGTGGTTTATAAAAAAAGTGTTATCTTTGTGGTATAATTAAATTTTATACTTATGATTTACACACCAGAATTAATTAAAAAAGTGGCACCATCGGTGTTTGCAACGGAACCTTCAAGTAAGTTGACTAACAAATATTCATTCGTACCTACGGATCAGGTAATTGAATATTTTTTGAGAGAAGGTTGGGATGTTTCCTCAGCACATCAAACGGGTAAAGGTATTCATGCGTTACACGAGGTTAAGTTTCGTAACAAACAATTACCTGCGGTTGGTGATACTTTAGTTGAGGCGATTGTTCGTAACTCACACAATGGTACTTCAGGTTTTTCTTTAGGTGCTGGTCTTTACCGACTAGTTTGTAGTAATGGTCTTGTTGTTCCTACGTCTGTATCTGAAAGATTTAATATTCGTCATAAGGCATTTACCTTAGATGAGGTAAAAGAACTAACTGAAAGTTTTAGTAAGAAATTACCTAAGATTGAACATTCTGTTGGTAGAATGATGGAAAGAAAATTAACAATTGACGAAAAGATTGATTTTGTTGAGAAATCTTCTAAGTTTAGATGGGCTATTGGTTCTGTTCCTGCGGAGTTAAACATCGAAGAAATTTTAACACCTTTAAGACATGAGGACTCTGGTGACGACCTTTGGTCTACATTCAACATGGTTCAGGAAAAATTTGTCCGAGGAGGTATTGAGTATAAAACAAAAACTGGTCGCAAGTCAAGCTTGAGAAGTTTGAAAAACATATCAAGTTTGAATTATGTTAACACAAAACTTTGGGAAACCGCAGAATCAATGTTATAACTACTACGGGGTCTACGGACCCCTTTTTTTAAATTATGGAAGATAAATATTTTTTAAACGAAAATAACTTTTTGGATATCCTTAAAGATAGACATCAAAAATTATATGGTGTTTTAAAAATTAATAGTCCTTTAAATTTAACACCAGACGTTTTAATACATAAAAACTTTTTGATAGAATATCTTAAAGGTGAGGAATATGGTGGGGAAATAAAACATACCGAAGGAATTTTTAAACATAGATCCGGGTTTTACTTATATTTATCTAAGATTGATTTATCTGAACTAAATTATAATGTGAAAGTTTATTACGATGTGGATCAATATGATGAAGTTAAATTCTTTATAAAAAATTTATCAAAGTTGAACAGTGGTCATTGATCATATAAAATAAAAAAATAAAAAAATGGAAATTACAAGTGTAGAATTAAAAGAAAAAATTAACAATGGTGAAAAATTAATTGTTGAATTTTGGGCTGAATGGTGTGGACCATGTAGAATGATGAAACCAATATTTGAAAGAATATCAAATGAAAATACATCTGATGTTAAGATGTATACAATGAATGTAGATTTAAATAGAGAAGTTGGAGCGTCATTAGGTATTAGAAGTATACCAACGATTAAAGTGATTAATTCTGGTGAAGTTATTGATACAAAAGTTGGGGTACTTAACGAAGGTCAATTAAAAGATATGTTAACCGAATTAATCAATGGATAAGGTTGCGGTTCTTTTTACGATGAAACAATGCCCTTTTTGTCATATGTTAAAAGAAATGTTAGACAAAGAGGGTATTGAATACGTGGATCGTGATATTCACGAATATGAAGAAGAGTATAACTTATTTGTTGAGGTAACAGAAAATGAATTTGTTCCGGCATTTATGTTAATTGAATCACCTGAAGATAATCCTGTGACTAAATTGTTTGCTCCTGACCGAGATTTTGAAGATATTGAACAAGGCGCTAAAATAATTAAAGAATTTTTTAAAAGATAGATTAGAAGACAATTACGTCTTCCAATCTATCTTGTATTAAATATGGTTTTTCTCCCATAGGATCTAATATATCTTGAGTTAAGTCATAACTTACCACTTTGGATGAAAACTCTTCCAAATCGAAGTTAAATACGTCTAAGATAAGTGATTTGATAATATCTTTATGTAGTCCTTTATCTGTTACTACTTTAATTTTAAAATCTTCATTAGAATCAATTTTTTTGGTGAAGAAAAAATGAACTTCATTGGTCATTATTGTACTATAAACTTGATTAAACATATAGTGGGTGTAATAAACCATTAATCTACCGCAGTTTAAACTATGACCATATGGGAATTCAGAATTAATTGAAATCTCACTTAAAGGTTCAGGTTCCTCAATAAAAGGAATTTTATTAACTTTAATCCATCCCTTCTCAATATTTCCAATTTCTTGATTGTATTTGATAATATCGATAACGTTAAGTGATTTAATCTCCAATGACGTTAATATATCTTGGAATTTTTCGGTAAATTCATCTCTTATTGAATTTATATCTAAAAATGTTTCACTCGTTGTAATTCCATTAATTACATAAAAAGAACCAACATCTGAAACTTGTATAATTGAATTTTCATTTTTATCAATCTTAGATAAAATGAAATCGGCAAATAGATTAACAATGCCTCTTTTTGAATTTTTATTAATTAATCTCATATCTTTTTTTACAATTGATATGGATTTTAAATGAATATATAAATAGTTAAGGTATTTTTACTTAAATGTAAGAGGTTAACATATCATTTATATTTTTCTCAACTTCACGGTAGTCAGGATAATCTGGTATTCTAAAATCTAAATACTGTATTTCATCTTCACCCATTAAATGTTTAATCATTTCGGTGTATGATCCGTGATAATCAAGATTGTCATCGTTATAACCTGAACCTACAAACGTGGATAAAAATAATTTAACATTTCCATAAAAATCTCGGATTTTAATATATGGTCTATAATAAGTTTTTTCGTTTCTTGTTAATGGTTCTTCAATTATATTACCAACAAATAATCTTTCTAATTCTGACATAACACTAGAATATATTTCATTTTCATATGCTGAATTATATGAACTATCGTGTAATGAGTATAATTCGGATTTTAAATCAATAAGATCATTTTTTAAAAGTAGTTTCATTGATTCTTCATCTCTGAGTAGTCCTTCAACATTTTCTGATGTGATTGTAAATTCTCCCAATTCATTTGAAATTTCATCAAAAAATTGAGTGTCGTAATCATCTATTGATAAAATCTGATTACCAATATGTTCAATTATATATTGTGAAAGGTGACTCAAGTTTTCTTTATCTAACACTTCAATTACATCACGATAAACATCATCAGTTGTGTCCCAATATGGGTCCCAAGAATCTTCACCTAAAATTGATTTAGCAACATCTTTAGGTGATGTTGATTGACGAGAATCTTTAAAAAATTCGGATAATTCTTCTCTATCCTTTAATTTGAGATAATAATCCTCACCTCTCAACTCAACATCTGTTAATAGGTTATCACAAATAAATTTTAAAGTTTCCGATGGGTTTTTTTCTAACATATACAAAAGATATCTATTAGATTGTTCATCTGGTACTGATTTATATTCTAACCCATCTAAAATACCTAAAGAATCTAAAAACTCCATTTCAGGAAAATCATCTTCCGGTAATTGATTTATATCAATTCTATCTAATAAATTTTTACTTTTTAAAAATTTTAAAAATGTGGTAGTTTTACGATTAAAAATAGGTGATATGTCATCCCAATCACCATCGTTAAAATTTTGTATTATTTGTTTTAAGTCCATATCTAACTAATAAATATAAAAAAAGGTGGAAAAATAATTCTCCACCTCAACAATTCGCATAACACCTATTACTTATTCTTGTAATATTTCTCAACAATTTTTTTCACAGATTCCTGAACCGTAGCATTTTGTTGTGCTGGTTGAGGTTGTGCTTGTGGTTGAGGTGCCGCTTGTGCTTGATTTTTTTTACATCCGCATCCCATGGTAATTTGTTTTTATTAGGTTTATTTATCTATAAATATCTAAAGATTATTATATTTGTAAAGAATTGAATATTTATTGTTATATGTCAAGAATAGTAGAAATAAAAGGTGGTGATTTAGTTAATTTAATTAAAACTATAATATTTGAAGAAACTGAAGGTGATGATCAATATTATGATATCACACCTGATCAGTATTATATGTTATTAAGATCTGTTAATTATCAAGCTCAGGCAATACCTAAATTACCTATGTTTAAAGGTAAAAAACTTAGAGTTAATGGTCCTGTAAATATAAACGGTAAACCAATAAAAAGTTTGGGTGAAATTACCATAAATGGTCAGCTCACGATTGCTGGAACACAAATAAAAAGTTTAAATGGTGTTGAATACAATTCTCTTGGTGCATACTATAATACACCATATGCTGAAGAAATTGAAAGACGTAAAAGACAAAAAGAAAGAGATGATGCGGATCAAAGAAGAATTGATGATGAATGGAATTTAAATGATACCGATAATACTGGTGAAAGAGCTCATGCGGTATTCCGATTTATGGTTAATGAGGGTGATATTGATGAGTTAGAAGAGAATGAAATTGAAGAGTTAAAAAGTTTAGAACAAAAACTACAGGAACTCGAAGATAGAATTGATGTTGAAGAAGATCCGGATTTGGTTGATGAGTTAACAAATGATTATGATGAATTACAATATGATATTGATGAACTTAAATCTAAAAATAATGATGTATATGGTTTAATTCCTCTTGGTAGTCATTATGAAATGGATACATTTAGATCAATTCATCCCGATGCTGATGGTCATGTATATGCAGTTGGTACGGAATACGATGCCGACACATCTCTTCAGGACTATTATAAAGATATGATAGATGACTTAAGTAATTTTAGTAAAGACACTTTATCTTATCACATTGACGGGGATGATGTTGCGGAATATTTTGAGGATATGATAAGACAATGGATCTATGATGATCCGAGTAATTATGATGTAAGAAGAGATATATCTGGATATCAGGAACAACAAATAGATGATTTAAAATTTGAGAGAGTTGAATTACAGGGTGAGTTATTTTTAATTAATTATGGGATAATACCACCATTAGAATTTGTTGTTAATAGAGAGAATAATTGGGAATATAAAGATGGTGCGGGTAACAAAATTAATTTAATTGCCAATCAAGACGGAAGTAAAACTGTTTTACTAAATGGGACACCAACTTTAAAAAATCCCGTATACAAAGATATAGATTGGGATGAAATGTCTGAAAATATTGCGGAAAGAATAAGTGAAATTGAGGATCGTTTTGTGGATATTGAAGATGACATAGAAACTATTAAAGATAATCCTGAAGGAGATCCTGATGAAGATGATGTTGAAAGAGAGGTAGAAGAAAGATTAGATGAAATTAAAGACGACCCGATTAGATGGTTAGACGATTATGGTATGGATTATGAAAATTTTGTGGATAAAAGATCATTAGAAGAAGATTTAATTCGTGATTCAGATTACGGTATATTAGCAAATTATGATGGGACTTACGATGAAATTAGAATCAACGATACAAATTACGTTGTCTTTAGAGTTGATTAATATCTTTACAGAATAGAAAAATATTATTATGTTTATGTGTGATGGGAAGAAAGAAAAAAATAGAGTTTTTAATGAACACCGAATGGATGTTTGAAAAACCTATTGACCAAGAACACAAAGAATACAAATTATTGTCGTACTTCCAAAAAATGGGGGAAAAATTAGACAACATGGAACTGTATCCAAGTTTCATTGAATTATCACTACATTTAGCGAATATTCAAACTCTTATTAAGGATAAGAAAATTATCTACACGGATAAGAAATTTTCAACTATAGACGATGAGTTACTTGTAAAAGATTTAAAGATTAAAGAAATCCCAACTTTAGACAATGAGGAGATGGGTGAATTCACTAAAATATTATCGTATAGTGCTCCAAGAATGTTAGAATATTTTAATATTGCTAAATCTGTTTGGGAAATAGTATTTGATAGTATCATAATGAAACTAAAGAAAAATAAAGATTCGGTTTTAGAAAAAAAAGGATATTTTTATTACATTAATCCTAAGGATGAAATGTATTATGTTTGGGAATATGATGTAAAACCAGTCAATAAAAAATCACCTGAGAGTAAAACTTTAGTTAATTTAATTTATTCTGATAAGAAAAATAATTTGACAATCACAAAAATTATAAATACATTTAGTCAATGGAACATAGATAATAAATCAAAACTACCTCTATTTGAAATGAGTTGTGAAGGTGAGTTCCCAATTAATGAAACACTTTTACCTCTTTTTAAAAGAAAATTGATTAGTTATGTTAACCAAGTACAGATGTTAGAAAACTACAAGAAAAACAAAGAACAATTAAATTCTTAATATGGATAAAAATTTCGAAAAATTGATTGAAAAATTAATTAAGGACCTACCAAACGATATGGATTTAGGTAAAGAAGTCAGAAAAGTTTATATTAAAATTATCGGTCAAAAAAATTCCCAAACCCTTAAATCTAATTCAAATGGGGTTCAATAAGAGAATTTTCACAAAAAAACATATTTTAAGACATTTAGATGATATAGAAAAATATCTTGATGTCGATGCTGCATTTTTAACTGATAAATTCTCAAGAGATGTTTATCGGTTATTTAATGAAGGAAAATCCAAAGAAGAAATAATAAAATACATAAACGAAAACAAATGAAAATTAAATTAGAATATGTTTGGCTTGATGGATATAGACCGGAGCCAAACCTTAGAAGTAAAGTTAAAATTGTTGAAAGTGAAGTTCCTATGGAATTAAATAATATTCCGGTATGGAATTTTGATGGATCATCCACTTCTCAAGCGGAAACAGGAAATTCAGATCGTCTTTTAAAACCTGTTAGACAGTATACAACACATGGGTTCCCATTCGTAAATGATACTGTATATGTATTATGTGAAGTATTAAATCCTGATGGGACCCCACATGAATCAAATAAAAGATCTCAGATTGGTGATAACTTTGAAGATCTTTGGTTTGGGTTTGAACAAGAATACTTCATACGTGAAGAGATTAACGGAAACATTTTAGGTCATAAAAGAAACATCCTTAAAGGACAGGGAGAATATTATTGTGGTGTAGGACATAATGTTGTTGGTCGTGATTTTGTTGAATCACACTTAGATATGTGTCTAAATTATGGGATTGATATTACCGGTACTAATGCTGAGGTTGCTTTAGGACAATGGGAATATCAAGTTTTTTCAAAAGGAAAATTAAAAGGTGGTGACGATCTTTGGATGACTCGTTATTTCTTATTCAAAATGGCAGAAAAATATGGTTATCATATTGAATTACACCCTAAACCATTAACACACGGTGAGTGGAATGGATCTGGACTTCACACTAATTTCTCAACCGATACTATGAGAAATGATGGAAATGAAAAATATTTTATGGCTTTATTTAATGCATTTGAATCAAGACATCAAGATCACATCAAAGCGTATGGGTCTAATAATAATTTACGTCTAACTGGTGAATACGAAACACAGGCAATTGATAAATTCAGTTGGGGTGTGTCAGATCGTGGAGCATCAATTCGTGTACCACAAGATACGGCAAAAGAATGGAAAGGCTACATTGAAGACCGTAGACCGGGATCAAATGCGGATCCATATAAAATTATTCGTGAGATTGTTAAATCTCTTGATGTTACAAAACAGATTTATGAAACAAAAATTATGATGACTAAATTTGTTGATATGGATGGATTAAGTGGTAAATACAATACTATATCAAGAGACGAATTATTAAACGTATATAGAGAAGAAGAATAATGGATAATATAAAAGTATGTTTATGTGGGGGTACTGGCGATTGTAAGTGTCCCCCAATAAAAGTAGAACAAGTTAATCATCCACTACATTATGGTGGAGTAAATAATCCTTATGAAGCCATCAAGGTTATTGACGCTTGGAATTTAGGATTTAGTTTGGGAAATACAGTAAAGTATATCTCAAGAGCGGGTAAAAAAGATTCGGACAAAGAGTTACAGGATTTAAAAAAAGCATTATGGTATTTAGAACACCATATTGAAATGTTAGAAAAACAAAATGGATAAAAAAACTAAAAAAGGTTTAGAAAAAGAAATTGTTGTTTTAGATGCTATAACAAGTCCTGGTGAACTTATAAGAGAAACTGTTATTAATTTTGCTTGGGGATTGTTGGGTAATTCGGTAGTGGTTTTTGTATCTAAAGAAATGGATTTTATGGTTTTAATTAACTATATTTTATATTACATTTTAATCTCGTACATTGTGAATAGAAAAAAATATGAAACTATGTTAGGTAAATTTATTGTACTTCCAGGATCTGCGGCTATTGGGGCTTACACAGGTTATAAGATTGCACAATTAATATCAAGTTCATTATGAAAATAGTAGTAACAGGAGGGGCGGGTTTTATAGGTTCCGCATTTATAAATCACCTATTAGATAACTTTGATTGTGATGTTCTTTGTGTAGATAAATTGACTTATGCAGGTAAAAAAGAAAATATCAAACACAATGTTTCATTTCTACAAAAAGACATTTGTGATGTAACCGATAATGATCTTGGTGATTTTGATTATATAGTTCATTTTGCTGCCGAATCTCACGTTGATAACTCAATTAAAAATGGTTTACCTTTTGTTAGAACTAATGTGGAGGGGACCTTTAATCTTTTAGAGATTTCAAGAAAAAATAAGAACTTGAAAAAATTTATTCATATCTCAACTGACGAGGTTTATGGTGATATGGATGATCATTTTGCGATAAATCATACTGCAACAGAGGATGATAATATTAAACCAAGTTCATATTATTCATCAACTAAGGCGGCTTCTGATATGTTAGTATTTTCGGCAAATAGAACATATGGTTTACCGTACTTAATTACAAGAACTTGTAATAATTTTGGAGAACATCAATTTGAGGAAAAATTTCTCCCAACGATTACACGATCAATTAATAAAGGTAAATCGATACCGGTTTATGGTGATGGAAAACAAATTAGAGAGTGGATGTATGTTTATGACAACGTTAAAGTCATATGTGATCTTATGTTTGACGATGAGGTCATAAACCAAGTTTTTAACATTGGAACTCGATTCAGAGTAACTAATTTAGATATTATAAATCAAATTGGAGTTATATTAAATAAAAAAGTTAAAATAAAACACGTTGAAGATAGATTGGGGCATGATAAAAAATATGGTCTTAATTCATCAAAAATGGAAAATTATTATAGACAAAAACACGGACAATTTCCTAATTTTTTAAATTTATTTGATTATCTAAAAAAAATGTATGGATATGAAATGGGACAGAAATGAATGGCAAGGAAGATCTAAAGAGCAGGTTGATCGTAATAATAAAGTATTTGGAATGGCTATGATAGGGATTTCAATTATTACTACTGGACTTTTAATTATTTATTTACTATTATTATAAAAAAAACAAAAAAAAATGATTGAAACAGGAAAAATTTTAAATGGTGATTGTGTTGAAATAATGAAAACACTACCCGAAGGAACAGTAGATTTAATTGTAACATCACCACCCTATGGTGTTGGTATTGATTATGACGTTCACGAAGATGATGTGGAATTTGACGAATATATTGAGTTCGCAAAAAATTGGTTAACTGAATCATATAGATTATTAAAAGATGATGGAAGAATTGCTTTGAATATTCCTTATGAAATTAATAGACAAAAGAAAGGTGGTCGAATATTTTTTGTTTCTGAGATGTGGCAAATTATGAAAGAAATTGGTTACGGATTTTTTGGTATTGTGGATCTTGAAGAAGATTCTCCACACAGGAGTAAAACAACAGCATGGGGATCTTGGATGAGTCCATCAAGCCCTTACATTTACAACCCTAAGGAATGTGTCATTTTGGCTTATAAAAAACAGCACATCAAAAAAATAAAAGGAGAACCACAATGGGTTGGAGTACCAACAGATGTTGAACAAGAGGATGGTAGTTCAAAGAAAAAAGTAGTTTATGAGGAGACGGATAAGAAAGAATTTATGGAGCTTGTTTTTGGTCAGTGGAATTATTTTGCAGATACAAAATCACTCACCAAGGCGACCTTCTCAATGGATATACCAACGAAGGCAATTAAGATATTATCCTACAAAAACGATGTAGTATTAGATCCATTTGCAGGATCTGGAACCACATTAGTTGCTGCGGAGATATTAAATCGTAGATGGTTAGGTATTGAATTAAGTCCTAATTATATGAAAATTGCGGAAGATAGAGTTAAACCTTTTGTTGAACAAAAATCACTCTTTAATCAAAATTGAATCTCCTTCGGTGATATCGTATTTAATACAATCACCACCATTGATCTCTAAGATCATATCACCAACACCTTCATAGTGGGGACATTTCGTATCGTCTTGTTCCCTACATGGAGGACAGTCACTGTAAATTTTTTGAATTTTACCGTCTGATATATAAATGATATCCAAAGAGATTAAACAATCCTTCATCCAAAAGGAATGGTACCCTTCGTTCATTATGAATAACATTCCGTTAAAAGTATCGTCAAATTTTTTACCTTTCATTCCTTCTTGAATGTCTTTATCTGTAATTGCAGATTTGACATTAAAGAGATTATTGTTTATTATTATTTCCATATTTATAAATATAGAAGGTATGAAGAAAAACAAAAGATTTTCCGGTATATTGGTTAAATGTAATGATAAGGTATTGTTATGTAAAAGAAGTAATGATAATACTTTACCTGGAGTTTGGTCAATACCCGGTGGAGGGATAGAAGAAGGGGAAAGTCCTGAAGAGGCGGCTCGTAGAGAGTTTTATGAGGAAACAAATCTTAAAGTTAATGGTAATTTAGATTTAGTTGGGTTTATTGATCGTTTTAATAAAGATGGAACCTATTTAAAAGGATTTATGTATGTATATTCTTTAGAGGTTGATGAGGAGATCTATCCTGATTTAGAAAATGCCAAAGATGGTGGTGAACATAGTGAATGTGGTTATTTTAGTATTGATAATTTACCTTTAGACAAAAAAAATGATGAATTTTACAAAATTATTGTAAAAAATTTAAAATAAAATTGAATTTTGGTAAACAATAATATATTTATATCATACAAAAAACAACCAAAATCCCCCTTCTCAGTTATTTAATGGTTAATCAAAACATAATCCCATAATTTTTTTAAAAAAAAGTTGTGGGATTTTTTGTTTTTGTTTGGCAGTTTAAAAAAAAGCATTACCTTTGTATTGTAATTAAAAACATAAACAGTTATGACAACTACAAAAACCAACACAATTATCTCAGTTAATGAAGGAACAATGTCAGGTGACGTATTCTATGGATCCTTTAAAACAATCGTTAAAAATAAGGTAACTACGGTCCAAGTGTCCAATCACCTTAAAGATATTAATAAAGAATATGAATTCCGTATAGCGGGAAAATGTAGAGCGGGTTTTATTAATATTCACGACACTAAAGGGACACCTTCTAGTGTTATTCGTGGATATAAAAAAAACGTATTGATTAACATCCAAATGAAAAATGAGTTTGGTCATTGGATGAATGTTTATACAACTAAAG
>Ga0315906_10004045_pt1 | contig 19042 bp, 12 predicted proteins | sample LakEriMetagenome_4_FD_203526 | JGI IMG/M metagenome (GOLD analysis project Ga0315906, IMG submission 203526) | Freshwater fungal communities from buoy surface, Lake Erie, Ohio, United States - Buoy 2 MA122 | ecosystem: Environmental > Aquatic > Freshwater > Lake > Lake biofilm | place: USA... | reverse complement strand
AGTGATGATGTATGAGAGCGACAATCATTTGGCGGATCAGAGTTTGCTGATGGTTGCTCAAAAGCGATTGGGTAAACTGACGGACGGAGCACTGATCGATTTGGTCAAGTCTTCAGATTTTGCTAACATGCCGCATGATCCGCGGTGGACGGACGGATCCGGACTTAGCCGGTATAATTTATTCTCGCCGGATGATTTTGTATTCATTCTCGATCGGATGAAAAAAGAATTCGGCATGGAGCGCATTGCCGGTATTTTTCCAACCGGAGGGGATGGTACGCTGAAGAGTTATTACAAGGATTTGTCCGGCAAGATCTATGCCAAGACCGGTACGCTCTCGGGTGTGGTTGCGCTGAGTGGCTTCATTCAGGCAAAATCGGGTAAGTGGCTGATCTTTTCCGTATTGGTGAACAATCACCGAACCAGTGCCTCCGTGGTGCGTCAGGGGATCGAGAAGTTTTTATTGAGCGTACGTGCGCATCATTGAAACCCGAACAATTTGCTGAGCTGATCGGCGCGGAATTCCAGGTAGGTGGGATGTCCGTCCGGGCTCACATTTCCCTGTGCACATTGTAAGAGTTCAGACACCAATTCACGCATTTCACGCTCGGTCAGGTATTGTCCGCCCCGAATGGCCTGTTGTTTGGCCAATGCACGGATCAGGGATTCTTTTTGGGGAAGCTTCAGTTGCTGTGCGAGTTGTTTGTATTGCTCCAGCAATTGGTCGATGATCTTTTGCTCCTCTCCGTTTTCGATGTCGGCGGGTGTGCCCTGCACCACAAAGGTGTTTTTTCCAAAGTGCTCGATCAGGTATCCGAGCGAACTGAGTTCGGGTAGCAATTCTTCGAATAGGGCAGCGTCGGCGGGACTCAATTCGATCGTGGCCGGGAACATGCTTCGTTGGGAAGCGATGGGTTTGTGTGCATCTGCCTGCATCAGTTTCTCGTAGCGGACGCGTTCGTGTGCTCGTTGCTGATGGATGAGGCGATAGCCATCCCGCATGGGATAAATGATGTAGGTCTGTAACAACTGTGTGAATGGAACTTCATCAAACGCTGCCGATGTATGGTGTAAGGAGGCTTGTTGTTCGGCCGGAGTGGGAACCTCTCTGATGGGCAGTCCGGCCCAGGGTTTTGCATTGGATGAGCGCTCGATCAGGTGTGCCTGATTCTTTTGCGTGAATCCGCTGTACAAACTGCTGGAGGCCGTGGCCTGTTGCTTTTCCTGTGTGAACGGTTGTTGGATCGAGGAGAGTGATTGGATGCCAGCATCTAAATCAAAATCTAGTGTGGGGGTGATGCTGAATTGGGCCAATGCGTGGCGAATCGCGGCTTGCACAAAGGCGTATACGATCTTTTCGTCCTCGAACTTGATCTCTTGTTTGGTAGGGTGTACGTTCACATCCACTTGAGCCGGATCGAGATCGATGAAAAGAACGTAAGAAGGAAATTGATCGGAGGCGATCAGCTCCTGATAAGCACTCGTGACCGCATGATTCAAATAAGCACTTTTGATGAAACGGTTGTTGACAAAGAGGTATTGATCGCCACGTGTTTTCTTGGCGGTCTCCGGTTTTCCGACAAAGCCCCAGATGTTCAGGTAATCGGTTTGTTCCTGTACGGCCACCAATTTAGCTTGGTATGGATTGCCCAGCAGTTGAACGATGCGTTGTTTCAACGAACCGGGTTCCAGCTGATACAATTGCTGATGATTGGCCGTGAGCAGGAATCGGACCTCAGGAAAGGCCAAGGCCACGCGGGTAAACTCCTCTAGGATATGACGCATTTCTGCGGCGTTGCTTTTGAGGAAATTTCGACGGGCGGGCACATTGAAGAAAAGATTCTTCATGGCGATGCTGGTGCCGACCGGAGTGGCTACAGGTGTTTCGGATTCAATGCGGCTGTTGCTTACCTCGAGTTGGGTACCGATCTCAGAATCGGCGGTGCGGGTCTTGAGTTCCACTTGGGCCACGGCGGCGATGGAGGCCAGTGCTTCTCCGCGAAATCCCATGGTCCGTATCTGGAACAGGTCTTCGATCTGATTGATCTTGGACGTAGCGTGTCGTTCAAAGCATAGGCGTGCATCCGTGGCACTCATGCCTTTTCCGTTGTCGATCACTTGCACGAGTGCTTTACCGGCATCGTTGAGGATGAGGTGGATCTCGGTGGCATCTGCATCTACGGCATTTTCCAGCAGTTCCTTTACGGCACTGGCCGGGCGCTGGATCACTTCGCCTGCTGCGATCTGATTGGCAATGTGATCGGGTAATACCTGAATGCGATTCGACACGGGTGGGGTTTAGCGTTCAAAAATAACTGATTTATGGCTCGGTTTTCGTGAACGATTCTATGCAAATCCGGTAATTTTAAACTATGTCTATTCTTCATCGCAGATCCCTTTTTTTGGGATGGGTCCTTTTTGTTTTGTCCCCCCTTTTTCTGACCGCACAGACCACTTACCAGAGTAGGTTGTCCAAGACGCAATGGGTGGATTCAGTCTTTGCCAGTTTGAATCCGGATCAGCGGATTGCGCAGCTCATGGTCATTCGTGCGCATTCGAATTTGGGTCCGGATCATGTGGCATCGGTGGTCAAACAGATCCAAGAGTATAACGTAGGCGCACTGTGTTTTTTTCAGGGTGGACCGGTCCGACAGGCCTTGCTAACGAATCAGTACCAGCAATTGGCTCAAACCCCATTGATGGTGACCATCGACGGCGAATGGGGATTGGGCATGCGGCTCGACAGCGTGAAGAAGTTTCCGTATCAGCTGACGCTGGGTGCGATGAGCGATGAGCAATTGGTGTATCGAATGGGGCTGGCGGTTGGAAGACAATGTAAACGACTGGGCGTGCACGTAAACTATGCCCCGGTGGTGGACATCAACAACAACCCGAACAATCCGGTGATCGGCTATCGTTCGTTTGGCGAGGACAAGGATAAAGTTTCCCGTTACGGCGTCGCGTACATGAAAGGCATGCAGGATGCCGGCATCATGGCTTGTGCCAAACATTTTCCCGGACACGGGGATGTGGATGTTGACTCTCACTATGATCTTCCACGGATCAATAAATCTCGTGCGCAACTGGATTCGATGGAATTGGTTCCCTTCGGGGCCTTGTTCAAGGCCGGTGTGGGTAGTGTAATGGTCGCGCATCTATCGATCCCCGCCATCGATTCGGGGGCGAATGTGGCCACCTCCATCTCGAGGAAGAATGTTACCGATCTGTTGCGAACCGACATGAATTATTCCGGCATCATATTTACGGATGCGCTGGAGATGAAAGGGGTTGCCAAATATTTTCCGGGCGGTACGATCTCAGTGGAAGCGATCCTCGCCGGAAACGACATGCTTTGTTTGCCAGCGGATGTCAAAGAGTCGATCGGCGTCATTCAAAAAGCCATACAGGAAGGGAAGATCCAGCAAGCTGAACTGGATGGCCGGGTGAAAAAAGTATTGAGTGCCAAATATGACCTGGGACTGAATCGGAGAACGATCATAGACACTACAAACTTATTGGCCGACCTGAATCGACAGACCGATGCGATCTGCAGTGAGGTGGCGGAACAGTCCATTACCTTGTTGAATGATCGTTCGGGTTGGTTTCAACCAAGAGGCGTTCGGATCATGCGACGCGCACTCAAGCGTGGGAAAGTTGCCTATGTGGGCGTGGGTCTGAAAGGTCCGAACACCATGATCCGTTCGCTTGGCATCGATAGCACGCATGCGTATTACATCTCGACCAAAGCAGATTCTCTTCGTGTCGATTCGTTGTTGACCAAGATCCGTGCAGCAGGAAAATATGATTTGATCGTATTGGGCATTCATAATTATTCCAATAAACCGGCCGATCAATTCGGACTTTCTGCATCGGTGCTTTCGTTGGCGAAACAGTTGAATGGTGCCAACACCCTCACGCTGACATTTGGCAATGTATTGTCCAATGCGAATTTCTGTGGGGCAGATCAGTTATTGGCTTGTCATCAGGACGACTCCCTATTCCATCAAGCCGCAGCCAGGATGTTGCGGGGCTATTTGCGGCCCGTTGGAAAACTTCCGGTTCGGGTTTGTGCATTCCCCATGGGATATGGGCTGCAATCTGCCGGCACGTTGAATGATGGGGAGGCAATGGCCGATCGTTTAACCGCCGTTGATGACATTGCACAAGAGGGAATTCGGGAAGGGGCCTATCCGGGTTGCGTGGTGATGGCCGTGCATCGCGGTAAGGTCCTACTCAACAAGGCGTATGGGTATGTGGATGGACGGAGATCGGTACGGATGAACACCGATCAAATTTTTGATTTGGCTTCGGTTACCAAGATTTCCGCCGGCACCTTGGCCGTCATGAAACTATATGATCAAGGCTTGCTGAAACTGGATGCGCCATTGGAGGAATATTTGCCCTACGTGAAAGGCACGGACAAAGCTTCGTTGACGATACGCGACCTGTTGTTGCATCAAGGCGGATTGGTTCCCTTCATTGCTTTTTACAAGGAGACCATCGATCCGGTGACTGGTGCACCCTTGCCGATGTATTACCGGAATAAGAAAGAAGTTGGTTTTGGCATTCGGGTTGCGAATGAGCTGTATTTGAGAGACGATTGGAATGACACGATGATGCAACGGATCCTTCGAAGTCCGATGGGTCCGAAAGGAAAGTATGTGTACAGTGACAATGATTTTATTTTTCTGGGAAAGGTCGTGGAGCAATTGAGTGGACTTAGTTTGGATGAATATGTGCAGCGAAATTTTTATCGCCCGCTCGGGATGTATACCACGGGCTTTCGTCCGAGGGAACGTTTTGCGGTGAACCAGCTCGTGCCGACCGAGACGGAAAAGCATTTTCGTCAACAAACCATGCAAGGCGATGTACACGACGAGGGGGCATCCATGTTTGGAGGGATCGCAGGGCATGCCGGACTTTTCTCCAATGCATACGACTTGGCGATTTTATATCAAATGCTCTCGCAAGGAGGTAGATTTCAGGGAAGACATTACTTGAAGTCGGAAACGATCCGTTTGTTCACCAGTTATCAGGTGGAAGGAAGCAGACGGGGATTGGGATTTGATAAGCCTGAGCGAGACAAAGGCTACCGAAAGGACCCATATCCCTCTTGGTTGGCAGCTGAATCAACTTTCGGTCATACAGGTTTTACGGGCACTTGCGTGTGGGTAGATCCTACGCGTGAACTGGTATACATCTTTCTTTCGAATCGAGTGCATCCCACACGCGACAACGGTAAATTGTCGTCTCTTTCCATTCGCGGACGAATTCAGGATGTGATTTTGAAAGCAGTAGGGAATTAGTTGAGAAGATTGAGTTGAGTATTTAGCAATAGCCCGCTCAACCCTCAACCCCATCTTCTAAACTACCTTCTTCGTCCTCTTCCTCTATTATCGGGGCGATTGCCCTCGGGTCTAGGACCGGATGGTTGTTCGCCAGGTTGTTGTCCACCAGGTCGTGGGCCGGGACGCTGACCGTCTGCGGGTGGATGTTGGCGAGGTTGATTGGGTCTTTGTTGCGTATTTCCTCCCCGGCGTTGTTGTTGCTGTTGTTTGCGTTTGCGATCTGCCTTTTCCAGTGAGCGAAGACTGATCTGTCCGACCAACTCAACAAATTCCGGTTCCGCCTCTTTCGGCTTGCTGGATACGACTTCTACCGGTTCCAGTTCTTCGGGACGAATGCCTTGTTGATTTTGTGATTTGATCTTTTTTACTCGTTCGATGCTGAGGGGGTATTGCTTGTTGCTGTCGGGCAGCGTATACCACATCAGGTTCTTGAAGATGTCTTTCTTAGCCAGGAATGCATTTCCTTTTGCCACTTGCAACACATCGCATTGTTCCGGGAATTGTTGCAGGGCATCCAGGTAAGTATCCAATTCGTAGTTCAGGCAACATTTCAGTCGACCGCACTGACCGCTCAGTTTTGTTTGATTGATCGACAAGTTCTGGTAACGCGCAGCGTTGGTGTTGACCGATTTGAATTCAGTCAGCCAGGTGCTGCAACAGAGTTCACGTCCGCAGCTTCCGATGCCACCGACTTTTCCGGCTTCCTGACGGGCCCCGATCTGGCGCATCTCTACTTTGACTTTGAATTCGTTCGCGTAAATTTTTATGAGTTCTCTGAAATCAACGCGGTTATCGGCAATGTAAAAGAAGGTCGCTTTTCGTCCGTCGGCCTGCATCTCCACCTGACTGATCTTCATGTTCAATCGGAGTTGTTTGGCGATGGCGCGGCTGCGGATCACCGCTTCCGGCTCCCGGGCTTTGTTTTGTTTCCAGAGATCGATGTCCCGATCACTGGCGCGACGCAAGATCTTCTTCATGTCGGCCTGATCTTCCTTTACGCCACGCTTCTTCATTTGAAGACGTACGATCTCACCGGTCAGGGAAATCTCACCCAGATCAAATCCGTTAACGCCTTCCACGGCCACCTGATCACCTTTTTCAAAAGGCTGTAAGGCTGGGTTTCGGTAAAATTCTTTTCGGGTTCCTTGATTGAAGCTGATCTCGACTACGCGACAAGCATCATCGGTTAGCGGCAGATTGTGTAACCAGTCGTATGCGTTCATGCGGTTGCAACCGCCCGAACTGCATCCGCCGTTGCTTTTGCACCCGTTGGGTTTTCCGCCTTTACTTGTACTGCATCCTGAACAGCCCATACTTAAATTTTTTCAGGCAGGATAAAGGGAGGCAACGCAACAGGAGTTCATCAAAAGAAATGGCCGGTACGGCCTATGAGGGAAAATACTCGATGCTGTTGATTGTCAATCGCTTCTGTCCTGCACACCATCCGATACCGCCTACAATTTTCACTTGCACATCTTCACTCGGTCTCGGATGACATCAAAAGTACGACTTTGTCCTGAATGACGTGGTAGGCCTTCAAGGTCAGGGCGTGGAAGAGCATTTTGGCATTTGCGTTCCGCTCGATGTAGTAGGTACATTTGTCCATTTCGCGGGTTAGGGCCTCCAGTTGTTCTATGCCCACGATTCGGTTCAATTTGGCGGCAATGGCCGCTTCCTCTTCGCCCACCGGCGGCATTTCACCCGTTGCCTGTATGCGGATGGCCGTTTCCAGTACATGGATCACGTAACGAAGGAATTGTTTTTGTTTCTCGCGTCCGAGCTTGCTGATCTCATCAACCCATTTGACCTGAGCAGCCGGTCCCGTTTTTAGGATCGCGTTGAGCCAATCGCGAAGCCGTTCCTGAAAACCCTCCTCTGCATGCTGCAATTGTTGAAGGGCTTCCCGATAGTTTCCATCGGCAATCGAGGCGATTTGGTTGGCGAGGGTTGACGTAGTCCCTTCTCTTTCCAATAAGGCCGCTTCCGTTTCGGATTTGGTCAACATTGGCAGGCGGATCACCTGGCAGCGGCTGTGAATGGTAGGCAGTACGGCTTGTTCATTTTCGGCCACCAAAATGAAGAGGGTGTCTGAAGGGGGTTCTTCAATGATCTTCAGAAGTTTGTTCCCTTCTTTTTCGAGCATTTCCGGCATCCAAAGGATCAGGATCTTGAAAGGACTTTCAAAACTCTTTCGGCTTAGTTTTTTGTTGATGTCCTCGCATTCATGCGTGGTGATCTTTCCCTGACTGTTCTCTCGTTCCTTGATCCGCTCGATCCAATCGAACAGGTTGCCATAGGGTTGCTCGTGCAGGAATGTTCTCCACTCCGTGATGAAATCGCTGCATTTGGGTTTGTCGAGATCTTTTCTGCTAACAGTAGGAAAGGAGTAGTGTATATCTGGATGAACGAACTCAGCTGCTTTTTTGCAGGGCGGGCAGACGCCACACGATTCAGTTTGATTAGTTTGAATAGTTTGGTCAGTTTGGGTAGTTGAGCCAAAAAGGGAGTTTACGTTTGGCTCAGCGCTGCCATTCACTTTTTCGCAGACCAGGTATTGGGCAAAGGCTAGGGCCAGGGGGAGTCCGCCGGTGCCCTCCCGTGCCACCAACATCAACGCATGACTGATGCGATTTTGTTGGTAGAGACTGCGCAGCTTTTCTTTCAACGGATCCTGACCAATGACCTGAGCGAATTGCATACGCGAATTTAGATGGAAGATGGGAGATTGAAGTTTGAAAAAAACTAACTCAAACTCCGATCTCCCATCTCCCTTATCTATTTAGTCAACCAATTCGTGATGGTCTCACTCATCGGGTCGGTACGCGGCGGAAACGTAGCGATCAGTTCACCCTTTTCATCGAGCAAAAATTTTCCAAAGTTCCAGGTGACCGGATTCTCAAATCCTTTTTTCTCGGCTTGTTCTTTCAGGAACTTATACAGCGGGTGCATATCGTTTCCTTTGACCCCGATCTTTTCCGCCATGGGGAAGGTGACGCCGTAGTTCTTCTGACAAAATTCTTTAATCTCGGCGTTGCTTTTGGGCTCTTGTCCCATGAAATCATTTGCCGGAAATCCGACCACCACCAACTTATTCGAGTAGGTCTTGTATAATTTTTCCAGTCCCTCGTATTGAGGCGTCAAGCCGCAACGGGAGGCCGTATTCACGATGAGGATCTTCTTTCCTTTGAATTTCTTGAAATCAATCGGTTCGCCGTCCAGTCCTTCTACTTTAAAATCATAGATCGATCCGTTGAGCAAGAGGGATGATAATAGGGCCATAAAGAGAAATTTCATGCGTATAATTTTTTAGATAACGCTTTAACGGGCGGGAAGTTGACTATTGTTTTTCGTAGCAGCCCAGATCGGGTTGTCCGACTGTTCGGGGACGGCCATCCAAGTCGATCGTAATCGGCGTAGTCCTTCCGGCGTTCCGAGCAGGGGACCCGCCACCCAGCCGAAAATCATAATATCGGTTGCTGGAGTAGATAGAATCGAATCCGGGCGATTGATTGTTGAGGATCTGGTTGGTCGTAGCCAGGGTGGGCGTCGATTGCATTTTCCACAGTACATGATCGAAACCAACCTGAAAAGCGGCTGCTGAATTTTTTGCGAGCAATACCTCGTCGGTAATTGTACCGCCTTCTCCCCAAAAAATGCAATTTGTGAATTGAGCTTGCAGCGGATGGGTGCTGTTTCCGGAAAAATTCGTCAAGGTCAGAACAGGTTTTTTGTGATCGATGTAGCGGTTTGCGTAACTGGCCATTGTACAATGGGTGAATTGGTAGTTGCCACCGCCAATGAGTACGGCATTTTGACCGCAATTGCTGATCAAACAATTTTCCGCCACTATTGAGGTATTTACGCCGATCAGTCCCGCATCAAAGGCATTGTCGATCTCACACTGTTCGAGTCGAAGTACGGGAAGTAGACTGTTTGCGCCTTGCTCAACCACTACCGCTTGATATGCTTGCTTGATCGAGGTGAATCGAAAAAGATTGTCGGTGGAGCCCGGTTGAATATAGATGCCGGGCCAGGCGGCCGGAAAAAAACGATAGGGTTCATCCAGCCGGTCGCCTTGTATGCGAACCCGTCTGTTGTTTTCCGCTTCTCCCAACGATCGCAGGGAACCTCTGACGAGAATAGGGGCATCGGCATGCATATAGAGTTCCGTACCGGGGGATAAGGTGAGGGTGGTGTTGGGTTCGATGGTGAGTCCGCCCAGGATCACATAGGGCTTGTCGTTTGTCCATGTTTGTGTTTGTGTGATGCGCCCGTTTCGAATGAAATGTGCGTTTCGTCCCCATGCTTCCAATTGGATCTTCTGTGTTTTGTCGTTGAACTCGATCAGCAGAGAGTCTCGCACCACAAAGGGTTGATTGATCGCATTCGGATCGATGTTGACCTGTATCCATCCGTATAAACTATCCGTCTTGTCGATGATCAGGTTTGTGAATTGAGTGCCGGATCGTCCATTCACATTTAGTTTGAAAGGGGATTGACTGCCTCCGCTCAAGTGGATGGCGGTGATGCGTATGGGCTGATCGTAATCGTTTGCCAACTGAAAACTTCGGTAGGTGGAACCGGCGGAGGTGAAAACGGTGTCGAATCGAAGGGTATCGGCCGAAACGCGGATGCGTGCCTCGGGGATGTTCAGAAAACCATCTTTGGTGCAGGCGGATAGAAATAGAAGCAAAAGCAATTGCCAACGGTGCATGGATAAAATTACGAAGCCGGCTTCATGCATCAGTGAGTTTCGGTGTGGGCGAGGGTAAAAAAGCTGAGGCGGGCGTTTGGAATTTGCAACAGGGTTTGTCCGCACGCTTCCAATGTTGCACCGGTCGTGATCACATCATCGATCAAGAGCAGGTGTTTGTTATGGGCTGCTTTGTGGTGTCGCAGACTGAATTTGCCGCTCATGTTGTCCCATCGCTCTCCTCGGTCCTTTCGGGTTTGTGTTTCGGTGGATTGGTTTCGGATAACCAGGTTGTTCCACACCGGTATGCCCGTGGTCATGGAAATTCCCTGACTGATTTTCTCTGCCTGGTTGTATCCTCGTTTTCTTTGTTTGGATGGATGCAGGGGTAGGGGAACCAAGGCATCGATATCCTGCAGGATGGGATGGTGCGTTAACTTTTTTCCGGCCAGCTTTCCGAGATAGATGCCGATGCTGGGGCGATGATGGTATTTTGTCTGATGCAAGATTTTTTGAAGCGGAGATCCTTTTTTAAGTGGATAAAGACTTAGGGTTGTTTGCAGTCGGATCCGTCCCCAAAACATTTTTTCCAGCTTTTGGTGATCCGCTTTCTCATATGCTGTTTCATTCAATTCTGCCAGACATTGATAGCAGATCGGATGACGAGGGGTAACCTTGCTTTTTCCGCAGGCGCAGCAATGTGCAGGCAGCAGCCAATCGAGGCAGCCGTTCCAAAGCAGATCGAATGTCATCAAGAAAACAGGTATCGATACAGATCTTCCACTCGGCTCATCGCCACCACTTCGATGCCGAATTTGGATTTGCCTAAATTTTTCTGATTGTATTTGGACACGATGATCTTTTCGAATCCAAGTTTTTCTGCTTCGGCGATGCGTTGTTCGATCCGGTTGACGGCGCGGATCTCGCCGCTCAATCCTACTTCACCGGCAAAGCAGATGGAGGAGGGCAGGGGTTGATCTTCGTGAGAGGAAACCAATGCGCAGAGGACGGCCAGATCGATGGATGGGTCTTCGATCTTGAGTCCGCCCGCAATGTTGAGAAATACATCCTTGTTGCCGAACGGGAATCCGCCGCGCTTCTCCAACACGGCGAGCAGCAATTGAAGTCGACGCAAATCAAAACCCGATACCGTACGTTGTGGAGTGCCGTAAACCGATTGTGTAACGAGGGCTTGTACTTCGATCAGCAGGGGACGCAATCCTTCCAATGTAGCTGCGATGGCGATGCCACTGAGGTTTTCTTCTTTTTGGGTGATGAGGATCTCGCTTGGATTGATGACGCCGCGCATTCCTTGATCGCTCATCTCATAGATCCCGAGCTCGGCCGTACTTCCAAAACGATTTTTCAGGGTACGCAATATGCGGTATGCATAGTGGCGATCGCCTTCAAATTGAAGAACGGTGTCGACCATGTGTTCGAGCACTTTGGGTCCGGCGATGCTGCCGTCTTTCGTGATGTGTCCGATGAGAAATACCGGAATGTTCGATTCTTTGGCGAAGCGCTGGAATTCGGCTGCGCATTCCCGTATCTGTGATACGCTGCCGGGGGAAGAATCGATGTGTGGTGTTTGTAAGGTTTGAATGGAGTCAACGATCACGAGTTGGGGGCGAATCCGTTTGATCTCCAAAAAAATCTCGTCGGTCGATGTTTCCGTCAGCAAATAGAAATCATCGTTTCGCGCGTTCAATCGGTCGGCGCGCATCTTGATCTGTTGTTCCGATTCTTCACCGCTCACATAGAGTACACGAATGTTCTTTACTTGCAATCCCGTTTGAAGGAACAAGGTTGATTTTCCGATGCCGGGTTCGCCGGCCACCAATACCAAGCTGCCGGTTACGATCCCTCCACCCAATACGCGATTGAGTTCCGTGTCGGGTGTTTGAATGCGCTGTTCAGGTTTTGACTCGACGTCTTGTAGGGAAACGGTTTTGGGTCCGATGCGTTTTTCATCATCTGTCCATTTCTTTTTTTTCTTATCGTCTTTATGCACGGGTTCTTCCAAGAAACCATTCCATTGTTGACATCCCGGACATTGCCCCAACCATTTGACGGATTCATAGCCGCAATGTTGACAGAAATAGGCAGTCTTTGTTTTACTCATGCCGTGCGCATTATTTTTTTCGGTGGATTGTAAATGTAGGTCAGGAATGCAGCAAGGAATACACCCGATCGTAGTAGGACGAAGGAATACAAACAGGCTGAAAAAAAGAAGGGCCGGTCAAAAGACCAGCCCGACTTACTAACCCATTAAATTCTGTTGCTAAATTACAAATCAGGGGCGGTTTGGGCAATAATATTTTGCGGTATCGGCGAAATTTTTTGTTGGAATCCGTTGTGGAAGGAGACTGGCCCTCACGTCAAATAAACGCTGTTAACCAGTTGAATATCAAATGTATGTGAGCATTTTTACTTTGCCGGGTCTCATTGATTTTCAGACAGTTGTTCTTTTGTGGGAAGATGGGGGTCTGACAAAACGACGGGTATTTGGCAGATGCCTTTTTTGGACAGAAATTTGATGTTCATCCTGTAAAATCAATCGATTATGACAAGTGACATCATGTTGGTCTCCTTTCTTTTTCTGGGGATCAGTTTTTTGGTTTCCGCGATCTTGAAGTCCAAGTTCACCAAGTATAGTAAGATGCCGCTCTCTTCCGGTCTGACGGGTAAGGAGGTTGCGGAGCGGATGTTGAGGGAAAACGGCATTTACGACGTGCAGGTGATCTCGGTGGATGGTTTCTTATCGGATCATTACAACCCTTTGAATAAGACGGTCAATCTAAGTCCGGAAGTATATCATGGCAACAGCATCTCCGCCGCGGCGGTGGCGGCCCATGAATGCGGACATGCCGTTCAGCATGCCACGGCATACGGGCCCTTGGTGTTTCGCAGCAAAATGGTTCCGGCGGTGCAAGTGACCTCCCAGCTGGTGAATTGGATCCTGCTGGCCGGGGTGATTGTATTGGCCACCACGCAAAACCCTACCATATTATTAATAGGTATCCTGGCCATGGGCGTTACGGTGCTGTTCACATTGGTGACCCTGCCCGTGGAGTTTGATGCCAGTCACCGCGCATTGAGCTGGTTATCAACCACAAACATCACAAACAACCAGGAATACCCCAAGGCGAAAGATGCCTTGAAGTGGGCGGCCACCACGTATGTGGTAGCGGCGCTGGCTGCAGTGGTGCAGCTCATTCAGTATATCATGATCTACCTGGATAGCCGCGACCGGGGCTAAAAGAACTAATAATCAATGACTTGGGCGTCGGCGGGTAGCCGGCGCCTTTTTTGTCCGCCCGCATCAGATATGATTTACGATGTTGGGAAAAATATTAACATTTCCTTATTTTTGGGCCATACCAAATCAACATTTGCGATGAGAAAACTATTTTTTCTGGTTGGCTTGATGTTGTCTGTGAGCGTGGCTTTTGCCCAGCAGACCATCTCGGGCCGTGTAACGGGTGAGGATGGCAATCCGTTGGTAGGCGCTACGGTCGCTGCCAAAGGTGCCAACGCCACTACCACTACCAATGCCAATGGCCAGTTCACGCTGAGTGTGCCGGCGGGTGTAAAAACCCTGGTCGTTTCTTATGTAGGAATGACCTCTATGGAAGTAGCTGCTTCCGGCAACAATTTGTCTATTTCCCTGAAGTCTGCTTCCGGTGAGATCGGCGAGGTGGTTGTAACGGGTGTTGCGCAAGCCACTTCAAAAAAGAAACTGACGTTTGCTGCCACTTCTGTGAAAGGAAGTGAGATCAACATCGTTCCGCAGCTGGATGCCTCTCAGTCCCTCCGCGGACGCGTAGCGGGTATTCAGATCAGCCAAACACAGGGTGACCGTGGAGCGGCTGTATTCCTGCGCGGTGCCAAGTCCGTATTCGGAAACATCGCTCCATTGATCGTGGTGGATGGTTTCCAGACCTCTTTGAGCTTAAGCGACCTGAACCCCGAGGATATTGAGAACATCGAGGTGGTTAAAGGTGGTGCAGGTGCTGCTCTTTACGGTACACGTGCCGAGGGTGGTGTTATCCAGGTGATCACCAAGAAAGGTCGTTCCACCGGTGGCAAGCCCACGATCGTTGCGGATGCTGAGTTCGGTGTCAACAACATTCAGCGCATTCCGGAACTGACCGATAAGCACATCTACAAAGTGAATCCCGACGGATCTTTCCTGATCACGAATCCTGCTTCTCCTTTTCAGCGTACGATCGACTATCAGGCGAATGGTTTCTCGATCAAGATGAATCCTTATAAAAAGACATTTGACAACACGCGTGCGTTGTTGGACAATCGTCCCTTCAGCAACTACGTAGTTTCTATGTCAGATGCGAAAGGTCCTTTGAAGTATTACGTTTCCTTCCAAAATCAGCGTCGTGGCGGTGCAGTATCTATCGTGGATGCTGATGTACGTAACACCATGAAGGTGAACGTGGGATACAATCCTTCGAACAAGATCGAGACGAACGTAACCTTCCAATACATCAATTTCAATCGTCCGTCTGATTTTATTTCTCGTAACACCCAGGGAACTTTGTTTGCAGCGACCCTGCAATATGAGCCGTTCATGGACCTGACCGAGAAGAATCCTGATGGAACGTACAAGGCTAAGCCCACTGGTTTCGAATTCCAGAACGCAAACCTCTACAATCCGCTCTATGAGTGGGATCAGCGTGAGGTTTACAGTGCTTCCACCAACACCTTGTTGGGTGGTGACATCCGCTGGCGCTTTGCAAAAGGTTTCGACGTGTTTGCAAGTGGTTCTATGAACACCGAGACCGGCAACAACTGGAGCTATTATCCCATCGGTTACCAAACCATTACGGCCACTCCGTCTTTGAACAATGGTAACTATGCCATGGGTACTTCCACCAACAAATTCCTGAACGGAAACATCCAACTGAACTACTCCGGTTCTAAAGGAGATTTCGAGTATGGCGCTTCTCTTAAGTATATCTATGAGGAGTACAACGGAGAGTCATTCTCTGCTTCCGGTTATAACCTGACTGTTCCCCTGAAGGAATTGGCTGTAACCGATCCGGCGACTCGTTCCATGAACTCTGATTGGAACAAGACGATCAATAACGGTTATTTCCTGAATGCCCGTTTGGGTTGGAAAAACAAATTGTTCCTCGACGCCTTGGGTCGTGTTGACCAAAGCAGCCGCTTCGGTGCCAGCGCTGAGTCTGCTTTCTTCCCCCGTGTGAGTGCGGCATACCGCATCACGGAAGACTTCAAATTGGGTCCTGTAAATGAATTGAAATTCCGCGCCGCTTTTGGTCGTGCGGGTTCCGTTCCTCCTTACAATGCCAAGAACAGCCAGACATCTGTATCTGGTACCAACGTAAGCTTGATTCAGTTGGCAAACCCCGGTTTGTCTCGCTCGTACACCGACGAGGTGGAGATCGGATTTGACGGACAGGTGTTCAATAAGCTGAACTTCAATTTGACATACGCTTTTGCGAATAGCCAAAAGGACTTCATCCAAACACCTCCTATCCAGCAGGTGAATGGTACGGCCCTCATCTGGCGTAACCTGGGAGCGGTACAATCTCGCTCCATCGAGGCCGAATTAAACTCGAACATCATGAACACCAAGAAGGTTCGCTGGAATACCGGACTGACCTTCACCTTGGTGCGCAGCAAGATCACCGATCTCGGTGGCATTCCTGAGTTTACCTATGATGGATTGTTCCGCAAAGCGGAGGGACTTTCTGCTTATGCATTCTGGGGCTTCAAAGTATTGCGTAGCCTCGATGAGTTGCAGATTGACAAAACCACTGGCTTCGTAACAAACGTACCGGGTAATCTGTCGCCTTCAGACTTCACGCTGAATTCAAAAGGATTCGTGGTGGAGAAATCCAAGTTGGGCACTGCAGCTGAGCGTCCTGTATTCTTCCAGGATGCCGCCACAGGCAACACCGCTTACTTGCAGCGTGGTGAGCCAGACTTCCAGATCGGTTTGCCTCAAACATTCAGCTTCTTCGACAACAAGTTGAGTTTGTTCTTCCTGGTTGACTGGAAGCAAGGTGGTTACAAGTACAACTCTACCATTCAGTACCTGACCTTCGACAACCGTACGAAGTTGTTTGAAGATTATGTCTCTGGTGGTCTTCCCCTGCAATTCATCCAGAGCATCTACAATGGTAACAACGTTACCAACTTCTGGCTCGAGAAGAATTCTTTCGTAGCCATCCGTGAATTGTCACTTGCTTATAACCTTTCTGGAAGCAAACTGGGCGCCGTAGGTAAAGTTGTAAAGAACGCCCGTCTGGCCCTGATCGGTCGTAACCTGTTCTACTTTACTAAGTACACCGGTGTGAATCCCGAGGGATATTTTGAATACTATCCTTACCCGGTGTATCGCACATTCAGTGGTAAACTCACCATCAACCTCTAAAATCAAGAGAATATGAATAAGATCATCACCTTCCTGGCGCTTAGCACATTGATGCTGGCGTCGTGCAAGCGGGATCTTCAGTTCGAAGACCCCAACAAACTCACCTACGAAGAGTACCTGAAATTACCCGGTGCTGCAGTGAAAGTAGGTTCTGGTGCCGTTATCGGTGTTATGAACACCGTTTTAAATGGTGCTACCGGTGTGCATTTGCTTTGCATGGCCGATCAAATCACATCTACCAATCGTTACCTGGAGTTCTGGGATTGGGCACAGGAGCCCCGTCTGGCCATCAAGAACGCCGATACCTACGGAGGTTATGGAGCGATTGCTGATTACTGGGCTGGTTTCGCGCAAGCAAATCTGGATGCCAATGCCATCCTGCTGCAAATCCGTGCCGGCGAGCCGATCAAAGATGCGAACGGAAACGATCGTACCTCTGACTCCAAGATCGCTGCTTATTTTGCCAAAGGTCTTGCCAACGGATATCTCGGTGCCATTTATGACCGCGGTGTGATCGTGAATGGTCGCTCCTCAGATGTTCCGACTTTTACGGATTATCCCAACTCTTATAAGGAAATGGTCCAGAATGGCGTGGCTTACATGGATTCTGCCATCGCTGCCGCCAACGCTGCGACTTCCTTTAATTTCAATTTCATTCCAGGTTTGACCATCAACAAGACACAATTCGTTGCTTGGTGTAATGGTATGGCCGCTCGAATGATGGCCAGCGTGCCTCGCGACAACGCAGAGGCTTTGGCCCTGGGTGCATCTTGGTGGAATAAAGTGTATGATTACGCAAATGCAGGTCCCTCTGCAGACTTGATCTATGAATACGCAAATGAAAGCGTATATCCTGGAACATTGGACTGGGCGATCTATTTGCTCGGTGATGGAGCTGGATACCTGCCTGTAGACATTAAGGTCGCTCATCTCGTAGACCGCACCGGAACCTATCCAAACTATTATCCGGCAGCGCCTACTTTGTTATCCCCTGTTCAAACGGATGATGCTCGTTTCAATGTGTATTTCTCCTACACGCCGAACTTCGGTTTCCTCCGTGCAGACCGCAACCGCGGATTGTTTACCAACTATGCACGTGCTCGTTGGGACAACGTATATAACTTCCTCGCTGTTCCCGGAGCCGTTTCACCCTTCTGGCAGAATGAAGAAACTACGTTGCTGAAGGCAGAGGCCAAATTGATGGCGGGCGATGCTGCTGCTGCTGCAGGCATCCTCAATAGCCCATCTTACAGCCGTAAGGCGCTGGGCAACCTGCCCAACGTACCAGCCAATGCTGCAGACGTGAAGAAGGCCCTTCACTGGGAATATTCAGTTTGTATCGACGCTGCCAGCGGACCTGTTCCTCCTTATGCCTTCATGCGTCGACAAAATTTGTTGATCGGTGGTACACCAACTGAGTTGCCAGTTCCCCTGCAACAAATGAAAGTGGTTGGCGGAAATGCGTATACATTCGGAGGCAAGGCCAATGCCGGTGCCAAAGAAGGTAAATTCAATGAAGTAACTACTGCTGCCAACGTTGGTTGGAAGCTTTCTCAATAATTGAATCATGCGATATTACTTTATCGCCAACAGGCAGCCGTTCATCGGCTGCCTGTTTTTATTTTTGCTGTTGGCTGCTTGCGGGGATAGCCGTAACGATAAGAACATGATACGAGTGAAGGCTAAGTCGGTCCTGATTGAATATGCAGGAGACCCATCCCTAAAGCAGGGCGATGCAATTCGAATCAACGGAACATTGTTCTGGCATGATTCGCTTTATATTTTTCATTCGAAAAGCACGGATACGGTTTATTTACCGACACAACGATACATCGCCGATCAGCCTCCAGGCGGCCGACCTGTATATTCCTATTCGAATTCGATTTCCTGCATGATCACAATCGCCAAAACAATGCATGAGCGTTTAGATAGCTCAGCATTCATGGTCGATCCATCAAAGATTCCAGTAGGGCAATTACTGATCCGATCGACCGGTAAGGATTTTGTTGATGTTGCCGCTTCAAGGGACTATCCCCTTCGAATAACCCCGATTAACAATTAAAGCTTGATCTCTTCCTGATTCTTGTCGAAGAATCGGTATTCAGTGAGATGAGAGGCTGTATTTGCCTTGGCTTGTATGCGCATGCCGAATTTCCGCTTCCATTTGGCCACTTTGGTGCTCCAAGGCCATCCTTTGGTGAGGTACGCGTACACGATCGGGTGAACGACCAGCTCCAATTGCTTGTGCTGATGCGTGCTGAGGTAATGCAGGTTCTTTTCGATCGAATCCTCCAGCAATAAGGCAGAACCGATTTTGCCGGTGCCTTGGCAGGTGGGACAATTCTCTTGTGTATTGATGTTCACTTCCGGACGCATCCGCTGACGCGTGATCTGCATGATGCCAAACTTGGAAATGGGAAGCACCGCATGCTTGGCACGGTCGGTCTTCATGATCTCCTCCATCCGGTCGGCCAGCTTGCGTTTGTTCTCCGGCAGTTTCATGTCGATGAAATCGACCACGATGATGCCGCCCAAATCCCGCAAGCGCAATTGACGGGCAATCTCTTCCGCAGCCTCCAGGTT
>Ga0315906_10004041_pt1 | contig 19061 bp, 19 predicted proteins | sample LakEriMetagenome_4_FD_203526 | JGI IMG/M metagenome (GOLD analysis project Ga0315906, IMG submission 203526) | Freshwater fungal communities from buoy surface, Lake Erie, Ohio, United States - Buoy 2 MA122 | ecosystem: Environmental > Aquatic > Freshwater > Lake > Lake biofilm | place: USA... | reverse complement strand
CGACGACCCCCACGGCGAAGCCCGCCAGGTCGTATTCGCCATCGGGATACATGCCCGGCATCTCGGCCGTTTCACCGCCGATCAGCGCGCAGCCCGACTGTTCACAGCCGCGGGCAATACCGCCCACCACACGCGCGGCGGTATCCACATCCAGCCGGCCGCAAGCGAAGTAATCCAGAAAAAAAAGCGGCTCGGCGCCCTGCACCAGGATGTCATTGACGCTCATGGCGACCAGATCAATGCCCACGGTGTCATGACCATTGAGGGCGAACGCGAGTTTGAGCTTGGTGCCCACGCCGTCGGTGCCCGACACCAGAACGGGTTCGCGATAGCGCTTGGGCACTTCGAAGAGCGCGCCGAATCCCCCAATGCCCGCGAGCACACCGTCGCGCAGGGTCCGCCTGGCAAGCGGCTTGATTCGGTCGACCAGCGCATCGCCGGCATCGATATCCACTCCGGCTTCTTTGTACGATAGCGATTCTGCTGTCATGGCGCGGCATTCCTGGCGGTCAGACCGGCGCAGGTACCGGTCGGGGAGCGTTCAACTGCCCGCCGCGCAGTCAACAGCAATGCACAGGCGGCAGTCGATACAATGACGGAATTCTATCCCGCTCATTTCGCGCGGTCGCTTCCGCCGTCGGGCGGCACCTGGGGTCCGATGTCCGAGATTAACCATCGCCGGCAAACCTGGTTCTGGCTCGCAGTCGCGCTGCTGCTGGCCGGCGGCGTCTATTTCCTTCGCGGTACCCTCACTCCGTTCATCGCGGCCACCATCCTTGCCTATGCGCTCGCCCCTGCCGTGGCACGACTGCAGCGTTGGCGCGTGCCCCGGGGAATCGCCGCCGCCGTCGTGATGGTGATCGCCATGGCGGTGATCGTTTCGGTGGTGCTCACCCTCATCCCGGTGCTGCAGTCGGAATACCGGATGATCCGGGCGCAGCTGCCGTCGCTGGCCGCCACGGTCACCACCCGCCTCGCGCCCTGGGCGGAACAGACCTTTGGCATCTCGCTCGCGCTCGATGCGGCATCGATTCGCGACTGGATCGCCGCGCAGCTCGCCGGCAGCAGCCAGGATCTGTTTGGCGCACTCATGCAGTATGTGCGCTCAGGCTGGAGCGCCGCGGTCGAGGTAATCGGGCTGGTGGTACTGGTGCCGGTGGTGCTCTTTTATCTGCTCGCCGACTGGCCGCTCATGACCGCCCGTCTGCATGAGCTGATCCCTCGGCGCTGGATCGCCGCGGCCGACGGTGCGCTCAGCGAAATCGATGACCTCCTCGGCCACTATCTGCGCGGCCAGCTGCTAGTCATGTTGTCGCTTGCCATCTGGTATTCCACCGCGCTCGGGGTGGTCGGCATCAAGCACTGGCTCTCGCTCGGCGTGCTCACCGGCCTCCTTGCATTCGTTCCCTACCTCGGCTTCGGGCTGGGCCTGGTGGTGTCGCTGATCTCGGCCATGCTGCAGCTCGGGCCCTCACAGGGCGCACTGGCGATCGCGATCGTGTTCGGAATCGGCCAGCTGCTCGAGAGCTACATCCTCACCCCGCGCCTGGTGGGCGAGCGTATCGGATTACATCCGGTGGCGGTCTTGTTCGCCTTGCTTGCGTTCGGTGCCGTGTTCGGATTCGCCGGGCTGCTGCTTGCGCTACCGCTCTCAGCGGTCACGCTGGTGGTCCTGCGCCGGCTACGCCACGGCTGGCTTGCAAGCAATTTTTACCGCCGCCCGTAACCAAGCGCCATGCGCCAACTCGCACTCGACCTGATCGCCGAGGCGCCGGCCTCGTTCGACAATTTTGTCGCGGGCCCCAACACCGAGGCGCTCGCTGCGCTTCGCATGGTGGCGGCAGGTCGCTCGCCGGTGTCGCGCGTACATCTATGGGGCGAGCCGGCAAGCGGCAAGACGCACCTGCTGCGCGCGCTCACGGGCACTCCGGTCGGCCCGGAGAGCCCCCTCGAAGCATTCAGCCCCTCCGCCGAGGCAGCCGCCTGGGTCATTGCGGTGGATGACTGTGAACGACTCGACGACACCCGCCAGCTCGCCCTCTTTCGCCTGTTCAACCAGCGCGCGGGCCCAGGTGGGGCGCCGATCGTCACCGCCAGCCGCCATGCGCCAATCGCGCTCGCCGAGCTCCGCCCCGAGCTTCGTACCCGCCTCGGCTCGGGGCTGGTGCTCGCGCTTCGGCCGCTCACCGATCAGGAGCGCGAACAAGCCCTGAGGGAAGCAGCCCGCGCCACTGGCGTTCATGCCCACGACGACGTCTTTCACTACCTGCTCACCCGAAAGGCACGCGACCTGCGAACCTTGCTCGCTTTTTTCAGCGCGCTCGACCGCTACGCGCTTGAGCGTCAGCGCCCACTGTCGGCCGCGCTCGCGCGTGAGTTCGACGCACTGATCGACGCCCCCGTCGAGCCCCTGGCAGCGCCCCACCCGATCGCCGGCGCCGGCGAACCCGGCTGATACACTTGCCGCCCTCACCATCATGAATTTCACGCCGCCACCGCCCGGCGAGCGCAGGCTCGCTCTTTTTGACCTCGACCACACGCTGCTGCCAATTGACAGCGATTACGAGTGGGCGCGTTTTCTCGCGCGGGTTGGCGCCATCGACGGCGATGAACACACGCGCCGTAACGACGACTATCTGCGGCAATACCAGGCCGGCACGCTCAATATTTTCGAATTCCTCGAATTCCAGCTCGCCCCGCTCGCCGCACACCCACGCGCGCAACTCGATCGCTGGCATCTGCAGTACATGGACGAGGTGATCCGCCCGGCCATCCAGCCCGCGGCCCGCGATCTGGTGAGCCGACATCTCGAGCGCGGTGACCTATGCGCACTCGTCACCGCCACCAACGAATTCGTCACGGCACCCATCGCAGCCGAGTTCGGTCTAGCCCATCTGGTGGCCACCACCGTCGAAGCCGTCAATGGGGCCTACACCGGCCGCCCGGCCGGAACGCCCTCCTTTCGCGAGGGCAAGGTCACGCGAACACACGCCTGGCTCGCATCCCTTGGTGCTGCTTTCGAGGGTTTCACGACGTCGTGGTTCTACAGCGACTCTATCAATGACCTGCCGCTCCTGTCCCTGGTGACCCACCCGGTCGCCACCAACCCCGATGACCGGCTGGCACGCCTGGCCGCCGAGCGCGGCTGGGCAGTGCTGAGACTATTCGAATGATCCGACGCCTGATCGATCGCCTGCTCAACCGAAAGACCCGGGGGCCCCGCGCCGCCATCCGCGAGAAGGCCCGCGAATACAAGGGGTCCGAACTCGGTGTCATTCACGGCGCCATTTCCGATGCTGCATTTCGCACCTGCGAAACCCTTCAGAAAGCGGGTCACCAGGCGTTCGTGGTCGGCGGCGGCGTGCGCGACCTGCTGCTTGGTCTGCGCCCCAAAGACTTTGACGTGGCGACCAACGCCACACCCGAGCAGGTGCGTAGTCTCTTTCGCCGCTCCCGCGTGATCGGCCGGCGCTTTCAGATCGTGCATGTCATGTTCGGGCGCGAAACCATCGAGGTCTCCACTTTCCGCGCGATTCAGGACGAGGCGGAGACCGATGAGCACGGTCGGGTGCTGCGCGACAACGTCTGGGGCACGCAACCCGAAGACGCTGCGCGGCGTGACTTCACCATCAATGCGCTCTACTACGATCCGCTTGCCGACCGCGTCCTCGATTACCACGACGGCGTGCGCGACCTGAAAAAACGGTCGCTCCGTATCATTGGCGATGCCGAGCAGCGGTTCCGCGAAGATCCGGTTCGGATGCTGCGGGTGGCGCGGTTCGTGGCGAAGCTGGGCTTTTCTATCGAACCCCGAACCCGCACCCCGATTCGAGCGCTGGCCCCGCTGATCTCGAACATCCCCAGCGCACGCCTGTTTGACGAGATGCTGAAGCTTCTCGTCTCGGGTCACGCCATGGCGTGTCTGCACGAACTTCGCCGTGAGGGCCTGCATCACGGCCTGATGCCCATGCTCGACATGATTCTCGAGCAACCCGACGGCGAACGTTTCGTCACCACCGCGCTCGAACGGACCGACCAGCGTGTGCTCGCGGGTAAGCCCATCTCGCCCGGATTCCTGTTCGCAAGCCTGCTATGGCAGCCGGTTCGCATCCGCTGGCAGCAGGCGGTCGCTGCAGGCGCCTCCGCCATTCCGGCGTTATCTGATGCCATTGACGCAGTGCTCGATGAGCAGGCCGAGAAGCTCGCTATCCAGCGCCGACACATTGCCGACATGCGTGAGATCTGGATGCTGCAGCCACGCTTTGAGCGCCGCACCGGCCGCACACCGTATGCGCTGCTCGAGCATATTCGGCTGCGCGCAGGTTACGACTTCCTGGTCCTGCGCTGCGATGCCGGCGAACTGCCGGCGGAGCTGGGAGACTGGTGGACCGAGTTTCTCGATGCTGCTCCCGACGAACGTGCAGCCCTCATCGCGCGCGCAAGCGAAAGCGGCGCAGGCACGGGACCGCGCAAGCGCAGGCGCCACAGCCGCGGGCATGGTCGGTCCAACGCCTCTGATTCGCCGGCCACCGTGCCCGGTCCGGCTGACCACGCTGGCTGATCGCAGCATGCAACGCCGCTGGATGCTGGGGCTGGGTGCAAATCTTGGCGATGCCCGAGGTGCGCTCGAGCGCACGCTAAGCCGGCTGCGACAGCATCCCGACCTCCAGGTCATTGCCGTCTCCTCGCTCTGGCGCAGTGCACCGGTCGACGCCGAGGGACCCGATTTTCTGAATGCGGTCCTCGCGATTGACACCGCCCTCGCGCCCCAGGCCATGCTCATGCTCGCGCAGTCGCTTGAGTCGGAGGAGGGGCGCGTGCGCCCGCACCGGAACGCGCCGCGTACCCTCGATGTCGATTTGCTCCTCGCCGGGTCATTGGTCCTCGAGACATCCCTTCTCACGCTGCCGCACCCCCGCATGCATCAGCGCGCATTCGTGCTCGCGCCGCTCCTCGAAATCAATCCGCTCGCACACATTCCGCGCCTGGGCGGAGCCGCCGACTGGGCAAGCGCCTGCGCGGGGCAGCGCATCGAAAACCTCGGCCCACTCACCGACATCGCGGGCAAAGCGCCTTACGCGGGTCACTCCGGGTCCGTTCAATGAACACGCTACCGGTTCCGCTTCAGACGGTTCTGCTTCTCGTGGCGTCCAACGTCTTCATGACATTTGCCTGGTATGCACATCTGCGCGACATGGCAACCCGCCCCTGGTGGATCGCCGCGCTCGCGAGCTGGGCCATCGCCCTCTTTGAATATCTGCTTCAGGTGCCAGCCAATCGGATCGGTTACACCGTGTTTTCACTGCCTCAGCTGAAAATCCTGCAGGAAGTCATCACGCTCGCGGTTTTCGTTCCCTTCGCGGTCCTCTACATGAACCAGCCGGTCAAGCTCGATTACCTTTGGGCTGCGCTTTGCATGATGGGCGCGGTCTACTTCATTTTCCGGTCCTAACACCATGGTCACCGCCCCTGCCACGCCCCTGCCTTCCCCCTTTGAGCGCTACCGACACATCGTGATCGAAGGACCGATCGGCGCCGGCAAGACAACGCTCGCGCGTCGTCTGGCCGAGCGTTTTGGCGCGGAAGCGGTTCTTGAAGAACCCGCCGAGAATCCCTTCCTCGAGCGCTTTTATCGCGACAGTCGCCGCTACGCGCTGCCCACGCAGCTCTTTTTCCTGTTCCAGCGGGTTGGGCAGTTGCGCGAACTCGCGCAGCGCGACCTGTTCGCGCAAGCCGTGGTGGGCGATTTCCTGCTCGATAAAGACCCGCTGTTTGCCCGGCTCACACTCGATGACGATGAGCTGCGTCTCTATCAGAACATTCTCGCGAGCGTGCAGCCCCAGGCCCCGATCCCCGACCTGGTGATCTGTCTGCAGGCCCAGCCCGACACCCTGATTGAACGCATTCGGCGACGCGGAATCGAGATGGAGGCCTCCATCTCCGAGACGTACCTGCGGGCGCTCATCGAGCAGTACAGCCGATATTTCCACGACTATGACGCAGCCCCGCTGCTGATCGTCAACACCGAACGCCTGAATCCAGTCGATAGCGAAGAAGACTTCCAGACGCTGGTTCGCCACCTTGCCGAGTTGCGCGGGCGCCGCAGTTTCTTTAGCGTCGGTCAATAGCGCTGTCCCCGCGCCGATCGTCACACGATTGTCATCTGTTCGCCGGAAACTAGGCGGTTACCTGACCGCCGCCCCTTCGCATGACTGCAAGAATCCTGATCGTCGAAGACGACCCGCAAATCCGCGAGCTGCTGCGTGTGAACTTGCAGCACGCGGGATTTACCCCGGTGTGCTGCGATAGCGCGGAGGCCGCCAGCGCCGAACTCCAGCTTCGTCTGCCCGATCTGATCGTGCTCGACTGGATGCTGCCCGGACGCTCAGGCATTGAGTTTGCGCGTGAAATCCGGTCGCACAGCCGGGCCGCCGACATTCCGGTTCTGCTTCTCACCGCTCGGGCACAGGAGGGGGATAAGTTACAGGGCTTTGAGACCGGCGTCGACGACTACATGACCAAGCCGTTCTCGCCGCGCGAACTGATCGCCCGGGTCCGCGCGCTCCTTCGGCGGGCCGCCCCAGAGACCACACAGGACCCGCTGGAATTCGCCGGCCTGCGGCTGGAGCCCGAAACGCTACGCGTGTTCTCACACGGCACGCCGGTCGATCTCAGCCCCACCGAGTTCAGGCTGCTCCAGTTTCTGATGCGCCACCCAGACCGTGTCCTGTCGCGCGCGCTGCTTCTCGATCGGGTCTGGGGAGACAACGTGTATATTGAAGAACGGACGGTTGACGTGCACATCCGGCGCCTGCGCCTTGCGCTCACGCCTGGCGGTCACGATCGACTGATCGAAACCGTGCGTGGGGGCGGCTACCGCTTCCTGCCTCAGTGAAGGTCTGGCAGTCACCTTGATCTGGTCTCGATCGCTTGGGTTCGCGGCACTTATCATCCTGGTGGCAGCGTGGCTTCATCGCTTCCTGTCGCCAGCGTTTGCCTTTGCGCTGCTGGTGGCAGCATTGGTTGTGGCCGTGCTGTATCAGGCCAGCTTTGTGTCACGCCTCACGGCGTGGGCCAACCTTCCTCGCAATCGACCCTTGCCGATCGGCTGGGGGATCTGGACCCCGCTTATCGAGCGTCTGAACCGGGTCTCCCGCCAGCAGCAGGCGACAGTTGCCGAACTTGGTTCGGAATTGGAGCGCATTCATGCAGCCGTCGACCGACTGCCAGATGGACTGGTACTCCTCGACCGCTACGATCACGTCAGCTGGAGCAACCAGGCGGCGCAATCGCTGCATGGCATTTTTGGCACGCAGCGGCCGGTTCACCATTTCATCCGTCAACCCGAGTTCGCCGAGATGCTGCAGGGGCGAGGGGGCGGGACACAAACCCAACGTTTGCAACTGAATACGCAGCCAGGTCGCATCTTCGAACTTCAGCTGCATGAGACCGATGCCGAGCATCGGCTGCTCATTACGCGTGATGTCACCGATCAGGCGAAACTCGACGCGGTACGCAGCGATTTCGTCGCCAACGTGTCGCATGAAATCCGAACGCCCGCCACGGTGATCGCCGGGTTTGCTGAAACACTGCTTTCGCTTGAACTCGACGACAAAACCCGGCGCGAATATCTGAGCGCCATTTTGCGTCAGAGCGAAACCATGGGAAGGCTGGTTGGCGATCTGCTGCTGCTCGCCTCACTCGAACGCGCCGCCGATCGGCTGGATGAATCGGCAATCGAACTTCAGCCGCTACTCGAATCGCTGGTCTACGAAGCGCGCGCCCTGTCCGGCGGGCGCCACGTCATCAGTCTCGAGTTCGAAGGGCCGCCCCGGCTGATGGCTGTCCCCGCCGAAATTGAAAGCGCAATTCGCAACCTGATCACCAATGCGGTGCGCTACACGCCCGACGGCGGCACGATCACCGTGAGCTGGCGGGTGCGTGATGATGAAGGCTGGCTTGCGGTGCGCGATACCGGTATTGGCATCTCCACCGAACACCTGCCACGAATCACCGAACGCTTCTACAGGGTCGATCGCAGTCGCTCGCGCGACACGGGCGGCACGGGGCTCGGCCTTGCGATCGTCAAGCGCATTGCCAACCGTCATCACGCGTCGCTGCGCATTGACAGCGAGCCGGGTCGGGGCAGCGTATTCACCATGCGTTTTCCCGCCCGCCGCCTGATCGCCGACCCGCCCGCCCTTTCGGCCGACGGGGAGACCTCTGCAGGCGAGGCCGCCGCCGTCAACAACCCACAGCACCCGCTGCCCGAGCCTGTCAGCAAGTAGTCTCTTAGCTGTTCGCGGCGTACCGCTCAATGTGCCAGTCGGCATCACCCATTGTCTGTGCAATCATGGTGAGCCGCTTGAACGTGTGCGCCACCTTCATTTCCTGTGTCATGCCCATGCCGCCGTGCAGCTGGATCGCCTCCTGCCCCACATGGCGCGCGGCCTCAGACACCTTCACCTTGGCGGCCGATACGGTCCGCATGCGCTCGGCAGCAGCAATTTCGCCACGCGCCGCCGCATCTACCCGACTACAGGCAAGCAGCGTGATTGACCGGGCCTGCTCGGCGCTTACAAACATATCGACCAGCCGGTGCTGAAGCGCTTGAAAACTGCCGATTGGCACACCGAACTGACGACGTGTCTTGAGGTATTCCAGCGTGGCAAGGTTCGCAGAGCGCATTGCGCCCACGGCCTCCGCGCAGGCAAGCGCGGTGGCGAAGTCGAGCGCCTCAACAATGGCCTCATATGCCCCTCCGGCCGTGCCCAAGAGCGCCGCAGCCGGTAGCTCTACATCTTCGAGGGCCAGGTCGGCCGCCCGCCGGTTGTCCTGAGTCCGCATGGTCTGCATCCGCAGGCCGGCGGCCGTGGCATCGACCACAAACAGCGACAAACCCACCGGCGCCGAGGGCTCGCCCGCCGTACGCGCCGAAACGATCAGTTTGCCTGCGAGTGGCGCGTCGAGCACGAGCGACTTTGAACCCCTCAAGCGCCAGCCGCCCGCATGCGGCTCGGCTCGCGTGCTGACCTGCGCTGGATCGTGACGCGAGTCATGCTCGGCATGCGCAAGCGCAAGAATGAGACGGCCCTCAGCCACCGCGGGCAGCAGTGCCTGTCGCTGGGCATCGTTACCGAGGCGTGCGATCAGCCGCGCCCCCAGCCCCACGGTGGAGACGAGCGGTTCAAGCATCAGTGACTGCCCGATGGTCTCCATGGTGGCGACCATTTCCAGCGCACCGCCATCGAAGCCACCGTGTTCGGCCGGCAGCGTGAGCGCGGTCAATCCCAGTTCGGCCAGCTGCCGCCAGGCCTCGGCACTGTGACCGGCCTCGGATGCAATGACCCGCTTGCGCGCTTCGAAGTCATAGTGCTGCTCGGCCAGCCGCGCCACCGAGTCGGCGAGCAGCTGCTGTTCTTCGGTGTACTGAAAGTCCATGTTCAGAGCCCCAGGGCCATCTTGGCGAAGATGTTGCGCTGGATCTCGTTTGATCCGGCGTAGATGGAAGTCTTGCGGAAATTGAAGTAGCGCGAGGCGGAAGAGGCCATGAAATCGTCGAATCCGTCGTAACGAATTGGCTTAAACGCCTGCGCGCGCGGGCCCACTGCCTGCATCATCAGTTCGGTGATCGCCTGCTGAATCTCGGTGCCGCGAATCTTGAGCATGGAGACCTCCGGGCCGATCTTCCCGTTTCGCCGCATGTCATCCAGAAAGCGCATGTTGGTGATTTCGAGCGCCATCAGTTCGATTTCCACGCGCGACAGGCGGTCGCGGAATCGCACATCGTCAAGAAGCGGCTGACCGCGCACCAGGGTGCGGGAGGCGAGCTCGCGAAGCCGCAATAGCTCGCGCCGTGACTGGCCGATCCGGCCAGTGTTAAGCCGCTCGTGGCCCAGCAGATATTTCGCCACGGTCCAACCCTGGTTCTCTTCGTGGACCAGGTTTTCAACCGGGACGCGCACGTCATCGAAGAACACCTCATTCACCTCGTGACCTTCGTCCAAGAGAATGAGCGGCCGCACCGTGATGCCTGGCGTGTTCATGTCGATCAGCAGAAAGCTGATGCCCTCCTGTCGCTTGGAGGTGCCACTATCGGTTCTCACCAGGCAGAAGATCCAGTCGCCATAGTGGCCTAGCGTGGTCCAGATCTTCTGGCCATTTACGACATACTCGTCGCCGCGGCGCTCAGCGCGGGTTTTGAGCGATGCCAGATCGGACCCCGAGCCCGGCTCCGAATAGCCCTGACACCAGAAATCATCGCCGTTGTAGATGCGCGGCAGAAAACGCTTTTTCTGCGCCTCGGTGCCAAATCGCAGCAGCACCTGAGCACACATGGTGATACCAAAGGGCACGATTGGAGGCGCCCCCGCCATCGCGGTTTCCTCCTCGAAAATATAGCGTTCGACCGCCGACCAGCCGGTTCCCCCCCACTCTACCGGCCACGAGGGTGCCACCCAGCCACGGGCTGCGAGCGTGCGATGCCAGCGAAGCAGGTCTTCTTTGGAAAGCTCCTCGTAATCGAGCACTTTGGAACGAAGGTCATCGGGCAGATTGGCCGACAGCCAGCCTCGCACTTCGTCGCGAAACGACAGTTCCTGTTCGGAAAAATTCAGATCCATGGTGACTCCCGTGACCGGCACTTTGGCCAGCTGTTCCTTGCCAATGCGCTCAGTTTAATGCGGGCCAAGCTTCCTGCGCAGGTACGCCAGGCACCCAAGCGGGCTTGGGGATGGGGACGCTACAATCACATCCCTACCGCCCTCGGGTTGACACACCAGGACGCTCCATGATCATTGTGACCGGCGGCGCCGGCTTTATCGGCTCGAATTTCGTATTGGACTGGCTCAGCGCCTCAGACGAGCCGGTGCTGGTGCTGGATTCGCTCAGCTATGCGGGTAATCTCGGCAACCTGCGCTCGCTCCAGGGCGACGCCCGGTTCGAGTTCGTGCGCGGTGACATCGGTGACCGCGCGCTGGTGGATTCGCTGCTTGCGCGCTGCCAGCCCCGGGCGCTGGTGCACTTTGCCGCGGAAAGTCATGTCGATCGCTCGATCCATGGCCCGGGTGCGTTCATGCGCACCAACATCGATGGCACCTTCACGCTGCTCGAGGCCACCCGCGCCTGGTGGTCAGCGCTTCCAGTACCCACCCGGGAGGGCTTTCGCTTTCTGCATGTGTCCACGGATGAGGTCTATGGGACGCTAGGCCCCGCGGACCCCGCCTTCAGCGAAACCACGCCCTACGCACCCAACAGTCCGTATGCCGCATCAAAGGCCGCCTCAGACCATCTGGTACGCGCCTGGCACCATACCTACGGGCTGCCTGTGCTCACCACCAACTGCTCCAACAACTACGGCCCCTACCAGTTCCCGGAGAAGTTGATTCCGCTCATGATCGTGAACGCTCTGGCGGGTAAGCCCCTGCCGGTCTATGGCGATGGCATGCAGATTCGCGATTGGCTCTATGTGGGCGATCACTGCAGCGCGGTGCGCCGCGTGCTCGAGGCGGGCCAACTCGGCGAGACCTACAACATCGGTGGCCATAACGAAAAGGCCAACATCGAGATCGTCCGCACGGTGTGTGCGCTCCTCGATGCGCGCCGGCCCGACCCGGCGGGCCCGCGCAGCCGCCTCATCGCCTATGTCACCGATCGCCCTGGTCATGATCGCCGCTACGCCATCAACGCGAGCAAGATCGAGCGCGAACTGGGCTGGCGTCCGGCTGACACCTTCGATTCGGGTATCGCCCGCACCATCGACTGGTATCTCGCCCATCCCGAATGGATAGCGGGTGTACAGAGCGGCGCTTACCGCGAGTGGATCGACACCCAGTACGGCAGCCGAAAAAGCGCCTGACCTTTTCCCAACGATTTATCGTCCATGCCGATCAAACCTCCACACGCTACCACCCGCCGACGCGGCATCGTCCTCGCCGGTGGTTCGGGCACCCGGCTCCACCCGCTCACGCTTGCCGTCTCAAAACAGCTGATGCCGGTGTATGACAAGCCCATGGTGTACTACCCGCTTTCGGTACTGATGCTGGCGGGCATCAGGGAAATCCTGGTGATTTCCACCCCCCACGATCTGCCCGGCTTCAAGCGGCTGCTGGGTGATGGATCAGCCTGGGGCCTGTCACTGTCCTACGCCGAGCAGCCAAGCCCTGACGGGTTGGCGCAAGCCTTTCATATCGGGGCAGATTTCGTGGGCGACGGGCCGTCTGCGCTGGTGCTGGGCGACAACCTCTTTCATGGCCACGACCTGATGCGTCGTCTGGCAGCAGCCGATGTGCAGACAGCAGGCGCCACCGTCTTCGCCTATCCCGTCACCGATCCCGAGCGTTATGGCGTGGTCGAATTCGACGAGGCCGGCCATGCGATTTCAATCGAAGAAAAACCTTCAAAGCCCCGCAGCCGCTACGCGGTCACCGGCCTGTATTTTTATGACCAACAGGTGGTCGATATTGCGCGTGATCTCAAACCATCGGCGCGCGGCGAACTCGAAATCACCGATCTGAACCGCATCTATCTCGAACGCGGCCAGCTCGACGTCCAGGTGCTGGGCCGCGGCGACGCCTGGCTAGACACCGGCACGCATGATTCGCTGATTGAAGCGGCGCAGTTCATCCAGACCCTCGAAAAGCGTCAGGGCCTCAAGGTGGCCTGCCCCGAGGAAATTGCCTGGCGACAGGGTTGGATCGACGATGCAGCGCTGCGCGCACTTGCCCGGCCGCTCGCAAAGAGCGGCTATGGAGCGTACCTCGAGCGACTGCTCGAGCATCAGGTGTTCTGAAAGCGGCCCATGACCATCACCCCCAGCCCGCAGTTGCCCGATGTCCTGATCGTTGAGCCCAAAGTATTTGGCGACGCGCGAGGGTTCTTTTTTGAAAGCTTCAATGCGCGCGTGTTCCAGGAACGAACCGGACTCGCCCCTCAGTTTGTACAGGATAACCACTCGCGCTCATCACGTGGCGTGCTGCGCGGGCTTCACTATCAGATCCGTCAGCCCCAGGGCAAGCTGGTGCGCGTGGTGCGGGGGCGGGTGTTTGACGTCGCCGTTGATCTGCGACGTTCATCGCCGAGCTTTGGCCAATGGGCAGGCTGGGAGCTGAGTGAAGAGAACCAGCGACAGATCTGGATCCCGCCAGGATTCGGACACGGATTTGTTGTGCTGTCCGAGTCGGCGGACTTTCTTTACAAGACCACCGACTACTACGCGCCCGAGCACGAGCGGTGCCTGCTCTGGAACGATCCGTCGGTCGGTGTGCGGTGGCCAACCGAGGGGCTCTCTCTCACGCTTTCCGACAAAGACCGGCGTGGGCTGTCCCTTGCCCGCTGCGAATGTTTTGACTGACCGCGCCGTGAGTGCCCCAGCCCCCCGGCTCCTCCTTCTAGGCGCCACCGGACAGGTGGGCTGGGAGCTGGCCCGAAGCCTGCAGCCACTCGGTGAGGTGGTGCTTCCACAACGTCGAATTGCCGATTTCAGCCATCCCGATTCGCTCGCTTCATGCGTGGCGCGCGAGGCCCCCGACGTGATCGTCAATGCCGCGGCCTACACCGCGGTCGACCAGGCCGAGCAGGAAGAGGCGCTCGCGCTTCGGATCAACGGCGAGGCAACGGGCGTGCTCGCACAGGCGGCACGCAGCCGTGGCGCGCTCTTCATCCACTATTCCACCGACTATGTGTTTGCGGGCACGGGCGAACACGCCTGGCAGCCCAGCGACCCGGTCGATCCGCAAAACGCTTATGGTCGTACCAAACTCGCCGGTGAACAGGCCATCGCTCTGAGCGGCGGTGATTGGCTGGTGTTTCGTACCAGCTGGGTCTACGCCGCACGAGGCCGGAACTTTGTCCGTACCATGCTCAAACTCGGTGTTGAACGGGAGCGGCTACGCGTGGTGGCCGACCAGATCGGTGCCCCCACCTCAGCGCGACTGATCGCAGACGCCACCGCGCAAGCGCTCGCGGTCGCACTCGTCGAGCGACGCGAAGGCCGCTTCCAGAGTGCCGTCCATCATCTTTGCGCAGCAGGGCACACCAGCTGGCACGGCTTTGCCGAGACGCTCTTTGAGCGCTGGCGCATGCTGTCGCCCGAATCACCACTCGCGCTCCGCAGCCTGGAGGCGATCGCCTCGAGCGAGTATCCGACACCCGCGCAACGCCCTCTCAACTCGCGGTTGGATTGCACTGCCTTCGAGCGTCGCTTCGGCTTGAAGTTACCCCCCTGGCAAAGGGGGTTGGAGATGGTTTTGCAGGAACTTGCCGCCGTCAGCGGCCGTTAAACACCGGCGGCCGTTTCTCGGCAAACGCGCGAGCCGCGCCCGCATGGTCTTCGGTGACCATGCAGCACGCCTGATGCAGGGCCTCGGCCTCGATCGTGGGTGCAAGCGCGGCCCCGGCCGCAAGACTCGTGACCTGTTTGATGTGGCCATAGGCAACCGTAGGGCCGGCAGCCAGTTCGGCCACGCGGGCACTCGCCCTGGCAGCAAACTCCTCGGCTGAAAAAACCTGAGTAAGAAGCCCCATTGCGAGCGCCTCATGCGCGTTGAGAACGGGTGCGAGCATCATGAGTTCGCGCGCCCGCGCCACACCCAGCATGCGTGTGAGCAGCCAGTTGACCCCAAAGTCGCCAGCGAGCCCCACCCGGCTGAAGGCGGTCGTGAGCTTCACATCACTTGATGCGAACCTGAAATCGCAGGCCAGCGCGAGGCCCAGCCCAGCGCCCGCCACCGCGCCGGGAATCACTGCAACCGTGGGCTTGGCCATTTCGTGTAACAGCCGCACCGATTCGGCACGGTCGCGGAGCTGGTTGGCGCGTTGCTCCACCGACAAGCCGGCATCGCGTCCGGCTGCCATCGCCTTGACGTCGCCCCCCGCGCAGAAGGCACCGCCGCTGCCGGTCAGGACCACCGCGCGAATCGCCGGATCGAGCGCAGCCTCACGAAGCGCTTCGCACAACTGCGTTGACATCGGTAGCGTGAGGGCGTTGCGCGACCCAGGGTTGTCCAGGGTGAGCGTCATGACCGCACCCCGGGTCTCGCGAAGAACCTGTCCTGTCATGACCACTCTCCTTCAAGCCGCGGGAAGCGGCCCCATCAATCGACAATGAATAGACGTGCGCCGGTATCGGTAAACGAGCGATGCGGCTCAGCCCCGTCGGCCACCTGATAGCTCATACCAGGCGTCAGAACATACCGGCGTCCATCAGCGAGTTCGGTGTGCAGCTCGCCCTCCAGGCAAAGGAGAATGTGACCCTTGGAGCACCAGTGGTCGGCGAGGTAACCCGGGGAATACTCGACCATGCGCACCCGGATTGTGCCGAACTGCCGGGTTCGCCAGAGGGCTCGACCACGCTCACCGGGGTACTCCACTGGCGCAATCGTCGTCCAGTCGGTGGTACCGAAGGCAATGTCACTGATCTGCATGCGCTGAACTTTCTCGAGACGGATGGCTCGCCGGGCGCGGCGCGTTTGCTAGGCTCACACAAGCCGGCTTTTCCTGAAACCCATCAAGCATAACCGACCTCCGTGAGCATCGAACCCTGGTACTGGATGGCCTTTACCGTGGCTGCAGCGGCCGCGCAAAGCGCGCGGAACGCCATGCAGCGCGAACTCACGTCGGTGCTCGGCACGGTAGGCGCGACCCAGGTCCGGTTTCTTTACGGCCTGCCGTTTGGCATTCTGTTTCTCGGAACCGCAATTACCGTCACCGGCGATTCAATCCCCACATTTCAAGCGGCCTCCATTGCCTGGACGGCGGCCGGTGCGCTCGCCCAGGTGGTTGCCACCGCGTTGATGCTGGCCGCAATGAAAGAGCGCTCGTTTGTGGTCACCACCGCGCTCGTCAAAGCGGAGCCAGTCTGGGTTGCCATTCTGGGGTTTGCGCTACTGGGCGAAACCCTTGGCTGGCCATTGCTGGCAGGTATTGCGCTCGCGACTGCCGGCGTGCTTTGGCTGTCCTGGCCCGCAGCGGGCGCGGGCTGGTCGCTGCGGCCGATTGCGCTGGGACTCGCCTCCGCTGCGGTATTCGCCGCCTCGGCCATTGCCTTTCGCGGCGCGATGCTGTCGATCGACAGCGGCGAAGCGTTTTTTGTGAAGGCGACGGCCGTGATGGTACTGAGCCTGGCGATGCAGGCGGTGACCCTGGTGGCATGGATGCTGATCGCCAATCGCACGCTGCTGATCGAGGTGTTCAAAGTCTGGCGGCCGTCGCTTGCCACCGGCCTCCTTGCCGCCACTGGGTCGCAGTGCTGGTTTCTGGCCTTCGCGATCGAAACCCCCGCCAAGATCCGCACGCTCGGTTTGATCGAGATCGTGTTCGCACAAATTATTTCCCGGCGAATCTTCAGTCAGCAGCAGAACCGTAGAGAATTGATCGGCATGGCGGTGCTGCTCGCGGGCGTGGTGTGGGTGCTCAGAAGCTGAGGGTGCCTGGTGTTTTCCCGCCGAGCGCACGTACCGGATCACTACGAGGTCGTTACCATGCAAGCTGATCAGCACTGGGAGCAGGTCTACCGGAGCCGCTCCACCCGCGAGGTGAGCTGGTACCGGGCGCATCTCGAGCGCTCGCTCGAAACAATCCGGCGCGTTGCGCCGAGCCCCAATACGGCGATCCTCGATGTCGGCGCGGGTGCTTCAACACTGGTCGACGATTTGCTGTCGGCCGGCTACACACGCCTCACGGTGCTTGATATCGCGGCGGCTGCGCTTGAGTCATCGCGCGTACGCCTGGGCGCGAAAGCGACAGAGGTGAACTGGCTCGTGGGCAATGTGCTCGACGTCGCCCTGCCCGCTCATCACTTCGATATCTGGCATGACCGCGCTGTGTTTCATTTCCTCACCGATGCCGGGGATCGACAGCGGTATGTCGCGCAGATGGCCGCAGCGCTTCGCCCTGGCGGACACGCATTGATTGCCACATTCGGTCCCGAGGGCCCCCTCCGGTGTAGCGGGCTTCCGGTGGTTCGGTATGACGCGCAGTCCCTGTCAAAAGAACTGGGCAAGGCGTTCACGCTTGTCGACTGGACGATTGAGCATCACGAAACGCCAGCAGGGGCTCAGCAGCAGTTTTTACACGCGCTGTTCGCAGCAGAGTGAGCCTGCTCGGCCGCAACACGAGCAGGTGACCGAAAGCGGCCGACACCGCTTCGCTCTCGCAGGCCGCGGCCGGGCTTGCATGCCCGGCCCTTCTCGCCCCGCCCGCACAGTCCGCAGGGACTGTGCTCTCCGCCCCCACTGCTATCGCAGTGGTGCCGGAGGCGGGACTCGAACCCGCACGCCCTTTCGGGCACCGGATTTTGAGTCCGGCGCGTCTACCTGTTCCACCACTCCGGCAGGAGCTGAACTGATTATTGCACAGGGGAAAGGTCAGCCCCCGGCGTACCCCGCTGCCTCCCCTACAATCGCGGCCATGCGCATCACCGACTTCGACTTCAATCTCCCCGATGATCTGATTGCCCGCGAACCCACGCCCGAGCGAAGCGCGTCGCGGCTGCTCGTCCCGCGCGATACGCAGCCCCACCAAAACCGGCGATTTGCAGACCTCCCGCAGCTTCTCGCCCCCGGCGACCTGATCGTTTTCAATGATTCACGCGTACTCCGGGCCCGCCTGCGGGGCCACAAACAAACCGGCGGCGCCGTCGAAGCACTGGTTGAACGCGTCACCGACACCCACGCCGCGCTCGCTCAGATGCGCATGAGTAAGCCAGCTCAGCCGGGCAGCACCATCGACTGGCAACGCGCGCAGGCCAAGGTGATTGGCCGCACGGGCGAGTTCTGGCAACTCACATTTAATCGCCCGGTGTTTGAGGTGCTCGAAGATGAGGGCGAGATGCCGCTACCGCCCTACCTCAACCGCGCGCCCGGCCAGGACGACGACACGCGCTACCAGACGGTTTATGCACGCCATCCGGGTTCGGTTGCAGCGCCCACTGCAGGACTGCACTTCGACGACGCGCTTCTCAAATCGCTTGCGGCTCGCGGCATTGAGCGCGCCTTCGTCACGTTGCATGTGGGCGCAGGCACCTTTCAGCCCGTGCGCGTGGACGATATCCGCGCGCACCGCATGCACAGCGAGCACTACGAAATTTCGGCGGCCACCGCCGCAGCCATCCGCGCAGCGCGTGCCCGCGGCGGACGCGTCGTGGCGGTGGGCACAACATCGCTTCGAACCCTCGAGTCAGCCGCCATCGGCGTAAGCGGCGAAGTGAGGTCCGGGCCGGGCGACACCGCCCTCTTCATCACCCCCGGCTATCGATTCCAGGTGGTCGATGCCCTCATCACCAATTTCCATCTGCCACGCTCAACGCTTCTCATGCTGGTGAGCGCCTTTGCCGGGATCGACCTGATTCGTGCCGCCTACGCGCACGCGATCGCCGATCGCTACCGCTTCTTCAGCTACGGCGATGCCATGCTGCTTGAAAGATCACCCGCGCACGATCACATACCCTCCCAACATGCTTGAATTCCAACTGCTTGCGCGCGATGGCGCGGCCCGCCGAGGGCGGCTCCAACTCAACCACGGCGTCGTCGAGACACCCATCTTCATGCCGGTCGGCACCTATGGTGCGGTCAAAGCCATGGCGCCCCGCGAACTCACCGAGGTCGGCGCACAAATCATCCTCGGCAACACCTTTCACCTCTGGCTGCGACCGGGTACCGAGGTGATTGGCCGGTTCGGCGGGCTGCATGGCTTTAATGGCTGGCACGCGCCGATCCTCACCGACTCGGGCGGCTTTCAGGTCTGGAGTCTGGGCGCGCTCCGAAAAATCAGCGAGGAGGGCGTCCGTTTTGCCTCGCCGATCAACGGTGACCGGCTGATGCTCACCCCGGAAGAGTCGATGCGCATTCAACATGCCCTCGACTCCGATATCGCCATGGTGTTCGACGAATGCACCCCCTATGACACCGCGGGCGTGATCACCACGCACGAGCAGGCAGCCGATTCAATGCGGTTGTCGCTGCGCTGGGCAAAACGCTCGCGTGCCGAATTCGATCGCATCGCCAACCGCAACGCGCTCTTTGGCATCGTCCAGGGGGGCATGTTCACTGACCTGCGCGAGGAGT
>Ga0315906_10004037_pt1 | contig 19086 bp, 15 predicted proteins | sample LakEriMetagenome_4_FD_203526 | JGI IMG/M metagenome (GOLD analysis project Ga0315906, IMG submission 203526) | Freshwater fungal communities from buoy surface, Lake Erie, Ohio, United States - Buoy 2 MA122 | ecosystem: Environmental > Aquatic > Freshwater > Lake > Lake biofilm | place: USA... | reverse complement strand
TGAGCACAGCCGACTTGATCGCATTCTCTACCTTCTGAACAATTCCCTGAGCGTTCGGACCGAATTTGCTGATCTTGCCAAGGATGTTCCAGACATCTTCCTTGATTTTATTGTAGGTGTGAGAAGTGGTTACATCGGTCAGGTACTCTTTCAATGCTCCAACATTGGGATCAATGCTCATGCAGTTGTCGTTGAGCACCACCAGCAAATTGGAATTTTCCACCCCGCCGTGGTTCAGCCCTTCAAAAGCCAGACCGGCAGTCATGGCCCCGTCGCCGATCACGGCCACATGCTGCCGCTCTTTGTTGCCCTGCAGCCTGGAACCTACCGCCATACCCAAAGCAGCTGATATTGAAGTGGAAGAGTGTCCGACTCCGAATGTATCGTATTCACTTTCAGACCTTTTTGGGAAGCCGGAAATGCCTTTGTAAATTCTGTTGGTATGAAAAACGGACCTTCTGCCGGTGAGGATCTTATGTCCGTAAGCCTGATGCCCCACATCCCAAACGAGCATATCATCCGGAGTATTGAACGCGTAATGCAGGGCCACCGTAAGCTCCACTACACCCAGGCTTGCGCCGAAGTGCCCGCCGTTAACCGACACGATATCAATAATATACTGACGAAGTTCCTGACATACCTGCTCGAGCTGATCTTCGCTCATACGACGCAGATCGGCCGGATATTCGATTTTACCTAGAAGTTCGCCGGGAGTGATTTCCATGCCTGGATTTTGATTGACGGAGTGCAAATTTAACATTTTCAGGGCATTTTAAGGGATGTCGAAAGCGTGAAAACCATAACAAACGGCGAAAGGGAAAGGTTTATTGGGGAAGAAGTCGACAGTCGTAAGTCGACAGTCAACAGTCGACAGTCGTAAGTCTTGAGTCGTGAGTCGGGAGACTTGCGGTGGTGGCAGGAGCGGTGGCAGCGAATTCATTTCACAAATGCATATCAAACAGTTGGCATTGAACCAATGACCAACGACTAGTGACTTATGACTAACGACTAGCGACTATCGACTTCCGTCTTCCGACTCCCTACTTTTCCTACCTTTGCCCCTAAATTCCATTTTCATGAAATTCGGCACTAAAGCCATTCACGCCGGGCAGGAGCCTGATCCGACCACCGGGGCGATAATGACCCCCATCTTTCAAACCTCCACTTATGTTCAGGAGTCGCCGGGTAAACACAAGGGTTACGCTTACGCGAGAGGCAAGAACCCGACCCGTGTTGCGCTGGAAAAATGTATTGCCTCGCTGGAGAATGCAAAACACGCTCTGTGTTTTTCATCCGGACAAGGCGCCGAAGATACCATTCTGAAGTTGCTGAAGCCCGGTGATGAGGTGATCGCTACCGATGACCTTTACGGAGGATCATATCGTATGTTCACCAAGGTGTTTGCCAAATTCGGCATCGTGTTTCATTTCGTGAACATGCATGATGCGAACGATATCCGTAAACATGTCAATGCGAATACGAGAATGCTTTGGGTGGAGACTCCCACCAATCCGCTGATGAAGATCATCGACATCAGAACCTGCGCTGCTGTAGCAAAGGAAAACAAACTGATTCTGGTGGTTGATAATACCTTCGCTTCCCCATATCTTCAAAACCCCCTCGAACTGGGCGCCACTATCGTGATGCATTCCGCCACGAAGTATCTTGGCGGTCATTCCGATGTGGTCATGGGTGCTGCCTGTACTAACGATGATCGCATATACGAAGAACTGGCATTCATCACCAATTCCTGCGGACCGGTACCGGGGCCCATGGACAGTTTCCTGGTGCTGCGCGGACTCAAAACGCTTCACATCAGAATGCAGGCGCATTGTAAAAACGGTAAAGAGATCGCGCATTTCCTGCGTCAGCATCCGAAAATCGAAAAAGTGCACTGGCCGGGATTTGAAGATCATCCGAATCATGCCATTGCCAAATCACAGATGCGTGATTTCGGAGGCATGATTTCATTTACCATGAAAGGCAACTCGATGGAAGAAGCGTTTAAAATGGCGTCATCCACGAAAGTGTTCTCACTGGCTGAATCGCTGGGAGGAGTCGAGTCACTCATCGGTCATCCCGCCACCATGACCCACGCCAGCATCCCGAAAGCAGAAAGAGAAAAATCAGGCGTCACCGATTCCCTCATCCGCCTCAGCGTGGGAATAGAAGATGTGGATGATCTGATTGAGGATTTGAAACAGGCGATTGATCGTGTTTAATGTTTAATTATGAATTTTGAATAATCAAGATTGATCGAACCATTATATTTCCCACTCCACAACTCTCAACTCTCAACTCACCATGTCACAATACAAATACGCTGTAATCGGTCTCGGACAGTTTGGTAATGCGATTGCCAGAACGCTTTCTCTCAGGGGAGCTGAAGTGCTTGCCATCGACAGTGACGAAGAGCACATCGAAGACATCAAGGATGATGTTTCACATGCGGTGTGCATGGATGCTACCGATATCAAAGCCTTGCGTTCGCAGAATGTTCACGAAATGGACGCGGTGGTAGTAGCCATCGGCGAAGATTTTGAATCGCTGTTGCTTTGTGTGGTATTGCTGATGGAGTTGAAAGTAAAACGCATCATGGCACGTGCCAACGGAAAACATCAGCACCTGATCCTTGAAAAAATCGGTGTGGCTGAAATCCTTTCTCCGGAAACGGATGTAGGTCTCGCGGTGGCGGAAAGGTTGCTGAATCCGAATATCCTCACATCTCTTTTGTTGCCGGATAACTACGAAATCGTGGAGATCAAAACACCGCGTACCATGGCCAACCGATCTCTGGGTGATATCAATTTGCGCAGCAGGTACAATCTCAATCTTATCACATTGAAAAGAGAAACAGAAGAGATTGTCGACGGTGAGGTGGTCAAAGAATGTCACATCCTCGGAGTTCCCAATTCCGAAACGGTGTTGATCGAATCCGATACTATCATCGTGTTCGGACTGGTGAAAGATATAGAGCGGTTCATCGAGATCAACAAGTAACAGCTTTTTCGCATTGATTTCTGCTTGTTTTATATTTTATCTGTGCTGCAATTGAATTTTAATGATGCCCAGGGCATACTTTCATTGATCATTTCGTACAATGCCGAACTGCCCCTTTCATCAAACGAAATCCATCTTTGAATTCGATGCCCTCAACCCGGCTGCGCGCGAAAATCCGTGGTTGTATTACGACTGGCTAAGGAAAGAGGAGAGCAGACGGATGTATCCGTTGCCTCATGAAAAGAATTTCTTCATGGTGCACCGGTTTGAGGATGTGAAGCAGGTGCTGTCTGATCCGGTTACGTTCAGCAGCAAGATTATCCCGACAAGAAAAAGTTTGTTTTTTGTGCTGGCCGATGGTGAGGAGCATAAGCGGATCAGAACCATCATCAGTGAAGTTTTCGCACAACGATCACTGGAGCAGTTTGAGGATCTCATTTCGGAATACATCAGGAATTGTACTGCAGCGTTGATCAGTGCAGGAAACGCTGAACTTTTCGATACCTGGGCCGACAGAATTCCGCTTGCCGTGCTTTCGATTTTGTTCGGAATGGATACTGCTGTTGAGCGACTGCGGGAGTTGCATCATGATAACATCGCCATCAACAGAGCACTGTTCGTGACGGGTGGCACCGGACCGAGAAGAAATGCACAACCTTCATTCAGTGAGAAACTGAGCATCACTTTTTCGCTGCTTGGTCAAACAGTGCAGCTTGTTAAGTTGCGTCGTTTGCTTGGCGCGGATGGGATGAACGAACTGTTGCAGATGCTCATCCCTGAAAAGGGTAATCACAATATTCCAAGACCTGATTTTTCGCAGATACCCGATGGAATTGGTCCCATGCTGAAGCTGCTGGTCGCCTTTGCGGAGAAGCTGAAGCAAACCGGAGACGACAACACCGTGATGCCGCTTTTGAGAAATGCAATCAGTCAGAAAAAGGCGTCGCTCACAGAAATGATGATGGCTTGCGCTTTCATCATTTTCGCCGGATATGAAACGACCTCCAGTCTGCTGTCCAATTGCTTTGTTCATTTGTCGCGACACCCGGAGTTATTCAATCGCTTGAAGAAACATCCCGAAGAAATCGATCACTTCATCGACGAAAGTCTGCGTTTTTACACACCGGTAGGGAGATTTCTGCGCAAAGCAACCATTGATACGGAATTGAATGGAGTGCAGATTCCAAAAGACTCGATCATACTGGTAATGAACGGCGCTGCCAATACCGATCCTGATAAATTCCCGGCAGGCTGTGAATTCAGTCTGAGCCGCGAGAACGCCTCACAGCATTTGAGCTTCGGTAAAGGTCCTCACTTTTGCATCGGCGCACCGCTGGCTTTGATGCAGATTAAAATGGCGCTGCATGAATTGATTTCGAATGCCTCCTCCATTTCAATCGACGAATCGATGCCGATGAAAATGGTAACCGATCGTGACAATGGAATTTTGAGGTATGAAAGTATCAGGATTAATGTTCATAGAAAATCTGGTTAGTTCTCCGAAAAAGTGAGGTATATCGACAGGTTGCGGTGGCGGCAGCAACAGTTACTCAATCGTAATGAGGGTATATTGATTTACTCTCTCGTTCCTTTTCTTGTTCAGTCTTGTTCCTTCTCGTTGTAATTTATTTCGGAATTGTAAAAAATAACAACAAGATCAGACAAGATAAAACGAGATAAGGAACAAGAGAGTTTTACTTTCAGAATCTAACAGTTGCGGACAGCATAAAATTCCTTCCTGCTGCCGCGATGCCGGAGCTGTAGGTGCGGTAACGCTGGTCGGTGATGTTTTCCATGCCGCCGCTGATCAGCAGATTATCTCCGGCTTTGAACGACATCTTCAGATTGATGGTGTACCAGGAGGGCGAGTAAGGATTGCCGTTTTCATCTTTGGCAAAAAGATAATCGTTGGCCCGGAATTCTTCAGCAAGATCTTTGTATTTCACTTCGCCGTTGAAGATTCCGTACAGATCGAAATTCCATCTGGCAATCGAGTAGGTGAGATGCGCGGTACCAAACATAGGGGCTGCATGCCGTAACGGACTTTTCGTTCCATCATCCAGTTCTTCTTCGCCTTTTTGATAATTGAATCTGGCGGTGATTCCCCATCCGTCGGGGAATTTCATTTCAACTCCTGCCTGCACACCATACACATAAGCGGAGGCAGCGTTTTGTACAGCCTGCACCTGACTCAGTTCGCCGTTATAGATAATGCTGTCTGCTCCTCCAAGCTTGAAATCGCGGCGTACCATGGCATCCTGCAAATGGGTGTAGTAACCGGTGAGATCCACTTTGAGTGACTCGCCGAATATTTTAGCCATTCCGGCTTCGATGTTGTACGCGTTCTCTGATTTCAAATCGGGATTGGGAACCACCACCGATCCCGCTTCCGAATCGAATACTTTTCCCATATCATCAACGTTAGGCGCACGGAAGCCGGTGGAGGCATTGACACTCATCACCCATTTATCATTAGGATTGAATACCAAACCGATGCTTCCGGTTAACGAGCCTTTGTCGATTTCAGCTTTGGTGAAGGGGAAGGGGTAAAATGTCGTGTCGAATTCTGCATTTAGCACATATCGGTTGTAACGGGCTCCGGCCTGAACAAGCGATCGTGATGACAGGCGGTACTGATAGTTCAGATACCCTGCATACGATGCCCAGTCGGATTGCGGATAACGTGAAGGTCCTTTCACTTTAATCCCTGTTGTAATGTCTTCATCTGTTCCGGTCGATTCCACATCGTTCATCACCGCTTCAAAGCCATAATAAAATTTATGTTTTTCGCCGGATGCTTTGACGAAGTCGAGATTCGCCGACCAGGCATCCACTTTTTCAACTCGGCTTCTTCGTGTTACATCATTGAAGTCACGGTCAATTCGGCTTTCTTCAAACTTTTGTTTCGCTGCACGCAAGGTGAATTCATCGTAAAACAAATTTTCCTCACGATGCAAAATGGTCAGCAGATGCATCATCCAGACCTGCGGACCATAATACCATTCGGCGCTTCTCGGCAATCCGTTTCGGGTTCTGATCAAACGGTCGTAGCGATCGTAGTTACTGGTTTCGCTGTAGTGAAATCCGTAATCAAACTGCCAGGCATCACCTGCCGAAAAGCGAAATTTCTGCATGATGTTGTTTTGTGTGTATCCGGTGTTTTTCTGTACCAGCGGATCGGCATTTGCTATCACCTGATCCATGGTGTCAGTGCGCTGAACATAAAAGGGTCGCAGATAATCATCCGGACCGTTGCCTCCCATTTTAAGATCGCCGTGATTGAAATGAGAGAAGCTGGTGACCATGGCGAAGTTTTGCCATCCCGCGACAGCGTGCACATGCCCCGACTTTTCATTGTTGGCTGATGATGTCCGAAGGATGGCTTTGCCTGAAACATTCACTACAGAATCAACACTTAGTTTAGGTTCGATGGTTCGGAAGCTCATCACACCGCCGATGGCATCACTTCCGTAGATCACACTGCCCGGACCAAAAAGTACTTCCGTGTTTTCAGTGGCGAAAGGATCGAGTGAGATGACATTCTGCAAATTGCCGCTTCTGAAAATGGCGGTGTTCATTCGCACACCATCGACTGCATACAACAACCTGTTGGTGGAGAATCCTCTGATCATCGGACTGCCGCCGCCCTGCTGACTTTTCTGTATGAACACTTCGCCTGAAGTGGCCAGCATATCGGCTGCTGTCTGCGGGTTTTGAAGTTCGATGTTTTTGGCTGAGATGGAAGAGACCTTAGCCGGTACTTCGCGTGATTTCTGTCCCCATCGTGTGGCGGAAATGATCAGCTCATCCAGCGATACCCCGGTCGGAGTCAACTGCACTTTGAAGCCCGCCAGTTCAAGTATCGCATAACTGCTTTGCAGGGCTTTGTACCCCAGCATCCGGATCTCGATTTTTTCGGATCCTTTAAACAAATGAATATCAGCCTGACCTTTTGAGTTGGTGGTTACGAAAGCTCTGGGTTTTTCACTGGCAATGGTAACCATCTCCAGAGGTAAATCAGTGGAATGGTCAGTGATATGGACTATCTGCGCGGAAGAGGGTAAAATACAGCAAATGAAGAGAAAATGAACGGAAAGAATGCGTAGGAGCATACAGGTATGTTTTGGTAAACAAAAGTAAAACATATCCGATTGGAAGTTCACGTCATCGGGCATAAAAAAAGGGAGCTGATCAGCTCCCTTTAAATGAATGTGTCCAGGGTTAGTTTTTTACAAACCGAGTTACCCGTTGGTGTCCGGAGGCATGGTAAGAGATGGCATAAACACCGGCTTTCAAATCGGTAATATTCAAATCGAATTCATTTGAGAGATCCTCTGCATCTACCTGCAAACTCATAACGGTTCGGCCGGTGATGTCGATTACAAGCAAATTACCCAGTCCCTGAACCTGCCCCCGAAGTGCGATGGAAATGCCGTCGTTGTCGTACAGGGTAGCCACATTGTTGAAGATACCTTGTATATAAGTGTTTACTGCGGCCACACTTCCTTTATTAACATAGAGATCGTAATCAGTTTCATAATACCAGTTCACACAGTTGACCGATTGAGCATTGGGTCCGTTCAGCTTGTTCAGCTCTTGCGAAAGCGGTTGTGCCGGATCGGATGTGTTGGTTCCACATTGGTATTTAAAAGGAACCGTAATATTTTTATCATTGTAAATCACATGTTCGGCAGCGTTAGTATTTTGCATTTTGCCGATCACATAATTACCGCTGTCGTCGCTGATGATGCCCATGATTTCTTCACCCGAGACTGTCAGACTGACAACAGAGTATGGGCCACCTGCAATCATGCCGCGATATTGAATGATCTCATTCAGTTTAGTTTGTTTCCCGCCGTTGCTGGTTTCGATAGTGAATCCGTTCGGAGAAATATCAACGCGGTAAAGAATCAATGAAATACTCCTGTCGGATTCGGGAATTTGCAGTGAAAGAAATTCAGGCATGTCGCGGAGGATGGATGATCGAACAACGGTATTTACTTCGAGCATGGTATAATCGCGCAAAGCAATGCGGGCTGAACTGTTAGCCTGTATTGCGGATTTTAAAAACAAAGCATGACTTTGAAATCGTGCGCCACTTTTTTCCAGGGCCATCGTTCTGGATGCAACGTTTCCGATTCTTTTTTCAGCGTGGGCGCTGACCATGAAAATCAGGGCAACAAGTACCACAAACGCAATCCGGTTTATTTTCTTCATGCTTTATTTATAACAGGGCTTTAGGATCTGACTAATCTGGTGTTCAAACTTGAAAAGTTCCTTGCCGGGATGGTATCCCGAAAACGTAAGGTCAAAAAAACGCGTAACGTGGTGAGTGTAAGAGGTCTGCGGGGATCAAAACTATGGAGGTCATTTTTCAATTACAAGATTTTTTCCTGAATTTATTTTAAGATGCTCATAATCAGGACTATAATCTTTGCATCTTCATTTAAAATACAACATTCACCACAAAAAAATGAACATTTACCCAAAAATTCAATCGTTTTACCCAACTTTTATTCGGCCCCGTTTGGTATTACCAATTATCGTAATATTGCAATTAAAGAGAACCAATATGGGAACCAGCAAAACCGAACATTTCACCGAAAGGGAGAACCGGATGGCGCTTCTCGCGAAAGCGATGGGTCATCCTGCCAGAATCGCTATCCTGGAATTTCTCGCCAAAAGCAACCAATGTATGTGCGGCGATATTGTAGAGGAGTTGCCATTGGCACAACCCACCGTTTCGCAACATCTGAAGGAGTTGAAGCACGCGGGACTGATCAAAGGCACTATCGACGGCACCTCTGTTTGTTATTGCATCGACGAGAATGGAGTGGATGCTTTGATGGAATACATCAGGAATCTTTCAGCTATCATTAAAGAAACCAAAAGCAGGTGCTGCTGAAACGCTACCGATTATGTCTGCATCCAACTGTGCTCCTGCTGTGCCGAAGAAGAAACTCGGCTTTCTTGACCAGTATCTGACTCTGTGGATTTTTCTGGCGATGATTACAGGAATCGCCATCGGACATTTTTATCCGCAGTCATCGGAGTTCATCAATTCATTTTCTTCCGGCACCACCAACATACCCATAGCCATTGGATTGATACTGATGATGTATCCGCCATTGGCAAAAGTGGATTACGGAAATATGGGTGAAGTGTTTTCCAATACCCGCGTACTGACCGCATCCCTGTTATTAAACTGGATCATTGGTCCAGTGATCATGTTTGTTCTGGCAATCCTGTTTCTTCGGGACTATCCCGAGTACATGACAGGACTGATACTGATCGGACTTGCCCGATGCATCGCGATGGTGATTGTTTGGAACGATCTTGCTGAAGGCAGTCGCGAGTATGCTGCAGGACTGGTGGCGCTCAACAGTGTTTTTCAGGTTTTCTTTTACAGTTTTTACGCCTGGTTGTTTATAACGGTATTACTGCCTGTTTTTGGTGTGCAGGGACATCTGGTGGATATTAGCATCGGACAAATTGCGGAGAGCGTCGGGATTTATCTCGGCATACCGTTTCTGATGGGAATACTGAGCAGGTACATATTGATTGCGGTTAAAGGTAACGAATGGTTCTCAGGGAAATTCGTCCCATTGATTTCGCCTCTCACGCTGATTGCTTTACTGTTTACGATCGTGGTGATGTTCAGTTTAAAAGGGGAACTGATTGTACAGATTCCGTTTGATGTAGTGCGCATTGCCATTCCGCTCCTCATTTATTTTGCGCTGATGTTTGTGGTGAGCTTTTTCATCGGCAAACATTTTGGTGCCGATTATTCAAAGAGTACATCCATAGCCTTTACGGCCACCGGCAATAATTTTGAACTGGCCATCGCGGTGGCCATCGGCGTGTTCGGCATCAACAGCGGACAGGCTTTTGCAGGAGTCATCGGTCCACTGGTGGAGGTGCCTGCACTGATTGCATTGGTCAATCTCTCTTTCAGGTTTCGAAAATATTTTAATGATCAAAAAATCACAAAATAAAATAACCTGATGGAGGACGCCAGGTATTGCGTCCCTACAGACAGAAATCCGGTTTTATCTGATGGAGGACGCCAGGCATTGCGTCTCCGTGATATAAAATTCTTCGACCTGGGACGCAAGGCATTGCGTCCCTACAGACCCACTATCCCACTATCCCACTATCCCACTATCCCACTATCCTACTAACCCACTAACCTACTATCCCATGAAAATAGCTCTCTTCAGCGACATCCACGCCAATCTTCCGGCCCTCGAGGCTTGTTTTGCAGACATGGATAAAAGAAAACCGGACGTCGTTTATTGTCTGGGTGATTTGGTGGGTTATAACATCTGGCCCAACGAAGTGGTAAATGAAATCAGGAAACGCGGTATTCCGACCATTGCAGGCAATTATGATTATGGTATCGGTATTCATTCCGATGACTGTGGCTGCGCCTATAAATCGGATGAAGAGAAAAACATGGGCAAAGTATCCATTTCATATACTAACAGTGTGATAGGAGCAGATGAAAGAAATTATCTGAAGCATTTACCGCGTCATATCCGTTTGGAGTTTCAGTTTGGTCAGCGGAATGTGGTCATGCTGCTGGTGCACGGCAGTCCGCGACGTATTAATGAATACCTTTTCGAAGACCGTGATGAAAAGAGTCTGGCGCGCATCATGACGGATGCCGGAGCCGATATCATGTGTTTCGGACATACCCATAAGCCCTGGTATAAAAAAATAACAGCCGGTCACTCACTTCATGCGATAAATCTTGGGTCAGTCGGAAAGCCAAAAGATCATGATCCGCGCGGGTGTTATGTAATGCTGCAAGTCGATGAAGAGTTGAGTTCATCAGACGGTTACAAACTCCATGTGGAGTTCATCCGTTTCGGTTACGACACTGAAAAGGCCGCCCTGGCCGTGCAGCAGAGTGTCTTGCCCGATGCGTATGGTGAGATGCTGATACATGGGGTTTAATACCTAATTTCCGGTTTTCTCCTTCCCCGAATCTGCCATTTTCATTCCCGGCAGCCTGTTCGTGTTGCAATTGAAAAATTTGCTATTATTGTGACATGAACCGAATCATTTGTTCCATAGTCTTTTGCTTTGCCTGTTTTCCCTTTTTCCTGCAGGCACAGGATGTGCATATTAACGAAGCCGTGATGGTAACCGGAGCCGGCACCTATGTTATTGCTCCGGGCGATATCATCATCGACAGCAACTCCTCCATTCAGAATGCCGGTTCGATCCGTGTCGGCGGTGACTGGATTAATAATGCCTCCGGACTGGTAGCGGCTTTGCCGGGAGCGGTGGAGTTCAATGGCACCACAGCGCAATTGATCGGAGGGGTTAACCCCACCAACTTCTCCTATTTGAATATCAACAATCCTTCAGGAGTTGATCTTGATCTGAACGCCAACATCAGTGGTTTGTTGACTTTCCTTTCGGGGAAGATCAATACCGGAAGCCATTTCGTTAACATGACCACCGGACCGCTGATCGGCATTGCAGGCGCCAATACCGGCAGCTATGTAAACGGTAATCTGGTGATGAATTTTCCTGCAGGCAGTTACACCTGGAAATATGAAATCGGTAACACCGTTTATGCTCCGGCGGTGTTCAGGGTGAACGGACTGGGTGCAGCAGCTGCGATACTGGGATATACTGTCGCCGGAGATGGTCCGAATGAGAATGTGCCTTTTTCCAACGCATCGCTCATTGATCCTTTTGCGAAAGTGAACCAGTACTGGAATTTTGAAGCGACTCCTGCTGTATTCAATGATTTTGAAATCGAATTTGACTTCAATTATACTACGAATACCGGTGATCCGCAGCAGTATGTCACTCGTCGTTATACAAGTGCGGCATTGTGGAATAATACGACTGGTTCGCTCACCGCTCCGCTGAAATACAAAGTAACGGCCTTGCCCGATCTGGGTGAGTTTGTGATCGGTGAACTAACCTCCACCGGGTTGAATGAAGATTTTCAATCAGAAATTTATTTTAATAATCCCGTACAGGATGTTTTAATGATCAGCAATCCGGGACAAGAAAAAATTCTTGGAATACAAATTAATGACATTCACGGAAGAAACATTCATGAGCATAATTTAAGTTCCGGCCACCAAGAAAAACTGATGATCGATATCAGGAATCTTGCAGCCGGTTTATACATCATGTCCATTCAGCTTTCTGAGGGCAATCAAATTTCCCGCAAGGTAATGAAGCAATAACCTGTTCGAAAAAGCAATCACTATCATATTTAACTGAAATGAAAAAAGAAACTGTATTATTGGTAATGCTGGCCGGTACGTTATTTTTAACTTCCCGTCATTCTTTCGCGCAAAGCGGTGTGGCCATCAGTCCGAACGGATTAACAGCTGATCAGTCAGCCGGACTGGATGTCAACTACATCAACAAAGGATTGCTGATACCCCGTATGGCTTTGGTGCAAACGACTTCACCCTCTCCCGTGAATGCACCGGCAACGAGTCTGCTGGTGTACAATACAGCCACCATCAACGATGTTACCCCGGGTTTTTACTACTGGGATGGCGCCAAGTGGGCGCGACTGGCCCTTGATAACGGAAGCGGTGGCGGTGGCGGTGGCTGGGGCACGTTCAATTGCAGTACTACATTCAATGATGGCTGGACCATTCGCGGCGACGGAAGCGGTGGCTGGGAGTGCAACAATGCACTTCGCGTGATGGGCAATTCTTCTACCGGATATGTGGGTATCAACGTAACACCATCATCATCGTATGATCTTCGTGTTAATAATAATGTTGGTATTGGTTCGTCACCTTCATCATCATACAAATTGAGTGTTGACGGCAATGCTCATGTTACGGACTACGCAGCCATCGGCACTACGCCAACATCGACCTATACCCTTCGTGTATCCGACAATGTGGGTATCGGCTCATCCCCTTCCTCATCTTTCAACCTGAGTGTGAGCGGCGATGCACATGTTTCAGCAGGGATCAGTGTTGGTACTACATCAACAGCCAACAGCGGACAGGTGTATGCCAACAGCAGCTTCCGTCTGGGAAGTTCTTCTACAGGAACCGGAACGGCTGTGGTGAGAACCAGTGGCGGACTGCTGGTGCCTCAAAGTTCAACGCTGCGCGTTAAAGATGATATCAAGACTCTTCAAATCAGTAAAGAAAACTTTTTGAAGCTGCGTCCCGTAAGCTTTAAGCTGAAACCTGCATTGGGTGGCGATCCCGATATCGGACTGGTGGCAGAAGAAGTGGAGCAACTGGTTCCCGAACTGGTTGTATATGGTCCGAAGCGCAACTGGATCGGCAATACCGGCACGGTTCAGAAAGATGAGAACGGACATGAAATTCTTTCAACCACCGAAGTGGAACCGTACAGCGTTCGCTACGACAAAGTGGGTGTTTATCTCATCAGCATCGTCGCCGAGCAGGAAAGCATCATCGCGAAGCAGCAGAAAGAAATTGACAATCAAAAACAGCGACTTGACCGGCTTGAGAAAATGCTGATGGATCTCACCAAAAAGTGTGAGGCGGAGAAGTAGGATAGTGGGGTAGTGGGATAGTAGGATAGTAGGATAGTGGGATAGTAGGATAGTAGGATAGTGGGATAGTAGGATAGTAGGATAGTAGGATAGTAGGATAGTAGGATAGTAGGATAGTCTCACTAACCCACTAACTAACTAACTAACTTTTCCTTCACCACCTCTGTAGCCAAAAATCTTCCCGTTTACGCATCAAGGCTTTTTGATCGGGAGTGTGATCATCATATCCGCAAAGGTGCAGTACCCCGTGAATCATTACACGCAGTAACTCTTCGTATACGCACACACCGTAGTCTTTGGCATTTTGTTTGATGCGGTCGATGCTGATGTAGATGTCGCCTGAAATTTCTTTCGAACCCGGAGAAGAATAGGGAAAAGTGATGATGTCGGTAAAATAATCGTGGTTCAGAAATTTTTTGTTGATAGAGCGCAGATATTGATCGCTGCAAATGATAAAGTTCAGTTCGCTCAACGAATGCTTTTCCTTTTTAACGGCCAATACAATCCACTCACGGATTTGTCCTTTGTGGCGGACCGTGTAGGAAATCTTCTCTGAAAAAAAATGAATCTGATTCATGAAATAAAAGCCGGCTGTTGAGATCCGGACATGAATTCCCGAAAGGAGTAATGTTTACTTCTTGTCGGCATTATCGGCAAGGAAGTTGTCGCCACCCTTGCGTACATGCTCGCCGTACCAAAGCCAGTAGGCGGTGCCGATGAATCCGACAATGATGAAAAAGGCATTGATCATCCTGCCAAAGGGCTTGGATGCTGCGAAGATCCACTCAAACAAATCGGCGATACCATACCAAACTGCGTCCATAACTGTATTGATTTTGAGGCAAAAATAATTCATTTTTCAAACCGCCGCAATTTTTTGACCTTTGGGGTCGGGAAGGAAACCGTATTAAATTACAATAAATTGATAATCAGGCTTTTTAAAGAATCGCATCCGGTCGCTTACATCATTATTCCGGTATTTATTGCCGTTTTCATGGTGCTTTCCTGGCAGGGACCGGAGGTTTATGTGGTTTGGAATCCTATGCCTTTATACAATTTGCTGCTGGCCGCGGTAGAGAGCATGCCCGAATGGCTGACCGGGTTTTTGGTCACGGGACTGCTGATATCGCAGGTTTTTCACCTCAACCACATCGTCAGAAAACATGAGGTACTTTATAAAAACTCATTTCTGCCGATGCTTTTTTTCATGATTTTTCTCGTCATCATACCGCAGTTCATGATTTTTCATCCTGTTTTGTTTGTTAACAGTATTCTCATATTTATACTAGATAAGCTTTTCAGGATTTATAAAAATCAGTCGCCACTGCCCCTCATCTTCGATACCGGATTTCTGATCGGTGTGGCTTCGCTGGTTTATCTGCCGGCAATTTCGATTTTTCTGTTGTTCGCGGTCAGCATTTTAATTTTAAAAACATTTTCGTGGCGCGACTGGATCATTGGTTTGTTTGGACTGGTATTGCCGTTTTTCTTCACTTTTGTTTACTATTTGTGGATAGATGGTCTCGAAGAAATGCGCGCCATTTTCTTCCTCGACGATCTGACCCGTATCTTGGATCCCGGCGGCATCGCTTTGCGCGGATACAGAATTACCATTGGTGTGGTGGCCTTGGTGATGATGCTAACGCTGAACCGTATACGTCAGAATTTTTACAAGAACGTAACACGCATCAGAAATTTTCAGCAGGTCATTTTCATATACCTCATCGTTGCGCTGCTTTCACTTGCCTTCACGGGATCAGTGGCTGTGTACCGCTTCGCTATTCTTACCATTCCCATCTCCATTATGATTTCCTACTACTTCCTTGCCGGGAAAAAAGCCTGGTGGAATGAGGTGCTGTTCTGGCTAATGATGGCAACGGTAATCGTGAATTATATAGGAAGTTAATCCGCGATTATCCGCCTGAATCCGCTAAATCCGCGTTCTATAACCACCGGTTTATATGGATTTATTGCTGATTATCAAAGACTTTAGCAAACATCTAAATCCCTTATCTTTGCAAAAATTTATCACCATTATGAAATTCGGAGTTGTCGTTTTCCCGGGATCCAATTGCGACCGTGACATGCAGTATGTGTTGGGCACTGTATTAAAGCAGCCTGTTGAAATGCTCTGGCACAAAGAGCACAGCTTGCGCGGATGTGATTTCATTGTATTGCCCGGTGGTTTTTCTTACGGAGATTATCTGCGCTCCGGTGCCATTGCGCGCTTCTCGCCCATCATGCAGGAGGTGATGGAGTTTGCCGATAAAGGTGGTTTTGTGATGGGCATCTGCAACGGCTTCCAGATCTTAACAGAAGCTCACCTGCTTCCCGGTGTGCTGATGCATAACAACTCCCGTCAGTTCATCTGCAAAAATATTCACATGCGCTGCGAAACCGATGAGAGCATGGTGACATCCAAAATGAATATCGGTCAGGTGGTGAAAGTGCCAATCGCTCACGGCGAAGGAAAATATTTTGCCGATGAGACCACCATCAAATCACTCAACGAAAACAATCAGGTACTTTTCCGCTACTGCGATGCCGCAGGTAATATCACCGATGAAGCCAATCCCAACGGCGCCACCGAAAACATTGCCGGCATCTGTAACAAAGGCCGCAACGTTTTCGGCATGATGCCACACCCCGAAAGAGCTTCCGACTCCATCCTCAACAACACCGACGGACTGGTGATTTTTGAGTCGGTGCTGAACATGGTGGGGGAATTTTGAATTAGGCAACGGGAATACGGATTCGTTGACGCGGATTATTCGGATGGTGATTACGGATGAATTGCGAATGATGAATTTTGAAGGGGAAATGTGCGGTCAATGCAAACAAAAAAACCTCTCAACCTTCCGAACGTAAAATTTCAAGGGGAGGTTTGTTAACTACTTCGCGACTGTTGAGTAAGCCAATCACTACCGTAGTGGAGGTGATGGTCAGGTATGCAATTAAAAGCGGAAGCACGTCGGGAACAAGAATGGCGTTGAAAGTGAAACGGGCCAACAGCATGTTCAGTCCTACCGAAATGATAATCCCCGTAAGGGAAGCCAGACTGCCAAGCATCAGGTACTCTATCAGGTTGATTCCGAGAATTTGTTTTCGGGTAGCTCCCATAGTACGTAACAAAACACTTTCGCGGATGCGTTGGTATTTGCTGATGATGACGGAGCCGATCAAAACAAGAATACCGGTGAAGATGCTGAACAGCGCCATGAACTGTATGATGAATGATACTTTTTTCACCACGTCATCTACGGTTTGCAGAATGAGATTCAGATCGATGATGGCCACATTGGGGAAACGCATCACCAGCTGCTGCTGATAGGAGGCCGACTGCTCGGGCGACTGGAAGCGGGTGAGCAGCACGTGAAACTTAGGGGCGTTTTCAAGTACTCCTGACGGAAACAAGACCAGGAAGTTGGGCTGCACCCTTTGGAAATCCACCTTACGGATGCTTCCGACGCAAGTTTTTATAATTGCTCCCTGAACATTAAAGCTAACGGCATCACCTAAACGAACCTGCATGTCATCGGCGAAATTTTCGGAGATCGAAACAAAAACAGTATCGGCCGGACCGTTCACCTTACCGACCCATTTGCCACTGATGATCTTTTCCGAATCAATGAGTGAATCACGGTAAGTCACTCTGTACTCACGGTCGAGCACCCAGTTATTGAGTCCGTCGGCGGTATCTTTTCTCAATTCCGAAACACCAATATCTTTCAGCGCGTGCAGTTTCATCGATACAATCGGAACGTTGTCGATGACCGGCATCCCGTTGCTGGCAGTTACGGCTTTAATCGAATCGAGATCACTGTCCTGTATGTCGAAGATGATCATATTCGGACGGGTGTCGGCTTCGGATGAAATGTTCAGCTTATCGAGCAGCAGCTGCCGGCTCATGACCAGCGAGGTGATGAGAATGGTGCCAAGACCGATAGTAACTACAAGAATTAAGGTCTGATTATTGGGACGGTAAAGATTGGCGAGTCCCTGGCGGATGATGAAGGAGCTGCCGTAGGGAAAATATTTTCGCACCAGCCAGATCACGCTTCTCGCGAAAGCGGCCAGCAAACCAAACGACAGAATCACCGCAGCTGAAAACGCCACCGCCCTTCTCCAGGAGTCGAGTTGCATCCAGGAGAATCCGATGATGAACAACACGACCAGCACATAGGCGATCCACGGTTGTTTGGATTTTTCGGAAGTCTCGAAGGAAGCGCGTATCGCCTTGAGCGGAGAAACACCCTTGATGCCCAGCAACGGAAACAGCGCGAACAGCATGGCGGCCGTTATTCCGGTGGCTGTTCCCTGCAGGATACTTTTCCAGCTGATCGCCACATCCACATCGAACGGAAGAAATTCGGCAAACACCGATGGCATTACGTACTGAATAAACGTTCCGAGTACGGCTCCGAAGATGGAACCCAGTGAGCCCATGATAAAAATCTGCACCAGGAAAATATTCATGGCCTGATTGGCCGAAGCGCCGAGGCAACGCAGTATAGCCACGGGGTTCACCTTTTCCTTCATGTAAATATGCACCGAACCTGCCACACCGATGCATCCCAGAAGCAAGGCAACAAATGCCGTCAGATTTAAAAAGCTCGTCATGTCGGCATAAGCATTGCCCACCTGCTGCTTTCTTTTTTCAACGTCTTCGTACTCCAGCTCAAGTTGATCAAGTCTGGGCTTGATGACTTCGGCCACCAACTTCGGATCGAAGCCCGCAGGATATTTGAGATAAAGTGAATAATTGATCCGGCTGCCCCGCTGTACCAGATTGGTTTCCTCAATGAATCTGACGGGAATGAAAACCGGTGGCGCCACTGATCCCACAATGCCAGACTGCCCCGGAACCTTGATCACGGTACCGGCTATGCGAAAGGTGAGTTCTCCGATTTTTACCGAATCACCGATCTGTGCACCAAACTGAATCATCAGTGTTTTATCCACCAATGCATCCTGTCCGGAGTGAAAATAAACAGACGCTTTTTCGGGCTTGGTGGTGAAAGCTCCGTAATAGGGATAGCCTTTACCGATGGCTCTCACATTGACCAGGCGCGATCCGTTGTTGCTTTTGAACAGCACCATGGATCCGAATCCGATTTCTTCAGTGGTTTCCACGCCAAGCGAATCAAAAAACTGCCTTACCTCTTTGCTGAAAGGCTGACGCGACTCAATTTCAAGATCGGCGCTGAGCAATGATTTGGCTTCACGGTCGACCTGATCTTTCAGATTTTCACCAAAAGAATTAATGGCCACCAGAGCCGCAATACCCAGCACAATGCTGCTCATGAACAAAAGCAGCCTTCCGCGGTTTTTACGGCTGTCGCGCCACGCCATCTTAAAATACCAACCCAAATTCATGTTATGATCAGGATGAATGTGATGGGAGGCTTACTTTTTCGTCGCTGCTGATTTTGCCACCCTTCATCCGGATGATCCGGTCGGTGCGCATGGCGAGATCGATATCGTGAGTCACCAGAATCAAAGTGGTGCCCAGTTCTTTATTCAGATCAAAGATCAGATTTTCGATACGGTGTCCGGTTTCT
>Ga0315906_10004036_pt1 | contig 19090 bp, 7 predicted proteins | sample LakEriMetagenome_4_FD_203526 | JGI IMG/M metagenome (GOLD analysis project Ga0315906, IMG submission 203526) | Freshwater fungal communities from buoy surface, Lake Erie, Ohio, United States - Buoy 2 MA122 | ecosystem: Environmental > Aquatic > Freshwater > Lake > Lake biofilm | place: USA: Lake... | reverse complement strand
ATATATATGTATATAATTATTAATTAATTAATTAAAATTAATTAATTAAAATTAATAGTGTATATATATATTTGAATGAGTGAGCCCAACCCCTCAGTGTGAGTGGGAAGCATACGATGACAACTTGAAATGATGGACTGATGGTTGAGTCACTGAGCACTGAGTGTCAGATGACCGAGTCCGAGAGCGAAGTGAATGCTGTTGATGAGTGCTGACTCTGCTGAGAGCGAAGTGAATGCTGATGGGTAATCACATTTAAAATCACATTTAGTTTCTGATACCGGTTAGATTTTATTTACTTATCGTTTGAACAAAAAAAAATGTCTTTATCTCCTTCTTTATTTTTTGATAGTTCTGCTTCATCATCTGCTTCATCATCTGCAGCATCATCATCTTCTTCATCATCACCATCTTCTTCTTCACCATCTTCACCTCTTCGTTTTTCTGGGAAAGATGCAGAGATTATTGATTTAAAAGTTCAAGTTGATACCTTGCAGGAAGAGATTAATAGATTAAAAGCTCATCATCAAAGCTGGTTGAATGCACGTAAGGAAGAACGACGTAGAGAAGACTACTTTAGAAGAAAAAAGGAAGAAGAATGGAAAGGCCAAATGTTAGCTGCGAATGACATTAATTTTGATATAAACAATGAATTATCAAAATATAAACAAGATATGTATAATTTAAGAGTATTTAATGATTTATTTACTGAAATGACAGCATTTGATTTTTTCAAAGAGTTTGACCGCTGTATTGAGGGGCAAGCTTCTGGTTCGTCTTCTCCTTTTTATTTATCTTCTTCTTCTTCTTCTTCTTCTTCTTCTTCTTCTTCTTCTAACAATCCAAACGTCGGTCATATTGATGAAGATAACGAAATGGATGCAACTTACTGGCATAATTTGACAATTATTGAGATAAAAAAGCAATCAGCAGCAAGGAGATTGCGTATTGTTAAATTGTTTCAACTCATTAAGAAACGTACAATTCTTGACCCACACCTTAACTCAATATTTAAAGAATTTTATGATTTTTGTACTATTTTAAACAATATTGATGTTTTGAAAGAAAGTGATAGATATAATCAATATGTCAGCAGTAATAGATATAAACCGTTTGGTTATTCATTTTCTTTTGCATCTTCTTCTTCTTCTTCTTCTTCTTCTTCTTCTTCTTCTTCTTCTTCTTCTTCTTCTTCTTCTTCTTCTTCTTCTAGCAATCCAAACGTCGGTCATATTGATGAAGATGATGTTGAACTTGCTGACAGTGATGTTTCTTCTGTTGTTATTCATCCTGACTATGATGAAAGCAACCCTGTTATGCAAGCAAGAAGAAGACAACCATAATTCATTCATTTATGTTCAATTTAATTTGTCTTTATTTACTTTTACTTACATTTGTTGTTGTTGTTTTCATTTATATAGTAATTACTTGAACTTCTTTTTGCATTTACTTTTACTGTTCTTGTTTTCATTTACTTGAACTTCTTGTTTTTTTTCTTCCTTTTTCCTTTCTTGTTTTCAGTTGCAGATGATTACTTGAAATATGTTTGTTCTCATACAAATTACTCCTCGTCTTCTTCGTCTTCACTTTCTTCCTGTTATATTGATTTGTCTTTTTGCTCTTACTCCCATTTAATTTGGTGTATGGTCGTAGGTTTGTCCTTCTACTGTCGTTGATGTATCGTGCGATACTACCATTAGGATTTGCTCCATCAATTTGATAATTATCTGTGAGTGTGAATTGTTGAGTATCGTAACCTCAACATATACTCCTCAGTGCATCTTCACCTCTATTCCTCTCATGTTCCTCTCACTGTGTTTCCCAAATTCTTCTTCTTTTGTTCCCCACTAGTCTTATATTGTTATGGATATATATTAATTGGTTGACCATCATCACAGTCATGTGATGGTTGGTCAATACCTCATTCTATATATATATCTATTCTGTCTATCAGTCTGTATGACTGTCTATGTATGTATATGTCCCCGTGGAGTGTGTTTGAATCATATGAACTATACAGCTGTATTGTATACTAAAAATGGAGGATACCTTCTTCAAACAATTTCTATAAAATCACTTCTCATATTGTTGTGCATGTATCCAGCAGTAAAGCCATTTCAGTGTTCTTAACTTACATTGTTCTCCATTTGGGTGTTGGGTGTTGGGTTATTGGGTGTTGGGTGTAAGACTGTATTTGATACTTTTTATATTGGGTAATTGGGTAATTGGGTATTGGGTAATTGGGTGTTGGGTGTTGGGTGTTGGGTGTTGGGTAATTGGGTAATTGGGTAATTGGGTAATTGGGTATTGGGTAATTGGGTGTTGGGTAATTGGGTGTTGGGTAATTGGGTATTGGGTAATTGGGTGTTGGGTGTTGGGTAATTGGGTGTTGGGTAATTGGGTGTTGGGTAATTGGGTGTTGGGTGTAAGACTGTATTTGATACTTTTTATATTGGGTAATTGGGTGTTGGGTGTTGGGTAATTGGGTGTTGGGTAATTTGGTGTTGGGTGTTGGGTTTCTGGTGCAACACTGTTTGTGCTCCTTTCTAAGGGTGCTTGTTGGTCGCTGAATAATGGTCTTACACTCTGTGTAACAGGTGATGATTATAAATGTTTTTTCGGTGGGATAGCCATTTTGACTCCAAAGGACTCATGTGTGTTTCCAATAACGATTCTTTCTTGAAGCTTATGAATAGGCAGTATAGCGAACTGCGGACTAATTTCTTTCTCATATGAAGAAGGTTGAACCTGTGCACCATACTTGGGAATTTTGGTATTGGTGAGCTCAATGCTGGTAGAGGGCAACCAGATGACAGGAAAGCTTACTTTGAGCATTTGATAAAGAACATGTCTGCATGCTCTGTTGAATCGAAGACGTTCTTCACTGTGCTCTTTCTCATGAGCTTTCAATCCATTGATATTGCTTGGAGCCTCTTCCTGGCTATCATCATTTTCAGCATCATCATCATCATCATCATCATCAGCATCCTGACTGACACTAGCTATAGGATTCTTTCTCTCAGAAGTATCTCTATCATTCCTATTATTAATTGAACGACTGTTGCTGCTTTTAGATTGGTCAGGTTGAGGTTCAGATGATTTGTTGATTGGCAACTTTCTAGATCTGCTGTTGTCTGGTGAGGGATTTATATCAGTCATGTCGTCAGAGTTAGAATCTGAATCAGAGTTAGAGTCTACGCCTGACTGTTCATCCTCATCATCCTCATCATCCTCATCATCCTCATCCGGTTCACTTGACGAGTCTGCAGCTGCAGCAAGGGATGCTTTGCGTGCTTTCGCTTCTTTTCTTCTTTGTCTATTCAGTATGTTGGTCTGCCTTGTACTTAACGAGCTCAATGCAGGATCAATCCAATGGTCTAATTGAGGATGTTGCACATTTTGAAACAGTCGAACAAACGCTAGGATATGATCGACTTGCACTGTTTTCATGTGATTGTCTTTCCCCTTGACAAGCATAGTTAGTGAATGCTTGAAGAAGAAGCAGCATTGTCCGTGTCGATCGACCATTTGACGTTTTTCTCCATCGTACAGAGTGCATTTGAAAAAACCAGCATTTGAATGTGACCACTCACTGCTGTATAACTCCCCACAGATGTCTATCTGGCGGTAGAGTTGTAATGTCTCCCCGTTGTCTGATATGTCTTTAAACACGAGATTAGATGTAGTTGTCTCCCCCACACATGTGTCACGATAACGATCAACATAGTACAGATGTAATAAACCAGGTGTCAATGCTGCCAGATGAGCTGGCCCTTGTGCAGTTGTACCCGTTGACTGGGGGAGAGTTCTCTGCAACGTCTTGTTATGAAATTCATACCATTGATATGCTAACCTAGCCAGACTGTCTCGTGGATACCATGGAATTCTCTCACAACCTTTGACATGCTTCTCATGGGCAAGCTGTAAGTCCGTCAATCGTTGAAAACCAGCTCTATCGAGCTTGTAGCTAATCCCACGTGTTCTTCCTTGACTGTTTATCTTGCGTAAAACATCACTCTCATTGTCAGGGCCTATTGAGAGGACACCACGTTGAGCTTTAGCAAGAGAACTAAATTGGTAAAAAGATGAAGGCATGTGAGGAAGACCAGGCATGTGGAAAGGATGCTTTTCAGCTTCTGTTTCAAACAGATGCAGTTGATTACGAGTAATGTACTGCTGCTGTATCAGAGACTCGAGGGCGGAAGATTGCTTACATATCATCATGAAATAATCTGATATCTTGGAGTACTTAATCCAGCTATGCATCATACTTGCTATCACGAGGCTATCGTTGCGGGGGAGCTTTGTCAATTTACCTGTGAACCGTTCATAAGGGAAACACCACCAATTACAAGCTGGTCCAAACTTGAATAGCAGTTCGGGGATATGACGCAGGAAATGAACGTTTGGACAGATGAATTTAGGCCCTAAGACCCAGACACTAAATGTGATGAACAAGTGAATGTTGTTATCAATCTCTTTGATTTGTTTTCTGGTGATTGTTTGCAGACGAAGCAGAAAAGACAAGCGATGAAGAAAGATCAAAGGGATGATATAGCACGGCTCTACTCCTACAGCAACTAATGACGGAACGGCAAAGATACTCACCCAGTTGGCCCATTCGATAGCTTTGAAGTATCCTAACTTGCCAGACCACTTACCAGGCATTCGGCCAATGTCATTCGGAACATGGATACAGTTAATCCACTGACCTAACTTGACCAGTTTATTTTTCTTACCGGTGGCGTTCGGTAAACCGCCTTTGACGTGCCGTAGAAAAGAAACATATCGCTTAGTGACGCCTAGCCACACGGTATGCATTACATCAATGACACTAGAATTCATTGGATCAAAGTAATCTAATTGCTCGAGTGGTGTGTATGTTACACCCAAACGAGATTTCTTCCATGCTCTAAAATCTGACTCACTCAGCGATTTTTGCAGCTGGGGAAATTCTTTCATGTGCTGTTTTATATCAGATGGAAGACGCATTGGCATAGCAATTGATGAGGGTGAAAGATGCGTGCCTAATAACTGAGCCCATTGTACCTTGACATGACAATATGTCGCAGCATCTAAACCTGCCGTCAGCACATCCTTCATTTGTTGAGGAACAAAGGGGTTTTCAGATAATTTGTTCTGCAGTGATGTCGAAGTGGCTGTGATCTGTTGATATTTTTCTCTATCAATCTGCCCTTGTATATTTGACAGTATAGACTTTGCAGCTGTATTAGTCTGGGTGTAAAATGGATTCTCATGGGCATGCCTCCCCATCTTTTCAGTGCAAAATATACAACCGTAATCACCAGTTAGACCACCAAAGCCGCAAATCTTTCGAAGGGCAGGCGCATCACATACACAATCGAACAGGAATACAGATCGAGTCCCTTGTTTCACATCAGGCTCGACATCAGCTTGTCTAAACAGAAAGCCTTTTTGCAAAGATTGCAACTCAGCTACCAGAAATCGAAGGACATTATGTAGTTGGGCTTCACTGCATTGTTTTTCACCAACACCAGGTACCAGAGCATATAACAATGCATTCTCAGATGTGAAACGATCTTCACGAGGCAGGTTGTTGATAGTCAAGTAAATGGTGTAGATGCTTTTCAAACCTTTCGAATTCTGTTGAAAGCCATCAGCATGAATAGATAGAGCAATGCCGCTGGGCATAGTTGGGTCCTCTGGGTGAAGGAAAGGTTGATGTTTTGGTTCGTTCCAAAACGAACCATGGCAAATATCACCCAAGATGCTTGAAGAAGAACTGACGTCAGTCTTCCAACGGTCCAGACTCTTCCACCAGCGCTTGTCTTTTGACTTGGTGGTAAGCCATTCAGTGAGATTCATTACATAAGGAAGCAGAAGTGGATGTGCTGGAATATGAGTCTGACGAGGAATATAATGGACAAGCTTGTCATTTCTCTGTATCCTTGGCCTCTTGCCAAAAGAGTGAGCTACACTAGTAGTAATGTTTGACGATGATGTAAGATCATCTCTGTTGCTAGGAGCGGGAAGATGAGTGAAGTAAAGTGGTGATTTGCATTGGTTGCAAAAGACAGCTTTGTGATGATCGATATGGCCTGCTACTGTTTGATCTCTTTGCATTATTGTGATGTTAGATCGACGATATAATTGACCACATGCTGCTTGTGGACACTGTACATAGGCATATTGTGGTAAGTCTGTCTCTTTACTTTGCAGGCCCAGCATAGAGAATAATTTGTACTCGGAAGTTGGTAAGCGTGAGACAGTTGAAAATGAGTGATCAAGTGTTGAAAACATATCGCTGGATGAATGGGAGCTCGAGCTACTGTAACTAGTGGAGTGTGATGGTGCAGTCGTACTATACGACTGAAAGATGAGCTGATTTTTGAGTAAGACTAACAGTTGCTCAAACGAGGTGCGAGATATATCATTTTTCAATCTCCAGTGCAACAAATGAGTATAAAAACTACGATGTGATGATGGTGGAATTGCATGGTCATACTCAAAAGGTATGTTGCATGCATGACTAGTATGATCAGTATCGCCGTGCATAGCATCGTCTGCGACCGCACCTTCAATGTTTGGCTGGTTGCCACTCATATGAATGTTGTTGTTGCTTGAGTCAACTGCAGTGGGATCATGAAGCTCATCCTCACCCACCTCATCATATGACTGTTCGAAATTAATTGACTCAACCTCTGTGTAATCTGGAATGAGGACATCAGCCAAATGATGTACACTTGACGAGGATGAAATCAGCAAACTCTGCTTCTCTTCACTAGGTAAAGCTGCTACTATGCGTGTCAAAGATGCTTGTGATTCCGCATGTTGAACAGCATCCTCAATTGCTTGTTGCAATTGCTGAGCCGAAGAATTCATTGCATTTGCGTTGGCTGTTGTCCGAGAGTAGTTCAAAATAGCCGTCACGCCGCGAGATAATGTCTTTTTCATGCATCTACTGGTATTGACATGAGATGACATGTTTCTGGGTAGAACATCCTGCTTGCATAATATACATTGCGTTTTCTTCTGGTTTGAAGGCATGACGTATTCATAGACAATTGAAATATACTGCAATTGTGTTGGGTTGGGTAATTGGGTGTTGGGTGTAACACTGTAGTTGTTATTTTTTATATTGGGTGCTGGGTGTTGGGTGTTGGGTGTTGGGTAATTGGGTGTTGGGTGTTGGGTGTAAGACTGTATTTGATACTTTTTATATTGGGTAATTGGGTGTTGGGTAATTGGGTGTTGGGTAATTGGGTGTTGGGTAATTGGGTGTTGGGTAATTGGGTGTTGGGTGTTGGGTGTTAGACTGTATTTGATACTTTTTATGTTGGGTGTTGGGTGTTGGGTGTTGGGTGTTCCTAGTCTTGGTGTTCAATGTACCACTGTATTTGCTTTGTTGCAGTTAAAATCAATACGTATGCCATTTCCTAACTTGTTTGTATGTCTCATACTTAATTAAGGTCTGAGGATCAGTTAAAAGGGAAAAGGAGGCAAGTGAAATTTCAGAAGAGATAGATTAATAAGTCTTAATACCTCTGGATGCTCTTCTAGCATGCATGTGCATGTGTATGAGTGAGAGGGTGTGACACTGACTGACTGTGATTGAGATTCTGTCCACAGTGAGAAAGGCATGAATGAAACCGTAACGGCATGCTTTGTTTGTGCCGCCAACTGTCTAAGTGTCGCGTTTTACATGACAGTAATGCTTAGATTGTGACACTTTAACTTCGTCCTCAAAGCACCTGCAGACTACTAACTCCTTTTTTTGGGGAGTTGTCACTTTTTTCTGCTCTTAGGTGTACTGTGACTGAGTGACGCTGACTGACTGAGAGTCAGACTGACTGGGTGAGTCAGACTCACTCAGCAGTGCTCAGTCAGAGTCAGTCTCACTGTCAGTGTCACTCAGTCAGTGTCACAGTCTCACTGACCGTCTGACTGACGCACTAGCTAGTCACTAGTCTATATCTATGCTGACACATTTTGCCCTTTGACTGTGTGTAAGTTAAATTGTTTGTTTAATATTACAACAAATGTCATCATCATCATCTTCTTCATCTTCTTCTTCTTCTTCTTCATGTTCATCTTCATTTGTAATTGCAGTTGCTGTTGCAGCAGCAAGATCAGCAATGACAAATTTAGATTCGAATTCTTCTTCTCATCATTTATTGCCTCTACAACTGGCGCAACAAACTTCTTCTAGTATGAGCAACATAACTATGAATGAGCATGTTTCCACTTCCTCTGCTGCTGCAGCTGCATCCTCTGTGCATCATGATGATGATCATTACTCTTATATGACTTTTTCTGAGTCATCTGGTGCTGTCACTTCCACAATGAAGTTTCCTTTCCAAGACTTGGCAGTATTAGCTGCACTTATTGCACATGCTGATCCAAAAGTACATGAAGTCTGGCTCAACGTCGTCAACAAAATCATGGATAATCAACATGCCATTGATCACAACAAATCATACACAGATCAAGAAATCATTCAAGACATCTTAAAATTACAAAAGCAGGTTGAACAAGAGATGATTTCTAAAGACAAAAAGAAACAACCTCGACCTAGTTTAGACACAAGTGGCTGCTTTGATATGAACGTAATGGGACGTTTCCTCATGGCGTGGAATGTTATCATCCTACCTCATCTACACAATAAACCGAAATCTGCGTCGACCATGCACATGACATTGGCCACAACTGCCTCTACAACATCATCCCCACCACAAGGCCATGACAAAGAAACGAGACGAGTCGTTTCTGGTTTACTGCAGTTAAGTGGTGTGCATGCAGACGACATCTCCATCTCGTCTCAGTCTTCTGGTAGTGATGGCACTTCCTCCTCCTCAAGCTCATCTTCTTCTTCCATGGCAATGAATAGTGCAAAATTAACGCCCATATATTACGCAAATATGATGCCCGCCGTGCTAGACAGTCTTCAAATGACTGAAGTATCCTCCTCTGTGGATTTGACTAACCCCAACATGCTTAGAGATATAACCCAGCGCTTATGTGCTAAAGCTCTTAGCGGTGTAGTCGCAATGCAAGGTGTAGCCAAAGGATTAGTCAATGCAAACGCCAATTTGCGTACTCTGTCATTGCTTTTCCAAATGTTTATGTACATGATTTTATGTCCATTTCAAAAGCCACTCGATGTGGATAAAAGTGTCAGTGTCGAGTCACCAACACCGGAAAGCTCAGCGGATGGTCCAAGAAGGAGTTACACTCACTTGTGGTATAAATGGCTGAATTACTGCAAACAAGCCGATCCTGCTGGTGAAATATTCAAGTCAGACCTGTTTGACAAAGTACCTGCCATGAGTAGAATATTTATCAACAGTTTGGGACCAAAGGGATTATTGTTCATTGACAAATGGTTCTTTCCTATCTATGAGTCATTAGCATCAGATGTCTCTTCTACTCGTGTATCACAGACTGATGGGCATGGTAAATCAACGAAAATAAAAAAGTTTGACTATGAGCTATGCATGCAAATCGTGTTAGTCTACCCATTTATTAAAGATTTGTCATTACAGGATCAAATTCAAGCAGCTCAAGTACTCTGTTCCAAAGACACGACAGTTACACCAGCTAGTCGACTTACTCCATTAATCACTCTCATCCCAGATGATTGTTTAACATCCTCAGTCTCGACAACAACCACGACATCAACAACAACAACAACCACGACAACCACTTCTACAAGCACGCAAGCTGAAAACTTGCCAACACCACCATCATTTGTATTACCATCTGTCAACGTGCAGCTGCCCCAGCACTACAAAAGTTTCATGCCTGATGCAAAAACAGTCAGAGCTATCATCAAACGTATGAATCTTTATTTCGACAAAACGGCATATGATAAGTTGAAAGTGTCTGTCAACAAGACTGAAGACTTTTCTGTGCCTGATTTTAGTGGACGTCAGCCAGCTTCCATTGGATCTAAACTTGCCCTGAGATCCAGTCGTCATGATCATTCTAATCTCAACTCGGGCTCTCATCGTTCATCTTCTTTATTAGCTGAAGAAAAACCTGCTTCTTTTCTTGAACTTAAAAGGTCTCGAGCAGCTGTAGCAAAAGCTTTTGCAACGTGGAAAGGGAGCGACATTTTGCAATTCCAGAAACTAGAAGTCTTAGACTGGGATAGGCATGTTATAGAAGAAAAGTATTACGACAATTGGTGTGCAAAAGTATCCAACAGCTTTTCAAAGCTAAAGAAAGATCTCCGTGATGAGTACAACGCCGATGCAGAGAAAGTCAACACTACTGTCAAAACATTAATTGATGAATTTCCTCCAGACAAAATTATCACAATCTATGACATAGATATTCTCAATGCAGTAAAATCACTCAATCTCAAACATAAGTTCGACCCTTCCATTTCTGTATGGAAATGTGCCGACTGGAAATCTGAATGGCTTAAGAAGAAAATATACGTCGTCAATGAACAAAAGTACGACGATGAGTGGGAAGAGAAACCAACAAAAAAACGAAAGTCGAAAGAAATGTCTGCACCAACCGAAAGAAAGAGCAAGGCGAAGAAATTAAAAAAGAGTTCTTCAAAAAAAAAAAGTGACATCAAGAAAGTAGAGAAGAAACAGAAGAAGGCGAAAGAGAAGCCAGTCAAAGAGGACGACGACGACGATGACGACGACAACGACGACGACGACGACGTCAACGTCAACGAAGAAGAAGAAGAAGAAAAAGAAGAAGAAGAAGAAGAAGAAGAGGAAGAGGAAGAAGAAGAAGAAGAAGAAGAAGAAGAAGAAGAAGAAGAAGAAGAAGAAGAAGAAGAAGAAGAAGAAGAAGAAGAAAAAGAAGAAGAAATAGAAAAGGCAAAAGGAAAAGGAGAAGGAACAGCAGCAGTAGAAGCAGAGAATGAAGAAGATGAGGAAGGAGAACACAACGAAGAAGAAGAAGAACAAGAACAAGAAAGAAAAGAAGAAGATGTTGGCTTGAGCTCCTCTGAGCCATTAACAACTCAAAATCAGATTCCCATCAGTCACCTCCCCATCTACACTTCTTCTTGGCATCAGATGATAGGTCAATTCACTACATGCTTCGTCAAACCTTTCCTCTATGACAGTCAAGAAAAGCTTTTCAACTCTTTCCGGGAGAAACTAATAGCAGAGAGTTCAAAGCCATCTCATTTCTTTCCTTATCTGCGCAGCGTAGATGGACTTCAATCACCCAGTCATAGCACAAACAGTGGTGAATATACGTTGTACTACGACAAGGATTCTCCATGCCCGCATCCAAACCATCTTCTTTGTCAGTGCACTCGAATTGCTTTAAAAAACTCACCTGCTACACCAACCAAGATACGATTTTGTCATGCCGTAGGCAGGGATGAGCAAGATCCGTATCCATCATTAGTGCTAACCAACTCAGAATACAACAACATGCATTTCATGTGTGACACCTGTATCAGCCTCCCTTCGTCCATCCATTACACTGAGATAAACGCCGACAGATCTGCTCCTGAGGCCGTCGTGTTGCTTCTTCACCCCAAGTCACCCGAAGGTCAGCTTAACAACTGTGATGCTATCGACCGCACAAAGAATGTCACACTAGTACTTAACAGTGGTGTGTCTATGGCTGAACTAAAAGATGTCGAGGTCAATGGTGTGACCAAGCTAGTTATACCTAAGGATGCTGTTCGGTTGAGACACTGCAAAGTCAAGGGGATGAACCAAATGGCTACTTTTGCTGACCAAGAAGAACTAATTCTGACGCTTGACTCCAAGAGTGCAAGAGACAGAGCAAAAGTCTGCGCCAAGTATTGTGGACTATGTGCGTTACCATTGGGCAATGCAGCAACATGCTGCCTTGTTGGCTTATTGTTCGATACGGAATGGCATGAATGCGAGAAGGACAATCAGTGTATTTCTAAGTGGTCTGAGTCTAACTTGTTTAAATCTCAAATAGACATCATTGCAAGTTGTACCTATCATGCAGCTTGTGGTGATACATTCAGACAAAGATGTACTGCCGAGCCTCTATTCATTGAGTGGTGGTGCAAACAAAAAGATTATTTAATCAGTTTATTGTCCTCTAATAGTTGCTGGATGATCAATCAATCAGTTGTACAAGACCCTCACAGTACAGTGCAGTCGACTGATCAAGAAACGCAATCGAGATGGGAGCGTTACATTCAATTACGTTGCAGTGAAATCGACAATACTGGGAATAGGGACTGGGAGATTCATAGTGATTATGGCGATGAGCCTGAGAGTGACAGCAACAACCTAGATACGCATTACAACAAAGAGTCTCTACGCATCTGGAGTGATGTTGACATTTATCTGGAATACAAGAATGACATCACCTCAATGTGCCGCCTACCTGAAGATCTAGAGAAGAAATCCCAACCATTGACAGAAGAGTCGACAGTCGATAGTGCCAATAGTTCCGACGTCAAAAAATGGGAAAACGTTTTGAACCGAATAGATCAATGCCTCGGCGAGTCGCAACTTGGACATGAAACGTATCAAACAAGATTGAACAGAAGAAGTAGTACAGAGACAGATGATACACCTGCTGGTTTCGACGAGACATCAGTTTACATTCCAGATGCTGGTGCAAATGGCAACTGTTTCTTCTATGCACTGCATGCTATCTTCAGAAATCACAGTATACGTAACTACCATCGCCAAACAGCAACATCATCATCCGCAAGGAGTAGACTCCCTGCACTCTGTTATCGTCACACCTTCCGTGGCACAAGATTGCCTTCATCGACACCCAGCATAAGTGATGACAGTGATATGGACATCAGCAGACCAGCGACAAGTACTGCAACAACCAGCAACAGTATTCAACCAGCGACAGCACTGCAACAACCAGCAGCAGCATTGACACAGGAGCATCCCGTGGTAGGCACCACTATTGTAATTCCTATCAACAATGTGTTGTCAGCTATTATGGCAATGTGGTTGCATCTTACTGTTGTTGATGAGAACAATCATTCAATCGTTTTGAATAACTTGGCTTCTATCTTTTTAAGAGCGGATTATCTTTACTTTTCTAGATCTGAAGGTATACGTACCCAAGATTTAAAGCAGTTAATCATCGAGTATGGTGTGCTGCCAGTGTTGCATGCTCGTGCGAAAGAAATATACAATCGAGTTCAGACACCCCAAGATGGATTAAACGTTCATGCAGGTTTGTTTGAGGCTGCTCAGATGGTATATTTATTCGGCTCAAAAACTAATCTTTTGCGACTAGTTCTTCTGCATGGTGAAGGTGTAGGTGAGTTCGAGGACTCCATCATTCAAGAAAGGAATGCATCGAGGATAGTTATCGACATGACAGCTATCAACAGTATCAATAAGAAAATGGCTTCGCACAACATTGCAAAGAATCTAGTCACTCTCAGAGGCAGTTTTCTCATCCATTATATTACTAGCAAGATGGTCTGTGCAGATTACCAAGCAGCAACCCAAGATTGGAGAGTATACAGTGAGAATCTCCAGACAGCAAATCATGTTTCATACGAATGCTATTTGCAACATCGAAGCACTTCACTGCAGCCATTTGTTATTGATCCATCACATGGGCAGCTCGAATTAACATTATTCTCATCATTCCGTCACTTCGATCCTATCCTCTTCTTCATCAAGTCAGGCGCATATCCAGAGCCAAACTGTAAGTCTCCGTTCATGTTTTTTCACTGCAATCAAAAGCTTACTGGATTGATTTATTCCACTGAGAACCCAACTTCTCCAGCATGCAAGATAATCAATTGGTTCCGAAAGATTGCGACAGTTGCAGCGAAGTCGCATGCCAGATACTGCTACCTCCGCAACAATAGGCGTGGGCAGGAATATGAAATACAAAACGAAGATTTGTTCGATGCAGCTGTGTCGACTGATCCATCTCCAGTCAATGCATCACTTCAGCGTCGAAAGCAACAGTACCAATCGATCATGGCCAACTTAGCCAGAGACAAAAACTTGCAAATGAAATTGTTCAGTGAATTGTACGTCGCAACACTACATGAAAGTATCAAGAGACTAAGGAGTACTCAACAAAGAGAGTCAGACAAACGGCAGCAACAAGCACGTAGCTGCAGCTGGTATCTTTTTGAAACGGTGGAAGCTTCTGGTATCTTTGCCACCCATCTTGTCAAGAATAAACTAGATGGTCGTAAGTATATTATCAAAACCATAAACAGCAGGCAGTCTAGCGAGCCTATGAAAAGAAAACTGAAAAAAGTACTGGATATAGTTAGTACCATCAAAGAAGATATTAGATCAAATATATTCGTTGATGTCAAGACAGAAGCACTAAATCATCAGTTTGACTGGTTATCTCCAACGCCAGTAACGTCGTCATTATCATCTCCTGACCGTGACAAAGAGCAAGTTACAATTGCTCCATATGCATGTTATGATTTCTATGCATATGATCCCCAACAGTATATGTCTATCCATCAGATTATTACTACACTCGACGCTATTGATGTGCCAATCGCTTCTCAAGACACGCTTGCGCAAAGTTACGCACTTGACACTATCAAGTACAACCTTTGCACAAAGGTAATTCAAGTCGCACGTTTGTTCATGCAGCACTCGACGATGGGTCATGCACAGTTGACTCCCTTCAATTTCTTGGTTCAAGTACAAACCAACACTAGTAGTAGTAGTAGTACTACTGTAGTCGATGTTGCTGCCAGTGCCACCTCTTCCAGCTCCAACGAATGTCGACTCAATGAATTCGATCCATTAGAACAGTTAATGGATGCTGCACAGATTCAAGATCAACCTGCAAGGAACAAGCAAATTGCATGTCTTTTGTCGACAAGTAAAGTTCATTTAGTTGGATATGAATATATGATTCCTCTAGATCTTGCCATCTCCACTTCACACTCCTCCTCATCTTCTACAAGCGATGTACAGCCACTAACTGTAAGTTTTCGAGATAGCTTAGCTTGCACCACGCTTGACAGCTGCGTGTTTGTACCTCCCGTCGATGCAAGCATGGAAGTTCACAGTGAAGACGATGTGAAGAAACTCATATCAGCAAGCAGCATTTTTACACTAGCATCCACCATCATCTTCATAGTAGTTGGTTCAAAGGCGTACAATGCAGCTTTCCAAAAGACAGACACAAGCAGCAAAATGAGAGCTATGCACAAACGACTCAATAATCTATTGATTTATTACCAGCCTACTTTTCAGTTCGTGTTGGGACCAAATAAGTATGAAGCACTCAAATACATGATCATGCTTGATAAATCCATTCAAAAGACACACGAGTTACGGACAGATGGGATGGTATCATTTGTTGAAAATAAAACACTGAAAGAACTAGTGTATAATGAAAATACACCTCTGAGCTCACCTGCACAAACATCAAGCACCTCCACTACACAAAAAAACAAGACAATGTCAACAAATACTACAGCTGCTAGACAGCTGGATGTAGATTCTGAATACACACCGAAGAAGTAGCAGAGTATATATACAGTAGTCGCAATGTGAAAGATAACAAAAATGGAACAACACCCAACACCCAACACCCAATTACCCAACATGAAAAGTATCAAATGCAGTGTTACACCCAACCATCCAGCACCCAATTACCCAACACCCAACACCCAACACCCAATTATCCAGCACCCAATTACCCAACACCCAACACCCAACACCCAATTACCCAATTACCCAATATGAAAAGTATCAAATACAGTCTTACACCCAACACCCAACACCCAATTACCCAACACCCAACACCCAATTACCCAACACCCAACACCCAATTACCCAATTACTCAACATGAAAAGTATCAAATGCAGTGTTACACCCAACCACCCAGCACCCAACACCCAACACCCAACACCCAACACCCAACACCCAACACCCAACACCCAAACAAAAAGGAATGTATCAAATACAGTCTTACACCCAACACCCAATCACCCAACAGCCAAAGAAATAACATAAAAAAACCAACACTCTGTCACTCAACATCCATTACTGAACATCCTGATCCTCATGATCACACATGTACAATGACAAACTTGAACACAAAAAGTATACGCGCGTAGCTCAACGATCATTAGCCAGGTGCTAACAGCCGCCTGAGAAGCTTCACTGTCGCACATTTCAAGTTGTATATTCTTTTAATTTTTCAAGTTTGTATTGTATTATTGATATGCTTTCTTGATCAAGAAGCTAAGTTTCTACATATAAACTAAAGTGATAAATAAAAACAACAACTGACATTTTGCTAACTTTTCTCTGATTCTGAAAACTGACAATTGAATCGATACATTAATTAATATTACGTATACATTATAAAGATTCATACATGTATATATATATATGCACTGCTTTAATTGAGTAAAACAATGAAGGAAACTACTTTAATATATTTACAAAACTAATGAACTCTGACTCTGAGTACAAATTACGGCGACAAGATATCTTGCTGATTGCAGCTGAATAATTTGAATGACTATTACTGTTCATATTTGCAGCGCGCGCAAAATCTCAGTTGATAGTGAAAAAGACTAGTACTTGAAAGAGAGAGACACTCATTGACTCATGATTGAGATTCATCCCCTGAATCCCCACCACGCCCATCCTCACTGCTAGACAGTTTCGTTGGGTGGGCTTGTTTATGACGAACTAAGCATGATGGGCACAAATACAACTGATGAGTTTCGCACTTGAAACATGTTCTTACGTGTGGACCGCATCGATTAACGCATCGATGTCTAGATGGTTTTGATCCAACATTTTTCCCTTTCTTACTCATCACTTTGACAATAATACAAGAAGACTCGATTGAGTCAGCTTGGGCGATCAAACTATTATTATTGGAGACAGAAACATCAACTGCAGTGCCAGATTCTGAGCTGACATCGTTTTCGGTTGCAGACGTGTTATTTGAAGCAGACTCAGCTTGACTTGAAGTAGAAATAGATGTACCACGAGCACCTAAAGAAGCACTAAAAGCAGGAGCAGAAGCAGCAGCAGAGGCAGAGGCAGGAGCAGGAGCAGAAGCAGAAGCAGGAGCAGAATTTGAAGTTAAGTCCGGCTTGTGTCTTTTGCAATTGATGTTTGACACTGCCTCTTCTATTTGACCGACTCTAGAGTACAAGCGTATCAATTTGTAGCTGACAAATGTGAAAAGTCTAGTTTGAAGCGGGATGTTCGGATCTAGAATAATTCTTTGGATTTGCTGTGAGGGAGCGAGTCCACTAGTACTAGCCACGGTTGCATTATTGAAACCCAGTATTGCTTCCAGGCAACCTGACTCTAGATCTCTGTGTACATGTAGTTGCTTGTTCTCACTCTCATGACCACTGTGAGTGGGCACTGTGCTATTGTTGTTGCTGGAAGTATTATTTGCAGTAGTAGATGATGTACTAGGAGTAGGGGCGGGAGTACCAGCTAGGACAACTGCAGAGGTAGTTGAAGTGCGGGCAGCTGTAGCTGCAGCTGAAGTAAGAGGAGTTCTAGTGGGATTATTAGCATTTCCATTGATAGAGATTTTGTTAAGGAGATTGGAAGTGGGTGCGGGATTATTATTGGAATTGGTAGTAATATTGGGAGTGACAGATCTAGCTGGCACATTGGGATTATTGTTATTTGTAACCACGTTTGTATTACTAGCATTACCTGTGGCGGGAGTGTTGTTATGCAGACGAGTTGTCATGGGATGACTGTTTCTAACATTGCTGGCGCTAGATGAGGTGGGGAACTGGCGTAATCTTGCTCTTGATTCTTGCGCTTGTCCCGGTGCAATGGTAGGTACCATTGGGGAACCAGCTACTAATTGCTCGACATTATCATCATCATTTGCAAAGTTGGGAGAAGAAGGTGAGGCACTTGTACCTTGTGGTGCGGCTGATGAGGAACTATCTTTGTTGTTAGAACCAACTTTGTTCTTATTATTAGGAGTACTCATCACTGCACCTGTTAATTAGATCTAGAGAAAAAGAACAAACAAAGTAAACATCAATTAGTAGACAGAAAGAAATAAAGAGAAAGAAAAGTAAATGAAAGATAGGAGACATGCAGCACAATGAATGAGATTCGGACGGAATTAAATCAATTGCAATCAAGGAAACATTATAGAACAGTCACAACCATTGTTGCATTGGAAGCAACTGAATACTTACAACTAAATATGATAAATAGAACGTAAGAACTATATATGTAGTGAAATATGTGATAAATTTGTGTGTGTGATGAGATGAATGAAATTAAAATTTAAAGAACAATTAAGGTATATATATTGTAAACAGTGACACTGGAGGACGAACTAGTCTATAGCTAAATGAGTCTCAGAGGAGGTAGTGCGACGGAAAAAGAAAGAAATGAAATGAACAAAAATAGTTGGAGAATATATAAAAGATACAAATAGTAAATTTGTGCAATCAATAAAGCATTGATCCCCAAAACAATTAATTCATTCAACTCACACAAGACTGCACATGTCGGACAATGACACTGCTGCTGCACACACACATGTACAGTGCGCTGCAGCGCTCTCACTCATTCACACATTCACACATTCACACTGCTGTGACAGTGACTGCACCTTGCAACACACAGACAGACAGACACACTCACTCACACAGTGACACTCTCTAGCACAGAAAGACACTACGACGTGACTCCATCAATCACTCGGCTCCTGAGGAGAACTTGAAATAACTTGCAAAGTGACGAATTGTCTGTGTAAATTGTATGATGATATGTGTCAGATTGAAAATTGCCTATGTTCAGAAAAAAAGAGCAACTCCTGGAAAACAGAAGTTGCTATTGTGCCAGATAGCCTCCACTGTATGCCAGATAGCCTCTGTCTATGCCAGATAGCCTCCAGTCTATTCCAGATAGCCTCCAGTCTATGCCAGATAGCCAAGCACTCCAGGCAGCTATCTGGCATACACAAATGCTATCTGGAATAGAGACGCAAGAGAAAACCCCTCAAAATAGCCTCAAAAAGTGACAAAATGTCCAAAGTTTCTATCTGGCACGTTTGCCAGAAGAGTCTCCGTCCAGAATTTTTTACTGTGTCACACATGAAGTGTCTGGGTCACTTGCTGTGTTCTGCCGGCGTTGGCATCGATCCTAAGAAACTAGA
>Ga0315906_10004033_pt1 | contig 19102 bp, 16 predicted proteins | sample LakEriMetagenome_4_FD_203526 | JGI IMG/M metagenome (GOLD analysis project Ga0315906, IMG submission 203526) | Freshwater fungal communities from buoy surface, Lake Erie, Ohio, United States - Buoy 2 MA122 | ecosystem: Environmental > Aquatic > Freshwater > Lake > Lake biofilm | place: USA... | reverse complement strand
TACTGTTCAGCAAACCATTACCGTTGATGACACTACACTGCCTACGGCATCCAATCCTGCCCCTGTCACTGTTCAATGTATTGGTGATGTGCCTACTGCTGACATTGCAGTAGTTACTGATGAAGCTGATAACTGCACGGCAAATCCTGTGGTGGCTCATGCAGGTGACGTATCTGACGGAAACACCTGTCCACAAGTGATCACAAGAAGCTATACTGTCACAGACGATTGTGGGAACTCCATTACTGTTCAGCAAACCATTACCGTTGATGACACTACACCGCCAACAGCCTCTGACCTGCCTTCGGTAACAGTAATTTATTCTTCAGACATACCAACACCTGATATTAATTTGGTAAATGATGAATCAGACAATTGCACGGTGACTCCAGTAGTCAATTATGTTGGTGACGTGTCTGACGGCAATAGTTGTCCTGAGACTTTCACTCGAATTTATGTAATTACCGATGATTGCGGCAATAGCACTACAGTTACACAAACTATAGTTGTTACACCGATGCCTTCAAGTCCTGTTGTTTCGAACGACAGCACCTATTGTGATTCATGGATTTTGGTCGAAATGACAGCTAGCGGTGATGGAGGAGTTCTAACATGGTACGATGAACCTACACTTAGTTCTGCTATCGGGAATGGCGAAAGTCATTTACCAGAGGACCAGCTCGGAATTCATACGTATTATGTCACACAATCAATAGAGAATTGTGAAAGTCCACCAACCATGGTACAGATTACAATCGAAGCGTGTGACATAGTGGTTCCGACTGCATTCACTCCAAATGGCGATGCCACTAATGATTACTGGGAACTCGTAAATATTGATGCCTTTCCGAACAGTGCAATTCAGGTATTTAACCGTTGGGGAGGTTTGTTATATCAAGCAAAAGGTGACTCATACAACCTTGATCCTTGGAATGGCACCTATAACGGCGAAGCGCTTCCAGTTGGTTCGTATTATTATATAATCGATCTGGGTGTTGATAATAAGATTAAAAAAGGAACCGTTTCGATCATACTTGATTAACTTCGTTATTGAAACGTTCAGTCAATGCAAGAAAGACATACGGATAGACAGCGCTATTTTGATGAACAAGGAATCGTCACCTCTAAGTTTGTTATTCCTTACATCGAACAATTCTTAAAGATTACTCCGGGACTAGTTGTTGCCGAAATTGGTTGTGGAGAGGCAGGCAATATGGCTCCTTTTGTTGATAAAGGATGTACAGTTTATGGAATTGATCTTGCTGAAAATAAGATTAACAATGGGATTTCCTTTTATGAATCTCATCCAAATAAGGAATGTATACATCTAATTGCGAGAGACATTTACTTATTAAAAGCAGATGAAGTACCGAAATTTGATTTAATCTATATGAGGGACACTATTGAACATATTCCTCATCAAGAAAAATTTTTCGAGCATCTAAAACAATTCCTAAAACCTGACACTAAATTATTTTTCGGATTTCCGTCTTGGCGAATGCCCTTTGGTGGTCACCAACAAATATGTGAAAGTAAATTCCTGAGTAAACTCCCTTATTTTCATCTTCTGCCTGCCCCACTTTATTACGGAACGCTCAAACTTTTTGGAGAAAGCGCAGGAAAAATAGAATGCTTAAAGGAAATTCGAGATACCCGTTTGAGTATTTCGAAGTTTAAAAAAATGGTACTAAAGAATAACTATTCAATTCTCGATGAAACTCTTTTCCTTATCAATCCTAACTACGAGATTAAATTCAAAATGAAGGTCCGAAAGCTTCCCGGATTTCTAAACATTCCTCTTGTTCGCGATTTCTTTACATCAACATGTTATTACATGCTTGAAAACAAACAATAATTTCACACGTTTTTTCTATTTTTGCAGCGAAAATTAAGCACATGGCAACTACAGCAGACATAAAGAACGGATTGTGTATCCGTCACAATGAAAAACTTTTTCAGATCATTGAATTTCAACATGTAAAGCCAGGGAAAGGGCCTGCATTTGTTCGTACAAAAATCCGTCAAATAGAAAGCGGAAAAGTATTAGATCATACGTTCTCCGCTGGACACAAAATTGAAACTGTTCGAATTGAAAACCGTGAGTATCAATACCTCTATCAAGAGGGAAGCGATTACGTTTTCATGAACAATGAAACATTTGAACAAGTTAACATTCCTTCAAAAATGATCGAAAAACCACTTTTTCTTCAAGAGGGCATGACATGTAACATACTTTTTCATGCTGAAGAAGAAATGCCATTGGTTGTTGAATTACCTATGTACATTATCAGCGAAGTGACTTACACAGAACCAGGAGTTAAAGGAGATACCGCAACTAATTCTATGAAGCCTGCTACCATAGCCACGGGAGCTGAAGTAAAAGTTCCTTTGTTCATAGACAATGGAGAAGTCATAAAAATTGATACAAGAACAGGTGTTTACGTTGAACGTGTGAAGAATTAATTGATTGAGCGCAGATACATAAGGGATTCATTCGGATCCCTTTCTTTTTTTTGAGAATGTCGGAAGTCGAGCTTAATTCGGGAATATTACATTACGATTTTATAAAGGTTACAAAGTCGGATGATCAATTTTTACTAGTATTCCTCCATGAAGCATTGGGTTCGATTCCTCAGTGGCGCTCTTTCCCGCAAAAATTGTGTGAATGTCTAAAACTAAATGGATTGGTGTATGAACGTCAGGGACATGGTCTCTCCTCTGCCCTGTCGAAACCAAGAACTGCAGCGTATCTTCACGAATATGCATTTGAGGAGCTCCCCCAATTTTTGGACACAGTTGTACTTGAAAAAACAAAATTGATTTTGGTTGGACATTCGGACGGCGGAACAATTGCTTTGTTATATGCTTCGCGATTTCCAGAAAAAGTTCATGCCGTTGTTACACTCGCTGCACATGTGGTAAACGAACCAGAAACCGTACGGGGCATTGGTCCTGCAGTTGTAGCTTTCGAGTCAGGTAAGCTTGAAAAATTAAAAGTGTATCACGGAGAAAAAACTGATAACCTATTTTATGCTTGGGCGAATACATGGAGGAGTTCACAGTTTAAAAACTGGAACATATTAAAAGAATTAAAAAGTATCAAAGCTCCCGTTTTAGCAGTACAGGGACAAGATGACCAATATGGAACTTTAGAGCAATTGAAGCTTATTCAGAATGCTATTCGGTCAAATTGTGAAACTCTTATAATTTCTTCATGCGGACATCACCCGCATTCTGAACAGTTCGAAATCGTTTCAGAAGCGATCATTAGATTTTTAGATGGAATGAACAATTCTTCGAGAAATGGGTTAAATTAACGTATGTCAAAGGAAGAATTTATAAATCCCATCGATTCCGACAAAATCACCGAGAATCCACATAGCCTTCCGTATGCTCATCATTCGGGAAGTGCGTTAATCAAACCTGAAGACCAGGGCAAACTCAAAGGACGAGCTCTCTCAGCAATGGAGCATCAAACCGACATGCAATTGGGGCAGATCTATGAACAAATGCAATTGCTTGCCGAACAAGCCAAACGATTGCAAGATAGAAAAACCATAAGCGAATTTATCTACACAGCTGAAATCAGATTTGAACCTCTAATAAATCACACTTATTTTTTGTACAAAAAGGAGATCGAAGAATCGTATCTCTTATCTCTAGTCGGACCTGAGCAATGGGGTCGTTCCGGAAAAAAACTAATATACACTGCCACAGTTAAATTATTGGCTGATCATACATGGGACATTCTAGAGAAATCTTCTGATTGGCAATCCTAATATCATCTAACAAAAACCCACTCATTTCCTGAGGATTGTCGCTCATCAAAAGAGTATCCATCTACATCGTAGCCCTTCAAATCCTCTATCTGCTTGATGTCATTTTGCACAAGATACCTTGCCATTGCTCCTCGTGCATGTTTGGCATACATCATTATTGTTTTATAATGGCCGTTTTTGAACTCTTTGAATTGAGGCTTAATCGTAGTCAAAGGAATTTTTTTCCAATCCAGCACTTTAGCATATTCATTCGAAGCCAAATTAACAATTACCTCTTGTGGTGCTGTTTCGTCTAAAAACGAGGAGGTAAGTTTTTGTTTCCAAAAGCTGTATAAGTTTGGAGAAGATTTGCTAGGCCCCCATTTGGATCCCATTTCAAGACGATATGCTCCAATTACATCAAGGGGTTTAAGTATTCCATACAATCCGGAAAGAATTCTTAATTTTTCTTGCGCAACTAACATTTCTTCTTCAGAAAATTCTGAAAACTTTAATCCACGGTATACCTCTCCTGTAAAACTCATAGCAGAGGGGGATTCTGTTGCTAAACCCCATGACTGAAAACGATCGAAATTCAACTGCGCCAAATCCGGCGAGAGTGACATCAACTTCCCCAGATCCTTTATTGACTTACGAGCAAGTTTTGATGCTAGTTCACTTGCCTCCTTTTTAAATTTCGGAATCGAAACCAACGGAACCATAGTTTGATTCGTCATATCCATGGATTTGGCAGGTGAAAGCAAGATTTTCATTTTCAAAGTTTTCGGCAAATTTAAACCGAAAGAAAAAGAATAATGAAGAAAATTGATACAATTTGTCAAATGATTTTCGGTACATTTGAACAAACTCTAAACTTGAGCTATGAGAAAACTATCCTTACTTTCAAGCTTCGTATGCCTCGCTTTGTTAACGCCTATAATAGCGCAAAAGAGCGAATCTAGCGAAGTTATTCATTGTGAACAATTCTCTGTTACACGTCCCCTTCGGGAACTTCTTGAGGAGAACCCTGTAAATGTCAAAAAAGTAATTCGACAATTCAATAAGGAACATAACAAAGAAAGTGACAAGAGAGGAAAATTCAGAAAACCTCAAACCTTCGTTTACTCTGTTGAAGAGAATGGAGCAGCTTATGGCAATGATTCAACTCTATTCCAAAGAGATAATGGAAGCAGACCAGGACCAGGCCAAAGAATAAATGTTCTTGGTCAAAACTCCAACAGCTACCCTAACGATCCCTCTGGTGCTGCAGGCACGCAATATTACATTCAAGGTATCAATGCAACACCAATCAGAATTGTAGATAAAGTTTCAGGAAATCCTGTTAGTACTTTTACGCTCGGAACGCTCTGGAATCCGGATGTACCAAATAGCGGAGACCCTATTATTATGTATGACAAATACGCTGACCGTTGGTTCTTATCTCAGTTCGGAACTTCAGGCAACAAAATTTATATTGCGATATCTGCTACCAGTGACCCACTTGGCTCCTGGTACACCTACACCTACACCTCTCCACAGTTCCCTGATTATCTGAAGTTTTCTATCTGGCATGATGGGTATTATATGACATCAAACCAATCTAACCAAAAAGTATTTGTTTTTGAAAGAGACGCAATGCTCGCCGGAAGCCCAACAGCTCGTTCAGTGTATGCGACATTTAATCCACCAGATGGCGGTGGTTTCTTTTGTCCGCTTCCTGCAGATGCAGACGGGAATGGTGGCCTTCCAACATCTGGAGCTTGCCCTATATTCTCCTACTCTGACAATGCATGGGGTGGTGGTTTGATTGATGGAATTCAAATCTATCAATGTGCTGTAAACTGGACTCCTACAACGCCTACTTGTACCATATCTTTTGTTCAAGCGGTAGCTACTTCATCATTTGACGCATCCTATAATGCATCATGGAATGATATAGCACAACCCGGAACTACTCAAAAACTTGATGGTATTGGAGGAGTTTTAACATATAGGGCTCAATGGAGAAAATGGAGTGGCTATAACTCCGTTGTTTTGAACTGGGGTGTAAAAATTAGTACCTCGCAGAGAAGTATCATGTGGGCTGAATTACGTCAAGACCAAGCAACAGGAACATGGTCTGTACATCAACAATCCATTTATACACCTGATTCGTACTACAGATGGATCGGATCCATTGCGATGGATGATGCAGGAAATATAGCGTTGTGTTACACGAAATCAGGTTCATCAACCGTTTACCCAGGTCTGTATTACACTGGTAGGCTAGCAAATGACCCTTTGAATCAGATGACTATTGCTGAAACTGAAGCCATTCCGGGTATCGTTTCTCAAACAGGTGGGGTAAATCGATGGGGAGATTACTCTCATACTGCATTAGATCCAGACGGATCAACTTTCTGGCATACTGCAGAATACTGCGGAGGTAACTCAAGCTATGCGAAAAGAACTAGAATCTATTCGTTCCAATTTGCTACACCTTCGGACGTGAATGTCTCTATTGTGTCTAATGATAATGATAATGTCATCTGTTCAGGGTCATCAATCACGTTCACAGCGACACCAACCAATGGCGGTACTTCTCCAAGCTATCAGTGGTACGAAAATGGCAATCCTGTTGGAACCAATTCTGATACTTACACCACCTCAGGTCTTTCCAATGGTTCAACAGTCTATTGCGAATTAACTTCGAGTGATCCATCTGCTACTGGAAACCCTGCTTCGTCAAACAGCATCACAGTAACAGTAACAAACCCGGTAAATCCGGGGATTTCTATTTCAGGAACAACTTCGATCTGTGCTGGGGCATCTGTCACTTTTACCGCTGGAGTATCGAACGGTGGTTCAACTCCTAGTTACCAATGGCAAGTAAATGGCGCTAATGCCGGAACAAACAGCTCCACTTTCACTACTTCTACGTTAACGAATGGAGCGACTGTTACATGTATCTTAACTTCTAATGCAACATGTATTACGACACCGACTGCCAATTCAAATACGATCACAATGACTGTCAACTCAGTTCCGGCAACGCCAAGTGTTTCTTATGCAGGTGGAGTACTTACATCTAGTTCAACTACAGGTAACCAGTGGTATTTCAATGGAAATTTAATCTCAGGTGCAACTGCTCAGACTTACACTCCGACTCAAAACGGAAATTACACCGTAATCGTAACGAATAGTGGTTGTAGTTCAAATGCATCCGGTGCCTTCAGCGTAACAGATATTGGTTTAGGTATAGAAGAGATCAATGCATATGCACTAAATGTGTACCCAAATCCTTCTTTCGGTGCATTTAATATCTCTTTCAATGCGCAAATTACTGAGTCATACAAATTGAACATTTACGATGCTGCTGGTAAGCTTGTTTATGTTGAATCGGTAGAAAATCAAGCCGGACAAATAGTGAAAGAAGTAAATCTTAGTCAAGAGGCAACAGGTATTTACACTCTAGTTTTTTCGAATGGTTCTGGTGAGCTGAACGAAAAGATTGTGATTAAACACTAAACGATACGCTTTAATCCAGACAAGGGCCTCAGCAATGAGGCCTTTGTTTTTTAATTTAATCTGCATACTTTAACCATCAAATCAAAATCTACTTGCCATGAATCATGAACAAGAAGTCGAAGCTGTAGAAAAAAAGCCTTGGTACAGGTTGCTTTACGTACAAGTATTGTTTGCCATAATCGCCGGAATTCTTCTAGGACATTACCTGCCAAATGAATCCAGAGAACTCAAACTTCTTGGTGACGCATTCATCTCATTGGTTAAAATGATCATTGCTCCCGTCATTTTCATTACGGTGTCTACAGGTCTAGCCTCCATGAATAATTTGAATACTGTCGGTCGAGTTGCCGGAAAATCCCTTTTATACTTTATCACTTTTTCTACGTTGGCTCTCATCATTGGGATGGTGATAGCTAATTTCATTCAGCCCGGACATGGAATGAATATCGATCCAGCATCCCTCGATCCAAAAAGCATAAAAGACTACGTTGATGCGACCAAAGAACATACACTCACTCATTTTATTTTAGATATCATCCCTACCTCGCTAATGAGTTCTCTTACAGGAGACAGTATCTTGCAGGTCCTTTTTGTTTCAATACTTTTCGGAGTCGGACTCTCCCTAACTCAAGACAAAAGCAAACCGGTCATAGATTTTCTTCATGCCCTTTCGTATCCAATTTTCAAAATTGTTGCTCTTCTAATGAAGCTTGCCCCTATTGGTGCCTTTGGAGCGATGTCATTTACCGTTGGGAAATACGGACTTGGAGTTTTATGGAATCTTCTTGGTCTTGTTGCAACTTTTTATCTTACCGCAATTCTCTTTATAATTGTTATCTTAGGCCTCGTAGCCAGATACAACAAATTCAATATTTTTAAGCTGTTACGCTATCTAAAAGAGGAATTAGTACTTGTACTTGCTACAAGCTCCTCTGAGTCTGCCCTGCCTAATCTCATGCAAAAAATGGAAAAGCTGGGTTGCTCCAAACAAGTTGTCGGCTTGGTTGTCCCGACGGGATATTCTTTTAACCTAGACGGGACAAATATTTATATGACGCTTGCAGCCTTATTTATTGCCCAAGCATGCAATTTTCCTCTGAGCTTTCAGGAACAATGCATGATACTTTTGATCGCCATGCTTAGCTCCAAAGGCTCCGCGGGTGTTGCAGGTGCAGGATTTATTACGCTCGCAGCAACATTAACGGTCGTACAAGGATTTCCAGTTCAGGGAATTGCACTGATTTTAGGTGTAGATAAATTCATGTCAGAATGCAGAGCGCTGACAAATTTCATAGGAAATGCCGTGGCCACAGTTGTGGTGGCTAGATGGGACAATCAGTTGGACGAAGCAACTCTACAGAGAGAGCTGAAATAATTGAAATGGATTAACTAATTGAGTTTAATTTCTCAATGAAATTAATCGCTGCCTTTTCTACCTCCTCGCGAATTGGTCTGAAGTCACTTTTGGTTTTTGCACCGTTAATTTTCTGAAGAATTGCATCCTGAAAATCTGCAGCTTCATCAATCAGTTTCTCGGCATTCGTCGTTTGCGCTGGATTGAATTCCATTGCTACAAAACATTCTTCTACTACATCGTAAACCAAATGATTTACGTTTCTTTTGAGTATTCTTTTACTAGCCATCTATCTTTTCTTTTTTGGTAAAGTTATGGGAGATTACAGCACATCTCAGAGTTGGATCTAAAAGATTTAAACAGACTCTCGTTACAAAAAATGAAAAAGGCTGCCTCTGAATGAGACAGCCTGTTAGCATTAAATCAATCCTATTATTGAGGAGCTTCCTCTTTTCTTTCTGGTCTTGGTAAAAGGACTTTTCTCGACAATTTCCATTTCTTCGTCTTGGGATCCTTACCAACTACTTTAAATTTCAGAACATCTCCTTCTTTGCAAACATCTTCCATCTTTGCAACTTTCTCCCACGAGAATTCTGAAATATGAATAAGTCCATCTGTACCAGGAAGAATTTCAACAAAACATCCGAAATCTTTAACTGACTTTACTTTTCCTTCATATTCTGCGCCTTCCTCAACTTGCGGAGGGAAAGCGATCTGACGAATTCTTCGAATGGCTTCCTTCATATCGTCTCCATTGTTAGAAAGAATTTGAACTCTACCCTCACCATTTTCCAATTCTTCAATCGTGATAGTTGTTTTTGTCTCTTTCTGCATTGCCTGAATAATCTTCCCTCCAGGCCCGATGATAGCTCCAATCATATCATTTGGAACATTGAACGCCTCAATTCGTGGAGCCTGAGGTTTCAATTCATTGTTTGGAACTGCTATCGTTTCAGTTAGCTTGTTTAGTATGTGTAGTCTTCCTGCTTTAGCCTGCTCCAACGCTTGAATCAACACCTCATACGGAAGTCCGTCTACCTTAATATCCATCTGACACGCCGTAATTCCTTTTGCAGTACCTGTTACCTTAAAATCCATATCACCTAGGTGATCCTCATCTCCTAAGATATCCGAAAGCACGGCAAACTTACCATCATCAGCTACAAGTCCCATTGCGATTCCGGAAACTGGTGCATGAATAGGAACACCCCCATCCATTAATGCAAGCGTACCAGCACACACTGTTGCCATCGAGGATGAACCATTGGATTCCAAAACATCAGAAACGAGTCTCACTGTGTAAGGAAAATCCGAAGGAATCATGTTTTTCAAAGCACGAAGAGCCAAATTTCCGTGACCGATTTCTCTTCTTGATGTTCCACGTAGTGGTTTTGCTTCACCTGTAGAGAATGGTGGAAAGTTGTAATGCAACATAAATTTTTCTGTGCCTTGGAATGTTGCCCCATCGATCAACTGCTCATCCATTTTCCCACCAAGCGTTAAGGTTGTGAGAGATTGTGTTTCACCTCTGGTAAACACAGAAGACCCATGAACCATAGGCAGGTAATTCACCTCGGACCAGATTGGTCGGATCTCATCAAACTTACGTCCATCCAGTCGTTTTCCCTCATGCAGCATTACCCATCGAACAGCTTTTTTCTTGACTTCCGAAAAGTATGTAGATACAAATCCACCAACTACAGCGATCTCCTCTTCTGTGTAAGTCGCTTTCAATTCGGATTTTATCGCATCGAATAATTCAGAGCGCTTCGCCTTATTTGCCAAGCCCATGCGAGCAACATCTTTGCATTTCTCCATAGCAAAGCTGTACACCTTAGACTTCACCTCCTCGTTGTGAACCTCATGGCTGTACTCTCTCTTCGGATGTGCAGTAGGAATTTGAGCGCCGAGGTCAAGTTGAAACTGACACTGCTCCTTAATTGCTGTGTGCGCCAATTTAATAGCCTCAACCATTTCCAATTCGGAAACCTCTTTGAACTCTCCTTCGAGCATGTTGATGTCTTTGGCCGTACCCGCAATCATCATATCCACATCAGAATTTTTCATCTCCTGCATTGTGGGATTTACGATCCATTCGCCATTCACACGCGCGATGCGCACCTCAGACATCGGACCATTAAACGGTATGTTTGAAACTGCAATTGCAGAAGAAGCCGCTAATCCGCACAAAGCATCAGGATTATTGACCCCGTCATACGACAACAATTGAATCATAACCTGCACTTCCGCATGATAATCATCCGGAAAGAGCGGTCTCAAGGCTCGATCCACTAATCGCATGATGAGAATTTCAGATTCGGAAGGGCGAGCTTCTCGACGAAAGAAACCTCCGGGGAACCTGCCCGCAGCAGCATATTTTTCTCGATAATCTACTGTTAAAGGAAGGAAATCAACACCTTCTTTTGCCTCTGGAGCAGCAACGACTGTTGCCAGCAACATAGTGTCCCCCATTCTTACTACGACGGAACCATCCGCCTGCTTTGCCAACTTACCTGTTTGTACCGAGATCTCTTTGCCTCCGGTAATGATGGACTTTGTTATTCCTATATTCATATGTATATTGTTTCTAAAATTAAATTCGAACGATGCCACAAAAAAAGGGAACCCGAACATTGTTCGTCAGTCCCCTCTTCAATAAATTTCGCGCGAAATGAATTAGCGGCGCAAGCCCAACTCTTTCACAATAGCACGGTATCTTTCGATATCTTTTCTTTTTAAATAGTCAAGCAAACTTCTTCTTTTACCAACTAAAAGTTGAAGCGAACGTTGCGTACCAAAATCTTTACGATTCTTCTTCAAGTGTTCTGTTAAATGACTAATGCGGTGCGTAAATAACGCAACCTGACCTTCAGTTGAACCGGTGTTCGTTTCAGCACCACCGTGTTTTTTGAAGATCTCTTTTTTTACTTCTGTAGTTAAATACATGCCAATATCACTTAAATAATTTTTATGTATGTCGACTTTCGACGTGCAAATGTAGGGATAAAAATCTGATTTCCTCACATCAACCAATTATTTTAAGTGAATCCTACTTAATCAGTCTTATCTTTGATACTCAATTTCTACGAAATGAAATACTCAATTGCAATTCATGGTGGCGCGGGCACCCTGGTCAAAGGAATGATGACTCCTGAAAAAGAAATCGAATATAGAAAAGCTCTGGACACAGCACTATCCGCAGGATACAGGATTCTCGAAAATGGAGGAACAGCACTGGACGCGGTAGAAACCGCAGTAATGTCATTAGAAGATTGTCCACTATTCAACGCAGGGAAAGGCAGTGTATTCACCAATGCAGGAACTCACGAAATGGACGCTTCAATTATGGACGGACAAAACAGAAAAGCAGGAGCAGTATCGTTAGTAAAAGGAATAAAAAATCCAATTCAACTGGCACGACAAGTAATGGAACGTAGCGAGCATGTCTTTATGGCAGCAGAAGGAGCAATGGAATTTGCGAAATTAAATGGTCACAAAATTGTGGGACCTGACTATTTCTATGATCAATTTCGCTACAATCAATGGCAGGAAATCAAAGATTCAGATTCATTTCAACTCGATCATTCCAAAGGGAAAGATGAAAAATTCGGAACCGTAGGAGCTGTTGCTTGTGACCAATTCGGAAACCTAGCCGCAGCGACATCAACAGGAGGCATGACGAACAAAAAATTTGGCAGAGTTGGAGACAGCCCTATGATTGGAGCAGGAACTTATGCTAACAATGAAACTTGTGCCGTATCATGCACGGGAAGTGGAGAATATTTTATTCGAGGGGTAGTCGCTTATGATGTCTCATGCTTAATTGAGCATAAAGGATATACGCTGAAACAAGCGACTGAAAAGGTAATTCAGGAAAGACTTTTGGCTCTTGGAGGTGATGGAGGACTTATCGCAGTGAATGCACATGGGGATGTCTCACTTTCGTTCAACACGGAAGGAATGTACCGCGGATATATGAACTCAGAAAATGAGAAAGAAATTATGATCTACAAGTAAGGTAAGCCTATTGCGCAGGAGTGCTTGAGATTCTGAACGTAAAATACTTTTGAGAAAAATAACTTACGATTACCGTGACCAGAGACATTGCAATGTTCGAAGGAGTCGGATACCACCCGAATCTTTCAACCAATAGTTTTATTCCAAGGTAACTAATTGTCAAATTGACTACAAAGACGACCAAGTAACGAAACAGCTGAACTCTCCCCCTCAGTGATGACCCTGAAAATGTAACATACTTTTGAAGAAGAAATCCAGACAGTAAAACTATTGGCAACTTAAAACCCAAGGTTGCCACATGAGAGCTCACTTTCATAAATCCAAGGTTGATCATTCGATGCTGGAGGACGAAATTGTAGATCACGAAATAAACAACCCAATCAAAAACGAGATTCGCGCTACCCGTTACACCGTAACGAAAAAAGTGTATTGTCAGGTATTTTCGAAATGGAGGATAAAAAAAGTCTATACCCCTCCGAATCCCATTCCCAATTGTAGTAAAAATCTTATCCACTTGAATTTAGAGGACACAAAGAAAGCAATTGGAGTTTAAATGAACCTTATGAAATGAAATAAATTAAGTTAAACCAAAGGAGAATCAATTGGAAGCACCTTTATTTTGCGTGTATTGATTTCAAATCGATCGCCGTTGGACAAGATATGAGTCACCAGGTTCGTCAACGTCATCGGCACGCCTTTTTCGAGAATTGCCTCATTGTTATGAAGTAAATTTCGTCCATCAAAAATTATTGCCATTCCTGATCCGATTACCTCAAATTCATTGTTGTTCCGAATAATCAAACCCGTATCTTCAGAAAGTCCGATACCTATTAATTTCGGGTATTTCGCCACGGCCTCTGTCAATCTTCCGAATCGACCTCGCTGAATGAAATGGGAATCAATAATAAGATTTGGAGTAAATCCCATTCCTTCTCCCATTCCAACAACACCTTTGCGAAATGATTCCGGATTGTTCCCACCGGTAATCATGTTTGATGACATACACATGGCTCCCGCACTTGTACCTGCAATCACAAAATCCTCATTCATGTAGCGGTGCATCAAAACATGATGTATTGTACTGTCACCAATTAATCTAGTAATTTTTGACTGATCTCCTCCGGAGAAAAGGACCGCTTTGGCCTCTTTAATGAGATTAATATTTTCAGGCTCCTCCGACTGTTCTCTTGTACGAATATCGAGGGCATGAACATCCGTACATCCGAGCTTTTCGAATGCATCCATATAATTCTCGATCACCTCTTCGGGGATGCTCGAAGCCGTGGGAATGATTACAATTTTTGAAGTTACTCCACCGGCCAATCTAACCATATGGTGAAGTATACCATTCTGAATAAATTCAAGCGTATACATCTCATTGTCACCATTTCCCTTGTCTTCATTGCCGCCTATCGGAATAAGGATGCCTTTTGCATATGCATTCATCATGCACTGTATATTTTAATTCAACCTTGTAAATTTAATTTTTAAACCGATAATTCTTTCTATATTTAGGGATAAGGAAGAATCAAATTATCAACAATACTTAACCAAAATCTATGAAAATCCGGGAAATTAACGCAATGCGCGGACCGAATTACTGGTCGGTAAGAAGGCATAAACTTATCGTTATGGTTCTTGACCTCGAAGAAATGGAGGACCGTCCATCCAACATGATTCCAGGATTCAGAGAACGGCTCGAAAAAATGTTTCCGGGAATGTTCGAACATCGTTGCTCCGTCGGTGAACCGGGTGGATTTTTCCAAAGAGTTGAGGAAGGCACATGGATGGGACATATCATTGAGCATATTGCACTGGAAATCCAAAGTTTAGCCGGAATGGAAGTAGGTTTTGGCCGAACAAGAAGTTATGGCGAGAAAGGAGTATACAATGTTGTTTTCGCATACATCGAAGAGGAAGTAGGTAAATTTGCCGCTAAAGAATCTGTCAAAATTTGTCAAGCTCTTATTGATGACACTTCATATGACCTTGATTCCGCAATTCAGGAAATGCGCGAGATTAGAGAGGCCTATCGTCTTGGTCCGAGTACGGGTTCAATCATAGAAGAAGCTGAGGCTCGGGGTATTCCATGGATACGACTGAATAAATATTCACTTTGTCAGCTCGGCTACGGAGCAAACCAGAAAAGAATCCAAGCAACAGTCACTAGTGAAACAAGTAGCATTGGAGTTGAGCTTGCCTGTAACAAGGAAGACACCAAATACATGCTCGAACAAGCGGAAGTCCCCGTGCCAAGAGGTGAAATAATTCGCCGAGAAAGCAGCTTAGAAGAAACGTGTAGATACGTTGGTTTTCCTCTAGTCATTAAACCGGTAGACGGAAATCACGGCCGCGGAATTACTGTAAATATAAATTCTTTTGAGGACGCACTTACTGCATTCCGTGCGGCAAAAAATGTATCGAATGCCATTATTGTTGAAAAATACATTACGGGAGTAGACTATCGTTTGTTGGTCATCAATCATAAACTGGTGGCTGCTGCATTGCGAACACCTGCACATGTTGTGGGCAATGGAAGTTCAACTGTCCAGCAACTCATTGACGAGGTAAACAGCGATCCGAGAAGAGGATTCGGCCATGAAAAGGTTCTAACACAAATTACAGTAAATGACCTTACCATGGGACTTATTGAAGCCAAAGGTTATTCGCTTGATACAATTCTCGAAAAAGATGAGGTATTGATCTTGAAAGACACAGCAAACCTCTCTACTGGTGGAACAGCTGAAGATGTCACAGACTACGTCCATCCGGCCAATATATCCATGGCAGAGCGGATATCCCGAATCATTGATCTGGATATTTGCGGAATCGATATCATGACCACTGATATTACAAAACCTTTAAAAGAAACAGGAGGCGCTGTTCTCGAAGTGAATGCCGGTCCGGGATTCAGAATGCACCTTGCTCCAGCTAAAGGATTGCCGCGAAACGTTGCTGCGCCAGTGATAGATAAACTATTTCCACATGGAAGCAATGCTCGCATTCCAATCATCGCAGTTACAGGGACAAACGGAAAAACGACTACTACCCGATTGATCTCCCACATTATGAAGTTGAAAGGATACCGCGTTGGTTATACTACTACAGATGGTGTGTACATTCAAAACAGATTACTAATGCAAGGGGATTGTACCGGTCCAGCCAGTGCTGAATTTGTCCTGAAAGACCCCACTGTAAATTTTGCTGTATTGGAATGTGCTCGAGGAGGATTACTTAGAGCAGGATTAGGTTTTAAAAATTGTGATGTGGCGATTGTTACAAACGTTGAAGCCGATCACCTAGGATTGAAGGGAATACATACTGTAGAACAGCTGGCAAAAGTTAAAGGTGTAGTACCGGAGACTGTGCTTCCAGATGGATACGCAATACTCAATGCAGACGATGATCTGGTTTATGAGATGCGCAGAAATCTAAATTGCAATGTGGCTTTGTTCTCCTTGAATGAAGAAAACCCAAGAATTAAGGCCCTTCAACGTAAAGGTGGAATTACTGCAATTTATGAAAATGGCTATGTTACTATTTGTCGTGGAGAATGGAAAATGAGAGTCATGAAAGCTTCCGAGATCCCACTTACCTATGGCGGCAAAGCTGAATTCATGATTCAAAACGTTTTGCCTGCTGTACTTTCTGCAAACATTCAAGGAGTCAGTATTGAGGACATGAAAGCTGGATTGGAGTCCTTCTTGCCATCGCCTTCTCAAACTCCCGGAAGATTGAATCTATTTGAATTTAAAAATTTCACAGTTTTACTGGATTATGCTCATAATGCAGCAGGAATGAGAGCGTTGAAGAAATTTGTGGACACCATGGAAGCTACCGTCAAAGTTGGTATCATTGCAGGTATAGGTGACCGCAGAATAGAGGATAATAACGAAATCGGTAAAACAGCTGCAAACACCTTTGATGAGATTATCATACGTCAGGACAAACATCTTCGTGGAAAATCGGAGGATGAATTAATCCAGATGCTCATGGATGGGATAACAATGGTTGACCCGAATAAAAAAACAACGATTATTCCTTCCGAAAAAGAAGCTATCACTTATGCCATTAAAAACGCAAAAAAGGGATCATTGATCGTTTTAAGCAGCGACGTAATTCCTGAGGCCCTTGACTTGGTAAAACACTACAAAGACATGGAAACCAAAGGTGAACTTATTTTCTAACAAAAAAGTCCCGAATTCGGGACTTTTTAATTTAATTCTTGAACATTTTTAACGACATTCCAATCGTTTCCTTTAGGGTCGTTCGATCAACAATGTAGTCCAGGAATCCATGTTCCAAGACAAATTCAGCAGTCTGGAATCCTTCAGGCAGATCTCGTCCGATCGTTTCCTTGACAACACGCGGACCGGCAAAACCTATGAGTGACTCAGGTTCAGCAATATTGATATCACCTAGCATTGCGAAAGACGCAGTAACACCTCCGGTAGTAGGATCTGTCAAAAAAGAAATATACGGCAATTTAGCTTCAGATAACTGCCCTAATTTACCAGAAACCTTGGCCATCTGCATTAAAGAAAATCCAGCTTCCATCATTCTGGCTCCACCGGATTTCGAAATAATCATAAAAGGCGCTTTTAGTTTGATGGCTTCATCAATTGCACGTGCAATTTTCTCTCCCATAACGGATCCCATTGAACCACCAATAAAAGAGAAATCCATTGCAGCTACAACGAAATCCATCCCATCCAATTTCCCTTTGGCTGTTCGAATAGCATCAAATAGACCTGTGTTTTTCTGAGTTGCCTTTACTCTATCCGTGTACTTCTTGGTATCTTCAAATTTTAACGGATCACCAGATGTTAATTTGATGTCCAACTCAGTATATTCTCCTTTGTCAAATAAAATTTTAAAATATTCTTCTGATCCAATCCGTTCATGATTAGAACAACGATCACATACATAATTGTTTTTGGCAAGATCGTCTGCCGTAAAAAGTGTTTTGCATTTGGAACACTTCGACCATAAGCCTTCTGGAGTCTCCTTTTTCTCCTTAGTCGATGTGGTAATGCCTTCTCTGTTTCTTTTAAACCAACTCATGAATATCTCCTATTACAATGTACCTATATTATTCAAATCCTTAAATGCCTGCTCCAATCGGCTGTTGAAGGTTAACTCTCCCTCACGCATCCATTTCCTTGGATCGTAGTACTTTTTATTTGGTTTATCATCTCCTTCAGGATTGCCTATCTGAGTCTTGAGATAATCGATCTTGGAAGTTACATAATCCCGCACTCCCTCTGTGAAGGCAAACTGAAGATCAGTGTCTATGTTCATTTTGATTACCCCATACCCTATTGCCTCTCGAATCTCTTCAAGTGTAGAACCGGATCCTCCATGAAAAACGAAATCTACCGGATTGTGTCCTGTATTAAATTTCTTCTGAACGTAGTCCTGAGAATTCTTTAGAATAACCGGAGTTAACTTGACATTTCCGGGTTTGTAGACACCATGCACGTTTCCAAATGCTGCTGCAATTGTGAATCTATCAGAAACTCTCTTCAACTCTTCATACGCATAGGCTACCTCTTCCGGTTGTGTGTACAACTTGGAGCTGTCAACACCCGTGTTGTCTACACCATCTTCCTCTCCACCCGTTATTCCTAACTCAATTTCTAACGTCATCCCCATTTTGCTCATTCGTTCAAGATAAACTTTACACAGCTCAATATTTTCATGTATCGGCTCCTCAGAAAAGTCCAGCATGTGTGAGCTATACAAAGGTTTTCCATGAGCTTTGAAATATACCTCACCTGCATCAAGCAATCCATCAATCCAGGGCAACAAGTTCTTAGCGCAATGGTCAGTGTGTAAAATCACGGTTGCACCGTAGGCTTCTGCAAGCGTGTGAACATGTTTCGCTCCTGAAATACCCCCGGCAATAGCAGCCCTTTCCTTTTCATTGGACAATCCTTTACCAGCAAAATAATGTGCTCCACCATTCGAAAACTGTATAATCACAGGGGAATTTAATCGAGCAGCTGTCTCTAAAACACCATTCACCGTACTCGTGCTTGTTACATTGACAGCCGGCAAAGCAAATCCTTTCTCTTTCGCATATCTGAAGATCTTTTGAACTTCATCTCCTGTAGCAACGCCCGGTCGAATTGAATGACTCATATTTTCTTTAATTGATGTGCAAAATTATAAAAATTCACCCTTGAAAGCACGATGTGACAAAGGAATTGTTCATAAATAAAGGAGATGTAATCCTCTAGCAGTAGGTGATTTCTTAAATTTGTAGGACATCAGAAGTTAGATTCACTGACGATGTTCGTATACAAACAACAACTTACTTAATGGGGTATCTAGATGAACTGAATTCCAGTCAGCTGGAGGCGGTTAAATGCATAGAAGGACCGACCATGGTCATTGCTGGAGCTGGTTCAGGAAAAACTCGTGTATTAACCTACAGGATAGCCTACATGATGGAGCAGGGTAT
>Ga0315906_10004031_pt1 | contig 19119 bp, 20 predicted proteins | sample LakEriMetagenome_4_FD_203526 | JGI IMG/M metagenome (GOLD analysis project Ga0315906, IMG submission 203526) | Freshwater fungal communities from buoy surface, Lake Erie, Ohio, United States - Buoy 2 MA122 | ecosystem: Environmental > Aquatic > Freshwater > Lake > Lake biofilm | place: USA... | reverse complement strand
ATGATTTTGCGAAGGATATACGAATTCGACCTAAGTCGCTATTGGAACAGCACGTTACAGCGTTTCATCAGCGCAAATTGAATGGTTGTTTGTAGCAAATTCGTAAATGCTGATTTGCTGTAATTGTTGTTTTTCGTCAGCGTTTTTTGCGTAATGGCCGGTTTTCAGGAACGAGCAGTTGAGCTGCATGTTTTGCGATTTGTGCAGAAAATTGCATATCCTGCTTTTTTCCGTATTCATCGGATGTTTGAATTCCGGCTGTTTCGACCCGGTGATTTTTAACCGTTGGCGATAGAATTCATAACATATTGTTTTTTAATGACAAAACGGTGACGTTTGGTATCTTTGCATTCTTCCGGCCATAAACTACAAGCAGTTGCCAAGTAATCCTCACGAGCGGCTGCAAGTCATGTTGCCAACAGACTGATTTTCAGCGCAAAATCACGATTCTCCCTTGCGTTATCCACAAGACGCAGGGCCGCTCATGACAGCTGGGGGTGCGTGTGGCGCGTATCGCGGTGTTCAATCAGAAAGGCGGCGTCGGCAAGACAACGACGACGCTGAACCTTGCCGGGCTGCTGATGCGCCGCGGCGACGATCCGCTTGTCATCGATCTTGATCCGCAAGCCCATCTTACTGCCGTTTGCGGCGTGGCAGTGCCGCGCGCGGATGCCAGTCTTTACGACTTGTATGCGCACGGAGCGCCGTTGTCGGCGCTGACCTGTGCAACACGCAACGGATGGCGGCTGGTGCCTTCGCACATCGAGTTGTCCAAAGTCGATACACAGTTCGGCAAGGGGCCTGCTGCATTGAACCGGCTGGCAGCGGCATTGGATCGTGAGCCGGCTGGACGCCCTGTGTTGATGGACTCCTGCCCGATGCTCGGCGTGCTGTCCCTGAGCAGCGTTTTTGCTGCGGACGGCGTTTTGATTCCGATTTCTGCGGATTATCTGGCGATGAAGGGCGCGTTGCAGATGGAGCGCACCCTGAAGGCGCTTGAGCAAGTACTGAAGCATCGTGTACCGCGCCGTTACCTGATTACCCGTTACGATGCGCGACGCCGCATGGCCGTGGATATCGAGGCGCAGTTGCGCCAACGTTATGGCGAAGAAGTGTGTGCCACGCGAATTTCGGAAAGCGTGAGCCTGGCAGAAAGTCCCGCCAGCAACCAGGACGTTTTTGAGCATGCGCCGGCAAGTCGGGGCGCCCGCAATTATTCCGAACTGCTGGACGAACTGGTGGCAGTTGGATTTGTGCATGCGGGAAATGCCAAGCCGCGCACTGTGGTGAGAAACGTGCCGCCCGGTGCACGCACCGCGTTGTCGGCCGAGCAGGATGCGGCGGCCAGGCGGCCTGTGGTTGCAGGACTGCATCTGGTGCATACCCGCCGCAGCTGAAGTTGATCAGCGGGGCGGTCAGAGCGGATCGTTCTGTTTGCTGATCAGTGAAATCATCCCTTCAAGATCGACGCCTTCGCCGCGGTTGGCCGCGGCAATTTCACTGCATTCCAGAATTTCGCAATGCTGGTAAATCTGCCGTATCCGCAACTCGGCATCCTCACGTGATCGCGCCTGCACGGCCAGATTGTCGACGGTCATACCGCCGCGCGTTTTGATCCTGAATCCGTATTTCGCCATCTCGGACATCGAGGCCCCCGCGGTCTGTTCAGGAAGGGTCTGCTTTGAGTTCGCTGCGGAATCGCTTGAAGTTTTGCACGTAGTGATCGGCGATGCGGTTGATGCGTGCGATTTCCTCGGGCGAGAGTTGACGCACCACCTTGCCGGGCATGCCCAGGACCATGGAACCGTCCGGGATTTCCTTGCCCTCGCCGATGAAGGCGCGGGCGCCGATCAGGCAGTTCTTGCCGATTTTTGCGCCATTGAGGATCACCGCGCCGATGCCGACGAGGCTGCCTTCGCCGATGGTGCAACCGTGCAGCATCGCCATGTGGCCGACACTGACGTTTTTCTCCAGCGTCAGCGGAAAGCCGGGATCAGCATGCAGCACCGAGCCGTCCTGCACCTGCGAGTTTTCACCAATGGTGATGTTCTCGTTGTCGCTGCGCAACACGCAGTTCCACCAGATGCTGGCATTGTTTTCCAGCACCACGCTGCCGATGACCGTGGCAGAGGGGGCGATCCAGTAATCGCCCTTGCATACAACTTTGCGATCGCCGAGGGAGTATTTCATGGGGCAGGCTCCGGGTTCAGCGTGCGCGCTTGGGCAGCAGCGGCTGTGTGACGCCGTCCAGGCCGGTGAGCGCCACAGTGAGCAGGAATATGTTTTGCGCACCGACGTGGTTGTTGACTGGCGAATACCACTCGCCGGGGGAATGGCTGCCGCCGCCGGTGCCGCTGGAACTGAGCGTGATCGCCGGAATGCCCAGCGACATGGGGGGGTTGGAGTCGGTGCTTGATGCGGTGATCGAACGTAACTGGGCGCCGACGCGCGGGAAAGCGGCGCGGGCTGCGCTGACGATGGGCGAATCCACCGGAGTCATGCCGGCGGGACGGTTTCCGACTTGTTTGATTTCGACGTTGATATGATTGGTGGCAGCCGCTTTCCAGCGGGCGTTTTCCTCGTTTGCCGCTTCTTGCAGCGCAGTCAGCACCTTTTTCTCGAACTCGAGCAGGGCGGCATTGCTGTTTGAGCGGATATCGATACCGATGGTCGAGGTCGCGGCGATGGCGTTGACCGAGGTGCCGCCGCTGACGGTGCCGACTGTGAATGTGGTTTTTGGTTCATCAGGGGTAACCAGATCCCCGATCTTGCTTACTGCGCGCCCCATCGCGTGGATCGCGCTGGGCAGACCGAAGGCGGAGAAGCTATGTCCGCCCGGCCCCTTGAAGGTCGCCAGATAGCGGTGGCTGCCAGTGGCCTGGGCGACAATGCGACCGAGGCCGACGCCGTCGAGCGAGATGAAACCGTCAATGTCCTTCATGTCGCGGAACAGCGCCTTCACACCGCGCAGGTCGCCGAGTTCCTCTTCGCCCACGGTGCCGACCAGAATAATGTCGCCGACGGTGCGGATGTTGTGCTTGTTCAGCGTTTCCAGCATGGTCAGTAGGTTGGTCAGGCCCAGCGCGTCGTCGCCGATGCCCGGCGCGTAAAAGCGACCGTCCTTCTCGCGCACTTTGACGTCAGTACCTTCAGGAAACACGGTGTCGAGGTGGGCGGAGACCACCAGTTTCGGTCCGCCGCCGCTGCCGGCGCGGATGCCGATGACGTTGCCTTCCTTGTCGATGTAGGCCTTGGGCAGGCCCAGCTCGCGCATGCGCTTGAGGTAGTACTCGGCACGCACCTGTTCCTTGAACGGCGGTGCCGGGATCTCGTTGATGCGGATCTGTTCCTCGAACATGCGCACGCCGGCCTCGCGGATGGTCGCCATCGTGGCGCTGACTTCGCCGCGCGCAGTGATCCTAGCGTAGGCTTCGTCGACAGCGGGAGGAACTGGCGGCAGATTGCTTTGTGCCGAAACTGCAGCCGACAGCAGCGAGGCTGAAACGAAGGTAGCCGCAAGCAGGATGCTGGTGTATCGGCGCATTGTTGTTTTCCCTGAAGTGATGCGATCAGAAGCCTACAGCCTGACCATCGGTCCGTCGCTCGGAAGCCGCGAAGTAACCGTCTTCCATCTTGTAAATCAACTGGGCACGGCCGAAATCGGTTGACCAGCGGTCAGCCTGGGGCATGTCATGACCGCGGCCGCGCAGTTCGGCGATGGTTTCGGCGGAAACGCCGTGCTCAATGCCGACCTTCAGGCCGGTGTCGATGCGCCAGCGCGGCGCATCCGCGGCAGCTTGGGGGTTCTGCGCGTAATCGACCATGCGCGAAACCACCTGCATATGACCCTGCGCCTGCATCGACCCGCCCATGACGCCGAAGCTCATCAGCGGTTTGCCGTTTTTGGTCAGGAAGCCGGGGATGATGGTGTGGAAAGGACGTTTGCGCGGCGCGACGACGTTGGCGTGCTCCGGTTTCAGGCTGAATCCATAGCCGCGGTTCTGCAGGCTGATGCCGGTGCCGGGAACCACAACGCCGGAACCGAAGCCGGCAAAGTTCGACTGGATGTACGACACCATCATGCCGGATTCGTCGGCTGCGGTGAGGTAAACCGTACCGCCCTTGGACGGATTGCCGAAAGTCGGGGCCTGCGCTTTTTTCATGTCGATCAACTGCGCGCGTTTTTTCAGATAAGCCTTGTCGAGCATTTCAGCCGGGCTGATGCGCATGGTCGACGGATCGGATACGTATTCATTGATGTCGGCGAAAGCCAGTTTCATTGCTTCGATCTGCAGGTGCATGCTGTCCGGTGAATCGACCGGCAGTTTGGCGACGTCGAAGTTCTCGAGGATGCCCAGCGCAATCAGAGCGGCAATGCCCTGGCCGTTGGGCGGAATTTCGTGCAGCGTGTAGCCGCGGTAGTCAATGCCGATCGGCTCCACCCAATCCAGCGTATGGCTGGCGAGGTCGTCCAAGGTCATTGCGCCGCCGTGCTGCTTGGACCAGGCGACAATTTTTTCTGCGAGATCGCCTTTGTAGAACGCTTCGCCTTTGGTCTCGGCGATGCGGGCGAGGGTTTTGGCCTGTGCCGGGAACGAAAACTTCTCTCCGGGCAGCGGCGCACGACCGCGCGGCATGAAGGCTTCGGCGAAGCCGGGTTGGTTCTTCAGTTCCGGCACCTGATTGGCCCACAGGCGGGCGATGGTCGGCGAGACCATATAACCGTCGCTGGCGTATTTGGTCGCCGGTTCAAAGAGATCGGCAAAGGGCAGTTTGCCGAACTTCTGCGACATTTCTGCCCAGGCCGCCACGCAGCCCGGAACGGTGACCGAGTCCCAGCCGCGCTGTGGCATCGCCTGTGCGCCTTTGAAACGGTCAGGGGTCCAGCCGGCGGGCGAACGGCCGGAAGCATTCAGGCCGTGCAGCTTCTTGCCATCCCACAGAATGCAGAACGCATCGCTGCCGATGCCGTTGCTGGTGGGCTCCAGCACAGTCAGTGAAATCGCTGTGGCGAGAATCGCGTCAACGGCATTGCCGCCCTTGAGCATCATGCGCAGGCCGGCCTGTGCGGCGAGCGGCTGGGAAGTGGCGACGGCATTGCGTGCCAGTACCGGCATGCGTTGCGAGGTATAGGGGAACTGGAAGTCGAGTGTTGTCATGTTCGATTCTGTAAAAAAGAAAACGGGGCGTTAAGCCCCGAATTCTAACCCACGCGCTGTGTCGCGGCAGTGTTACTGCATTTCAATCCGGGCATCGCGTACGACCTTGATCCATTTCTGGATTTCGGCGCGGTTGAATTTGTCGTGCGATTCAGGCGTGGTGCCGGTGGGTTCAGCACCCTGCTCAAGCAGTGTCTTGTTGACCCTGGGATCCTTCAGTGCCTGCGCCATCGCCGCATTGATACGGTCGGCGATCGGCTTCGGCAGGTTGGCCGGTCCGAACATCGCAAAGCCGCTGGAGACGATGAAATCCTTGTAGCCCTGTTCCACCATGGTCGGAATACTCGGTGCTGCCGGTGAACGCTTCTCTCCGGTCTGCGCGATCATGCGCATGCGGTTGGAGGCCACGTAGGGAACTGCGGCAGGCATGCTCGGGAACTGCATCTGAATGTGGCCGCCGACCAGGTCGACCATCGACGGGCCGGTGCCTTTGTAGTGGACAGCGGTCAGCTTGATGCCGGTGGTCGAGATCAGCAGTTCTGCGGCAAGGTGGCCGACGGTTCCAATGCCCGATGTCGAGTAGAAGATATCGTTGGGCCGCGCTTTCGCCAGGGCGACGAATTCTTTAACGTTTCTCGGCGGCAGTGAAGGGTGGATCACAAATGCGGTGGGTACGTCGGCGACCACGCCCAGCGGCGTGAAGTCCTTGACCGAATCATAGGGCAGCTTCTTGACCATCGACGGATTGATGGTATGGGCGGCCGAAGCCAGCAGCAGGGTATAACCGTCCGGCGCTGCGCGCATCACTGCCTCGGTGCCGATGATGCTCCCTGCGCCGCCGCGGTTGTCGATGATGATTTGCTGGCCGATGATTTCCGCCATTTTCGGGATGAAGATGCGCCCGATGATGTCGGTGTTGCCGCCGGCGGCGAATGGGATCACCATGCGTATCGTCTTTGCAGGGTAATTCTGCGCCAAGGCCGTGCAGTTCGCGGCGATCAGTGCGACTGCTGCGGCAATACGCAATCGGTTCAATTTCATTACTTACTCCTCGGTGTCGCTGCTTGCCTGGAAGGCCGCAGACGGTTAGTTGATCTGGCGGCAGTTTACCAAGTACTGCCTTAGTCGCGCAGTACTTCCGTGAGGTCCAATTTGTGGCAATGCGTCGGGCGGGACAGGCGCTGCGGGGTAGAATCCGGAGATTGCAGCCGCAGGTCTGCGGCAACTTCCGGAGATTCAGACATGACCGCCAAACGCATGACCATTATGGGCACCCGGCACGTCGTTGCCGCCGGCCATTACCTGGCCGCTCACGCGGCCTTCGAAATCCTTGAGGCCGGTGGCAACGCCATTGATGCCGGCGTTGCCGCCGGTCTGGCCATCGGCGTGTTGCAGACCGAAAAGGTCAATATCGGCGGTGTCGCCCCGCAGATCATCTACACCGCCAAGGACCGCAAGGTTCATTCAATCGACGGTCTCGGCGTCTGGCCGCAATCGATCACCCCCGATTACTTCATGAAAAAACACGGCGGCAAGATTCCGCCGGGCATTGAGCGCTGCGTGGTGCCGGCTGCGCCGGATGCGTGGATCACCGCGCTGTCGCGCTTCGGCACGATGAGTTTCGGCGAGGTGGCCAGCGCGGCCATCCGTTTCGCCAGTGAAGGCTTCCCGATGTATCCGCTGATGGCGGAATTCATCGGCGCCAATACCGACAATTACTCACGCTGGCCCTCAAGCAAGAAAGTGTTCATGCCGGGCGGCAAGCCGCCGGTGCCGGGCAAGGTGTTCGTGCAGGCCGACCTCGGCCGCACGCTGAAGTACATGGTTGACGAGGAAAAGCGCGGCAAACGCAAAGGCCGCAAGGCCGGCCTGCAGGCCGCCCGCGATGCGTTTTACAAGGGCGATATTGCGCATGCGGTCACCAAGTGGATCGGCCAGCAGGGCGGCCTGATGCAATACGACGACTTTGCGAAATTCAAAGTCAATTTCGAGCCGACGGTCGTGTCGAAGTTCGGCAATATCGATGTGCATGCCTGCGGTGCGTGGTCCCAGGGCCCGGCATTGCCGATGGCGCTGAATATCCTCAAGGGTTACGACCTGAAGGCGATGGGGCACAACACGCCGCAATACATCCACGTGGTGACCGAGGCCATTAATCTGGCCTTCGCCGACCGCCACCATCATTTTGGTGATCCCAAGTTCGTTGATGTGCCGCTGAAAGGTTTGCTGTCGGACAAATATTCGGCATGGCGCCGCTCGATGATCAGCGACGACAAGGCCTGGTCGGAAATGCCGCCGGCCGGTGATCCGAAAACGCTTTCGGCGCTGAAGAATATCTGCATGCCGACCCCGCAGCCCGATGAAGCGCCGGGCCCCGGTGATACGTCCTATCTTTGCGTGATCGACCGTCACGGCAATGCGTTTTCAGCAACGCCGTCGGACGGTTCCGACAAGACGCCGATCATTCCGGGCGTGGGCATCCTGTGCTCGGGCCGCGGCACACAGTCCTGGGCCGATCCTTCGCATCCGTCATCGGTTGCGCCGGGCAAACGGCCGCGGCTGACGCCGAATCCGGCTCTGGCGCTGAAAAACGGCCATGCCTATATGCCTTTCGGCACGCCCGGCGGTGATGTGCAGATCCAGGCGATGATCCAGGTGTTCCTCAACATCAATGTCTTCGGCATGGCGGTGCAGGATGCGGTCGAAGCGCCGCGTTTTGCCAGCTACAGCTATCCGGGTTCGTTCGAGCCGCATGCCTATTTCCCCGGCCGTCTGTATCTGGAATCACGCATCGATGCCAAAACCGGCGACGCGCTGGCGGCGATGGGGCACAAGGTGTACTGGTGGAGCGACATGACCTGGCTCGCCGGGTCGGTGTGCACCATCGTGAACGATTTCAAACAAGGCGTGCTGCACGGCGGTGCCGATCCGCGGCGTCCGGCTTACGTGCTGGGCTGGTAAACAATGGCACGATTGCTGCTCCGGAAGCCGTTCCGGAATTAACCGGCTGAACTGGAGAATACACATGATCAAACGTTACTCATTCATTGTCGCGACAGCGGCCATCATTGCGGCCGTACCCGCGACGGGTGTGATTGCGGCTTCAAGCTATCCCGACCGGCCGGTGCGCCTGATCGTCGGCTTCCCGCCGGGGGGCGCTGCAGACATCCTCGCGCGCGCCGCCGGACAGCAACTGTCGGAGCGGCTCGGACAGCAGGTTGTCATCGACAATCGCGGCGGTGCAGGCGGCCTGATTGCCACTGAAACCGCGGCCCGCGGCAATCCCGATGGTTACACGCTGCTGTTTTCGTCGATTCCGCACGTCATCAATCCGCACCTCTACAAGAAGGTGTCGTATGACGCACTGAAGGATTTTGCGCCAGTGGTGCAGTTCGTATCCGTGCCGCTGATGATGGCCTCCGGTCCGTCATTGCAGGCGACAACGGTGAAGGAGTTGATCGATTACGCCAAGGCCAATCCCGGCAAGATCAACTACGGCTCCGGTGGCAGCGGTTCGTCCAGTCATCTTGCTGTCGAACTGTTCAAGTCGATGGCCGGCATCAACATGGCACACATCCCGTACAAGGGCACCGGTCCTTTGATTACCGACATGCTCGGCGGCCAGATCGCGCTGACCATTGCCAGTGCAGTGCCGCTCGCACCGCAGGTGCGTTCGGGCAAACTGCGCGGCCTTGCGGTGACCGGACCTAAACGTTCGCCGGCCTTTCCGGCGATCCCGGCGATTGCCGAGACCGTGAAAGGTTACGAAGTCGTCAACTGGTTTGGTGTATTTGCGCTGGCCGGCACGCCGAAGCCGGTCACTGAACGCATCAATGCAGCGCTTAACGAGGCGCTGCGCACGCCGCAACTGATCAAGACCCTGCAGGCGCAGGGTGCTGAAGCCGTGGGCGGCAGCGCTGCGGATTTCGAGCGTGTCGTTCGTGCCGATTTTGCAAAGTGGGGGCGTGTCGTCAAGGAGTCGGGCGCACGTGTCGATTGATGAATGATTTGCCGGCCTTTGCCGGCAAAGGTAACTCGGAGGAAAGATGTTAAAAAAACCATTAAAAAACAAATACTTGTTTGTTCCCGCCGTTGCAATGCTGGTGGCCTCGACAGCCACGGTTGCACAGGCGCAGGATGCCGCGGCGAACTATCCGAACCGCACCATCCGCTACATCGTCGGTTATACGCCCGGCGGCACCTCGGACATGCTGGCGCGTGCAGTCGGCCAGAAACTCGCGGCGGCCTGGGGCCAGCAGGTCATCGTCGACAACCGACCCGGCGCCGGCACCAATATCGGCACCGAGCTTGGCGCGAAAGCGCCGCCCGACGGCTACACGCTGTTCATGCCGACCGTCGCCAATGCGATCAACCCGACGCTGTATCCGAAACTCGGTTACGACATGCTGAAGGATTTTGCCTACGTCACCAATTTCGCCAAGGTGCCTGGCATTGTGGTCGTGCATCCTTCTTTGCCTGCGAAAAACGCCAAGGAGCTGATCGCGATTGCGAAGGCCAATCCGAATGCACTGCGCCACGGGTCCACAGGCATCGGCAGTCCGCATCACCTCGCCGGTGAAATCTTCAAAACCATGGCGGGTGTGAAGATGGTGCACGTGCCGTACAAAGGGGCGACGCCGGCAATCTCCGACATCATCGCCGGACATATCGAAGTCTATTTCGGCGCGATGGTGTCGACGCTCCCGCATGCGCGATCCAACCGCCTGCGTGCGCTGGGCGTGACCAGCCTCAAGCGCGTCGATGCCGCAAAAGACATTCCGACGCTGGATGAGCAGGGGCTGAAAGGGTACGAAACCGGTTCATGGTTCGGCATGGCCGTGCCGACCGGCACACCGCAGGCGATCATTACCAAGCTGCATGCAGAGTCGACCAAGGCACTGCAGGCACCTGATCTGCGTGACCGCATGGTTGCGGAGGGGGCTGAGTTCGTCGGCGACACGCCGGCGCAGTTCACCGCCTACATCCGCAGCGAACTGGAAAAATGGGGCAAGGCTGTCAAAGCCTCGGGAGCAAAAGTCGATTGAGCAACACTGAAACACTGCCGGACCCGCGCGACGCCGTTTCCACTGCAACCCATCCCTTGCTTCATGCCGCGGCACAGGCCGACGATGCCGCGTTGCGTACGGCGCTGCAGCAGGCGCTGGAAGCGGGCGACGACGCCGGCATCCGCACCGCACTGGCGGTGCAACTCCCAGCCCGCGCGCAGCGCGTCGCGCGCCTGCTCGCAGCCGCGCTGGATGTGCAGGGTGAAGGCATCGGCCTGCGGTTTTTTGCGATTCCGCTGGTGATCGTCGCCGGTGCGCGCAAGCCCTGCACGGTGCAGGGCGCGCTGCCCGAAGTACATGTGCTGCGCGGATTGCTCGAGCAGCACGGCGCAGTGGGCGTCACCCGCAACTTCGGCCTCGGCAATGCGCTGGTCAGCGCCGAAGCGCTGGATGCCCTGTCGCCCTCGGCACTGTGGCGCGCCGCCGGTGATCCGTCACAGCGCGCGCCGCTGGAGTCGCTGCAGCCGGAGCCGATCAGCGTTGCCAGCAGCCGCGAACAGGTCCACCTGCGTTTCATCACCGGCGCCGGTATCACGCCGCAGCACCTGCCGTCCTTCCTGGAGTCTGCGTCGAATATCGGCACCTGGGGCATGGCGATGACCAAGGAACTTGCACGCCAGCTCGCCCAGTCCGGCCTCGAAATCCTGCCGATGCCGCGTCCGCCGCAGCCCTTGCTCACGGCAGCCCATGCCGGCCGCCGCGCCCAGCTTGAAGCCGCGCTGAGCCTGTTCCTCGGCAACACGCTGCGCAAATTCCGCATGGCCGTCGGTGACCCCGAAGCCGTGCTGTCAGCGCACAAACTCGACAGCGGCGCCGGCGAACTGCGGCTAAGCCTGAGCACGCCGTTTGACGATTCACTGTTCGAAGGGTTTGCCTGGCCGCTGCAGCCGCAGGATGATGCGGCTGAAGTCTCGCAACTGTTTCAGACCGTACTGGCTGAATGTCGTGTGCCGTCGGTGACGGTGTTGCAGCAGGTGCTGCCGGAGCGCCTGCCGGGCGGGTCGGTTTTTGTGGCGGGAAGGATGCTGGAGGGCTTGGGGCGGGAACCGGCGCGGCATTAAGTCTTCCATCGGAAAATATAAGTAATTGTTTTTATTGATATTTTAATGGTATTGGTTTTCCGAAAATGTGCCTGAGTTGACGGGTGTAAACAAGATGTTTATGCTCGGTTGAATGATCCAGTCCTTTGCGGATTCCGAGACTGAACGATTCTTTGCGAGTGGCCGTTCCCGGCGCTTGCCTTCCGAAATCCGTAATCGCGCAATCATGCGTCTGACGCAACTTCATGCGGCGACGCGCATCGATGATCTGTGTTCTCCGCCGTCAAACCGGCTGGAAGCTCTCAAGGGCGACCGCAAGGGGCAGTGGAGCATCCGGATCAACGAGCAGTGGCGAATCTGTTTCCGGTTTTCGAACGGCGATGCATTCGATGTCGAAATCGTTGATTACCATTGATTGGAGCTTTTATGGTCAAGAACGGACTACCCGCAATTCATCCAGGCGAATTTCTCAGGGAAATTCTGGAGGAGCGTGAAGTTTCCCAGGCGGAATTCGCGCGCATGCTGGGAGTTTCAGCGATGCGCATCTCGCATATTGTCAAAGGCAGCAGGCCGGTGACCGCCGAGATGGCGCTCCTGTTCGGGCGTGCATTTTCGCAGTCGCCACAATACTGGCTCAACTTGCAGGCGACCTACGATCTCAAGCTGGCGGAGAGGGCGATTGGTAACCGGTTGAAAGCGGTTTTAGAACTGGCGCCGGCTTGAATCGACTCCGGTATCTTTGATCTAAAAATTTATGGATAAAAACTACATCCTTAGCGAGATCAAACGTACAGCAGAGGCCAATGGCGGTATCCCCGTTGGTAAGCAAAAGTTTTTCGCATTCACTGGGATCAAGGAAACAGATTGGTCAGGTAAATACTGGGCTCGCTGGGGTGATGCGGTGATAGAGGCCGGGTACACCCCTCAAGAAATGCAGACTGCATATTCAGATGAGTATGTGCTTGGTCAGTATGCGGAAGTATTTAGAGGATATGGTCGCCCTCCCACGGTCGCCGAGCTTAAGCTTAAGGCGCGCGAAAATCTGGATTTTCCTAGCCACAATACGTTTGGTCGATTCGGCTCAAAGCAGAATTTAATCAATAAGTTGCACGCATTCTGTCTTGAGCGAGAGGCCTATCGAGATGTTGCTGATCTTTGTTCGGCTTACGTAAAGGATGTTGCAGAGGAAATTTTGGAAGAAGCTGGCGCGTCTTTCCAAGGGCAAGAAGGTCATGTCTATCTGATTCGATCAGGACGATATTTTAAGATCGGTCGTACAAATTCGCTGGCGAGAAGAGAGAAGGAACTCTCTATTCAGCTACCAGAGCTGGCTGAAACAATTCATTCAATTGCAACAGATGATGCATCGGGCATAGAAGCTTATTGGCATCGACGTTTTTCTGATAAACGTAAAAACGGTGAGTGGTTTGAGCTAACGGCTGCGCATGTTATTGCTTTCAGACGAAGAAAGTTCATGTAAGTGCCGTAGGGCGGATAAGTCGTTCCTCAAGAGGGCTTCCTTCGGGGCGCATCCATCCTACAAAAAAGTAGGTCTTTTTCAGTCGGTAATCCCGGAACTGCTACAGTGCGCGCCATGAAACCCTATGCCGCACTGAATCCCGAAGCCATTCTCGACGCCATTGAATCCTGCTGCGGCGTGCGCTGCGATGGCCGGCTGCAGGCGTTGAACAGTTACGAAAACCGTGTCTACCAAGTCTGGCTGGAGGATGGTGTCTCCGTCGTCGCCAAGTTTTACCGTCCGCAGCGCTGGACAACTGAAGCGATCCAGGAAGAGCAGGATTTCGCCACCGAACTCGCCGCGCGCGAACTGCCGGTGGTGGCGCCGTTGGCCTTCAACGGCCGCACCTTGCATGAACACGACGGTTTCCAGTTTGCATTGACGCCGCGCCGCGGCGGGCGCACGCCGGAATTCGGCGATCCGGAGACCTTGCAGTGGATGGGGCGCTTCATTGCGCGCATTCATGCGGTGGGGGCGACCAAGCCCTTTGAACATCGCCCGACGCTCGACATTGAATCCTTTGCCTACGAGCCGGTGCAGTTCGTACTCGACAGCGATTTTGTGCCGGATGATCTGTACGACACTTACGCCAGCGTCGCCGAAGATGTGGTCGAACGCATCGAGCGGCGCTGGGAATCCGCCGGTACGCTGCGCCAGATCCGGCTGCACGGCGACTGCCATGCCGGGAATGTGCTGTGGACCGACGAGGGCCCGCATTTTGTCGACCTTGATGATGCGCGCATGGGGCCGGCGGTGCAGGACCTGTGGATGTGCCTGTCGGGCGACAGCAAGTCGCAGCAAACGCAGTTGATGTCATTGCTTGAGGGCTATTGCGAATTCCGCGAATTCGATGCGAATGAATTGATGTTGATCGAGGCCTTGCGCACGCTGCGCATGGTGCATTACGCGGGCTGGCTGGCGCGGCGCTGGGACGATCCGGCCTTCCCGGCGAGCTTCCCGTTTTTCAACACCCAGCATTACTGGCAGGATCACATCCTGTCGCTGCGCGAGCAGGCGGCGGCGCTGGACGAGCCGCCGTTGCGATGGCTGCGCTGAAACGCATGCTGCTGCAGATTCTCGGCATCGTGGCCGTTGCCTATGCGGTCGTGGTGCTGCTGATGTGGCTGACGCAGGACCGGCTGGTGTATTTCCCGCAGATCGCCGGCAGCGTGACAATGACACCGGCCTCATTAAGGCTGCCGTATGAAAACCTGCGCATTGCCACCGACGACGGCGAGAAGCTGGCGGCATGGTGGATTCCTGCTGCTGGCGCCAAGGGTGCGGTGCTGGTGTTGCATGGCAATGCCGGCAGCATTGCTGATCGTCTGGACTATGTGCAGCCGTTTCACGCGATGGCTTATTCGGTGCTGCTGGTGGATTACCGTGGATACGGCGCCAGCACCGGCAAGCCGACGGAGGCGGGCACCTATGCCGACGCACAGGCCGCCTGGCGCTGGCTGACGGAGCAGCGCGGCCTGCAGCCCGCGCAGATTGTGGTGCTGGGCGAGTCGCTGGGTGGTGCCGTGGCCGCAGAACTCGCTGCTCGCGTGCAGCCGCGGGCGCTGCTGCTGGTTGCTGCATTCACATCGGTGATCGATCTGGGCAGCGAAATCTATCCCTGGCTGCCGGTGCGGCTGATCAGCCGGTTTCGTTACGACACGCTGGCGCAGTTGCGCCGCTACGAAGGACCGGTGATGGTTGCGCACAGCCGCGATGACGAGATCGTGCCGTTCGCTCATGGCCAGCGCCTTTATGCAGCGGTCAGCGGTTCAAAAAAGCTGCTGGAAATGAGCGGCGGACATAACGACGCATTCCTGTTCGGAAAACCGGAATGGACGCAGGCCGTGGCGGAGTTTCTGGGGCGTCTTGCCGTCACTGGCGAAAATAAATAACATATTGATTTTATTGATTATTTTGCAAAAAATGAAAAATGATCTGAAAATCGGCATTGCCCTCGGCGCAGGATCGGCGCGCGGCTGGGCGCATATCGGTGTGCTGCGCGTGCTGGAGGAGGCGGGCATCCGGCCGCAGATCGTCTGCGGCACTTCGATCGGTGCGCTGGTCGGAGCGGTGTATGCGGATGGCGATCTGGATACGCTGGAGGATTGGGTGCTCGGCCTGACCTGGCGCAAGGTGCTCGGGTTTTTTGACATCAGCTTCAATGGCGGATTTCTCAAGGGTGCGAAACTGATTGCCTATATTCGCGACAATCTGCTGGAGACCACAGTCGAGGAACTGGCGCTGCCGTTCGGCGCGGTGGCCACCGATTTGCGCAACGGTCGTGAAGTGTGGCTGCGCGAAGGACGTGCGGTCGATGTGGTGCGTGCGTCGATTGCCTTGCCCGGACTGTTTACGCCGGTTGAACAGGACGGCCGCCTTCTGGTGGACGGCGCACTGGTGAATCCGGTGCCGGTGTCGCTGTGCCGGGCGATGGGCGCGGATTTTGTCATCGGCGTTGATCTCGGATCAGGCCTTGCCGGACGCCATGTGCAGAGCAAGGTGCGCAATCGTGAACCGAATATGATCGAGGTGCTCGCCGAGAGCATCAACATCATGCAGGTGCGGATTACCCGCAGCCGTCTGGCCGGTGAACCGGCGGATGTATTGATCACGCCGCGGCTGGGGGGCATCGGCTCACTGGAATATCACCGTGCCGCCGAATCGATTGAGGAAGGCCGTGCTGCGGCGCAGTTGATGCTGCCGCAAATCAAGCAACTGCTTGAAAGCTGAATCGCCGCAAGCGTCAGTTACGGCAGGCCGAGTGCGTCCTTGACGTGGCGAAGCAGAGCGTCGGATTTGACCGGTTTGTTCAGATAACCGGTGGCGCCATAGGCCAGCGCCGCGACAATGTCGTCGCGTTCGGCGCGCGCCGTAACCACGATGATGGGGGTGTCCTTCAGTTCAGCGTGTTCGCGGAATTTTCCGAGCAGATCGAGTCCGACGGTGTCGGGCAGATCGACGTCCATGATGATCAGGTCGGGCAGGGGCTTTTTGCCGAGCGCGGCAACGATGTCGGCCTTGGTGCCGGCGCCGCGCACGTCAAAGCCGCCCTGCATCATGCCGCGGGCGGCTTCGAGCGCCTCGGCTTCATGGCCGTCGATGATCAGCACGACATGTTTCTTGCCTTCGCCGCCCTGCGGCTTCAGCGGTTTGCCCGGACGGTTGATGATGCTGATCTGATAACCGGCTTTCAGGCGCCGCGCACCGGATATCGTGCCCTCGGCCATTCTGCGCTGCTGCAGTGTCGGTTCCTTGGGTTTTTCGTTGAACAGGTTCTCCAGCGAATGTTCAGCGGCTGCAGGCGGCTTTGAAGCGGCGGCCGTGGCACGTGGTGCTGGTTCTGCAGGAATGGGTTCGATGAAACCATCGTTCATCAACTGTTCAAGGCCGGCGGCGATATCGCCAGCCTTGGGGAATTTGATGCGCAGGCTGTCGGCGGTGGCGTTATTGCCGACGGCGGCGAGCAGGCCTTTCATGCCGGGTTTCAGCAGGCCCGGCTTTGCGGCGACTTCGGCGCTGCCTTTGGCGGTGGTGCGATAAGCGGTTTTCTGGTTCATTAACGTGTTTTGGCTCTAGTGAGGCAAGCAGTTCTGCAACATGTTCGGCGATGGCCGCTTGTGAGGCCGGCCCGGTGTCGGTTACCGGGTAGATGGACACCCTCCAGTATGCCGTGTTCCCGCAGCCGTTAAAAAACCTGATCCTGCACCGATTCACCGCTGCTGATGAGGCGCAAGCGGCTTGTTGGCTCATCGCTTGGACTGCATGGGTTTCACCAATTGCGTGATTTTACTTTAAAGCACGCCAGATCGTGGAAAAGTGCGGCCCGTCGTACACTTCAGCCATGGACCACTGGAACCCCGCCTTTGTGGAGTGCATGCCGCTGCTGTCGCCGCTGGGCGGGTATGCATCCAGGATCAAGGGCGATGATTGGCCGGCCACTTCCTTGTTGCAGCAATTGCTTGATGACGCCGACGTGCGGGTGGCCTCGGGGCTGCCGCTGCAACTGGTGTCCGCCGGAGGCAAACTGCCTTACGAAATCCGCGTTTACGAGAGCGCTGAACTGGAAGTGCGCGATCGCAACTGGCATGATTTTTTCAATGTTCTTGTGTGGTTGATGTTTCCACGGGCAAAGGCGGCGTTGAATGCGCGGCATTACGCGGCATGGTCGGATGATTCCGGTAACGGCCGTGGCACAGTCAGGGATGCGCTGACATTGTTTGACGAGAGTGGAATGGTGGTGCTCTCTGCACAGCCTGCGCTGCTGCAGCTGATCCGCAATTTTCAATGGAAATCCCTGTTCTGGGAGCAGCGTTCCGTGCTTCATGCCGGCATGCGGTTTTTGCCGTTTGGTCATGCGCTGTGCGAGAAGGCGTTGTTGCCCTACCGCGGCATGACCGGTCACGCAGTATTGCTGGATGTTGATGCCGAATGGCTGGCTCCGGGTGCGGCGCAGCTGATGCCCCGGGTTGACCGACTGCTGGAAGCGCTGGTGGCTGATCCGCAGGCCATGCAGACCACGCGGCAACTGTCGCCATTGCCGGTGCTGGGCGTTCCCGGCTGGTGTCGGGAAAACGAAAGTGCGGACTATTACGACGATACGCGGTATTTCAGGCCGGGGCGGCGGGCTACTGCCGCCGGCGCATGAAGGGAAGCCGATGATCGGGTTATTGCAGCGGGTCAGTTCGGCGGCCGTGGTGGTTGATGGCGCAACCATCGGTGAAATCGGGCGCGGGCTGCTCGTTCTGATCGGGGTGGAGTCGGGTGACACGGTCGCTGAAGCCGACCGCTTGATGGAGCGCTTGCTGAACTACCGCGTGTTCAGTGATGACGCCGGAAAAATGAACCTCTCATTGCGGGATATCGGTGGCGGCCTGTTGCTGGTGCCGCAGTTCACGCTCGCAGCGGATACGTACAAGGGTTTGCGGCCGGGTTTTTCAAGCGCTGCGCCGCCCGAGGTCGGGCGACTTTTGTTTGAGCATGTGCTGGCGCGTGCGCAAGCCCTGCATGCGCCTGTTGCACAGGGGAAATTCGGTGCGGACATGAAAGTCACCCTGACCAACGACGGACCGGTGACCTTCTGGCTGCAGGTTCGTCCCGGCGCCTGAGCGGCCCCGATTATCCAAGGGCGATCAGGGTGGTGGCATTTTTTTAATTTGATTTATAATCAAATAGTTATGTTTTTTGCTGGCTAGCCGCGCAGTACTTGAACTTGCGCAGTCCGCCATCATCTAACGTTGGTATTCAATTTTTTTGGAGATTCAATTACCTATGAAACGCGTCTTCCTGCTGATCGCCACCAACTTCGCGATTCTTGCGGTGCTCAGCCTGACCATGCAATTGCTGGGTATCGATGCCGCCCTCGAAAACGAGACCGGGCTGAATCTCACGGGCCTGCTAGTTTTTGCCGCCATCTTCGGCTTTGGTGGATCCTTCATCTCGCTGTTCATCTCGAAATGGATGGCCAAAAAGTCGATGGGTGTGCACGTCATCGAGGTGCCGGCCAACACGACCGAGCGCTGGCTGGTTGATACCGTCAAGCGCCAATCCGAGCGTGCCGGCATCGGCATGCCGGAAGTCGGCATCTACGACGCCCCTGACGTTAATGCCTTTGCCACCGGCTGGAACCGCAATGATGCGCTGGTCGCGGTCAGCACCGGTCTGCTCAACAACATGACGCAGGAAGAGGCGGAAGCCGTGCTCGCGCATGAGGTCAGCCATGTCGCCAATGGCGACATGGTCACGCTGACGCTGATCCAGGGTGTGGTCAATACTTTCGTCATCTTCCTCTCGCGCGTGATCGGCTTTTTCGTCGACCGCGTGCTGCTGAAGAACGAGCGCGGCCAGGGCCCCGGTTTCTTTATCGCGACCATGGTTGCGCAGCTGGTGCTGGGCGTGCTGGCGAGCATGGTTGTTTCCTGGTTCAGCCGCCATCGCGAGTTCCGTGCGGATGCCGGCGGCGCTTCGCTGGCAGGGCGCGAGAAAATGATTGCTGCGCTGGAGCGTTTGAAGGGCAATCACGAGCAGACCGCGCTGCCGGCGCAGATGTCGGCGATGGGTATTTCGGGTGGCGGCGCGATGATGAAACTGTTCATGTCACATCCGCCGCTGGACGAGCGGATTGCGGCCCTGCGCAACGCGCGCTGATCACCAAGTCCTGTCGTTAAAGTAAAAAAGCCCGCGCCATCCGGCGCGGGCTTTTTCATTTACAGTGACCCGTCCTGGAATAGGTTGACACTTCTGTGGAGGTGTCGAATGGGTGCTGGGGAAAAGCGAACGCAACGCGATTACACGCTGGCTTTTAAACGCTCGGTGGTTGATCAGGTCGAAAAAGGCGA
>Ga0315906_10004028_pt1 | contig 19123 bp, 12 predicted proteins | sample LakEriMetagenome_4_FD_203526 | JGI IMG/M metagenome (GOLD analysis project Ga0315906, IMG submission 203526) | Freshwater fungal communities from buoy surface, Lake Erie, Ohio, United States - Buoy 2 MA122 | ecosystem: Environmental > Aquatic > Freshwater > Lake > Lake biofilm | place: USA... | reverse complement strand
TCGTGGTCTTCGTGGCCCTCGTCTCGCCGTTCATCGGCGACCGTCGCGCGGCGCGCGATCTGTTCGCTCCGGGCCAGTTCGTCGAGGTGTACGTCGACACTCCACTCGACGTCGTCACTGAGCGTGACACCAAGGGCCTGTACGCCAAGGCCGCCCAGGGCTCACTGCCGAACCTCACCGGCGTGGGTCAGGAGTACGAGCCCCCGGTATCGCCGGAACTCGTGCTGCACGGCACTGGCGACCTCGATGCCTCCGTGGACGAGCTCGTCCGCGTCATCCTGGGGGAGTAGGCGGCGCCTGGCGCTCAGATTGCGGGTTGTCCACAGGTGGTCGCTTCCGGTGGGGCTAGACGTCACTTCCGCCCTAGCGTCACGACGTGCGCTCCGATGACCTGATCGCGTTCGTGGATGAGTCGCTCAAGCCTGTGCGCGGGGGCGTGTCCCGTGACGCTGCCCGGCCCCCGTCTATCTATGCCGTTGCGGCTGTCGTGGTTCTCGCCGCGGAGGCGGATGGCCTCCGGGCGGCGCTCAACCCGCTGTCGTCCTCACGCGGGGGCAAGGTCCACTACAGCGCATTGTCGGGCGCTGCGCGCCTCGAGGCGGTTGTCCTGTTGTCCCGGCAAGTCACGTGGGATGCGCTGGTGGTAGAGACGGATCGCGCCGTCTCGGTAAGAAATGACAGGACCCTTCGCCGGGCTGTCCTCTGGCAGGCATTCGCAACCCTCCAGCGTGACCATGGTGTTGTCAGGGTGATCGCCGAGTCCCGGTCCCATCCGTCCGGTGCGTTCGGTCGCTTGGATCATGACGACGTTCTCCTGGCGCGAGCGGCCCGGCAGGTGGGATTGGTGAGCGCGCCATTCGCCGTGAGTCATGCGCGTGAGGAGGAGACCCTCTTGACCGCAGCGGACGTGATCGTGGGGGCCAGAACTGACGCCGTCTGTGGCGTGGATCGGACGCGATGGAGCCTGCTGGCTCATCGAGTGAGTGTCCACCGGGTCGCGCCTCAGTGGAGGGATCCCCGAAACGCAGAGGCCCCGGGGCGCTGACGAGTCAGCGCCGTTCCGGGGCTTGCTAGAGCCGGGGACCCGAAGGCAATCCCGTCCCTGCACTCATACAAGCATGATGGCGGGCGGCTCGTCTAGGGCCGTCGCCTGAGCCGATTGCCGCGCCACGCCGGGCGTCACGTGCGTGAGCCGGTCTGGAATACTCGGCGAGCCATGTCTGCTCCCAACTCCTCCTTCGATCCCAAGCAGGTGGCGGCCCTCAATGAGCAGGCCGTCGCCGAGATGGTGACGTCTGCCCTGGCGGCTATCGCGTCGGCGTCCGATCTGGCCGAACTGAAGGAGGTTCGGCTCGCGCATGCCGGCGACCGCTCGCCCCTGGCACTGGCCAACCGTGAGATCGGGGCGCTGCCGCCTGCGGCGAAGGCGGAGGCCGGCAAGCGTGTCGGCCAGGCCCGTGGCGAGATCAAGCAGGCGCTCGACTCGCGCCAGGTCGCGCTCGAGGCGGAGCGGGACGAGCGGGTGCTGGTGGAGGAGGCCGTCGACGTCACCCTGCCGGTCGATCGTCAGCCGATGGGTGCACGTCATCCCCTGACGACGTTGATGGAACGGGTCGCGGACGTCTTCGTCGCCATGGGCTACGAGATCGCCGAGGGGCCCGAGGTCGAGGCCGAGTGGGTGAACTTCGACGCCCTGAACGTTCCGCCGGATCACCCGGCCCGCACGATGCAGGACACCTTCTTCGTCGGCTCGCCCGGCAGCGGTGTAGTCCTTCGGACGCAGACCTCGCCGATCCAGATCCGGGCCATGCTCGACCGTGAACTGCCGGTGTACGTCATCGCGCCGGGACGCGTCTACCGAACTGACGAGCTCGATGCCACCCACACGCCGGTGTTCCACCAGATCGAGGGGCTGGCAGTCGATCGCGGCATCACGATGGGCGACCTCCGGGGCACGCTCGACCACTTCGCCGAGTCGATGTTCGGTCAGGGCATCCGCACCCGCATGCGTCCGTCCTACTTCCCATTCACCGAGCCCAGCGCCGAGGTCGACCTCGAGTGCTTCGTGTGCCGCGGCGAGTCCGTCGGCAATCCGGAGCGTCCGTGCCGCACGTGCGGCAGCGAGGGCTGGATCGAGTGGGGTGGCTGCGGCATGGTGAACCCGCGCGTCCTCCAGTCGGTCGGGATCGATCCGACGGAGTACCGCGGGTTTGCCTTCGGCATGGGGGTGGAGCGCACGCTGATGTTCCGCAACGGAGTCAGCGACATGCGCGACATGGTGGAGGGCGATGTCCGCTTCACGCTCGCCTTCGGAGTGGAGGCCTGATGCGCGCGCCCATGTCGTGGCTGCGGGAGATGGTCGCGATCCCGGCCGATCAGTCCGGGCGTGATGTTGCCGAGCGGCTCATCCGCGCGGGCCTGGAGGTCGAGACGGTCGAGGAGATCGGCGCGGGTGTCGAGGGTCCGCTCGTCGTCGGTCGAGTGCTCGAGATCGAGGAGCTCACGGAGTTCAAGAAGCCGATCCGCTTCTGCCAGGTCGATGTGGGCCAGTCCGGTGGTGGGGTGCGCGGGATCATCTGCGGGGCTCGCAACTTCCAGGCGGGCGATCTCGTCGTGGTGGCGCTCCCGGGCACCGTGCTCCCGGGTGGCTTCCAGATCGCCTCGCGCGAGACGTACGGGCGGCTGTCCGACGGCATGATCTGCTCCGAGCGCGAGATGGGCCTGGGCGAGAACCACGACGGCATCATGGTGCTGCCTCTCGGTACCGCCGAGCCCGGCGCCGATGCAAAGCCGCTGATCGGCGTGGGCGAGGAAGTCCTCGACATCGCCATCACTCCTGATCGCGGGTACGCGCTGTCGATCCGCGGGATCGCGCGCGAGGTGGCGATCGCCTACGGCCTGGCATTCACCGATCTTGGGCAGGAGATTGCCGACCTGCCGGCACCCCTGCCGGATCGTGCGCCGGCTGAGTGCGCGACGGAGGCGCCGGAGGCCTGCGACCTGTTCACACTGCGCACCATCGTGGGGTTCGATCCCCATGCGGCCTCGCCGCTGTGGATGAAGCAGCGCCTGACCGCCTGCGGCATGCGTCCGGTCTCGCTCGCGGTCGACGTCACGAACTACGTCATGCTCGAGCTCGGGCAGCCTCTGCACGCCTTCGATCTCGACAAGCTGCAGGGTCCGGTGCGAGCGGGCCGCGTGCCGGCGGGCACGCGCTTCGAGACCCTCGACCACGTCGTGCGTGAGCTCTCCGACGATGACCTTGTCATCCTCGATGCTCGCGGACCCATCGGCCTGGCGGGCGTCATGGGCGGGCTGGAGTCGGAGATCGACGACGACACCACCAACATCGCCCTCGAGGCTGCGCACTTCACCGCTCCCGGCATCGCGCGTTGCTCCCGTCGCCACAAGCTCTCCAGTGAGGCATCGCGCCGGTTCGAGCGCGGGGTCGATCGCGATCTCGCGCCGTATGCATCCGCGCGTGGGGCGGCGCTGCTGCTCCAGCACGGCGGTGGCCACTACGTCGGCATGACGGCGGTCGAGGCTCCGCATGCCGCGACCGTCATCACGCTGCCCATCAGCGCGCCGGGCGATGTCGCGGGCATGGAGATCCCGGGTGTGATGGTCGTGCGCATCCTCCAGGCGATCGGCTGCACGATCGATGACGAGTCTGCCGACGTGCTCGCGGTCACGCCACCGTCGTGGAGACCGGACCTCACGGATCCGATCGACCTGGTGGAGGAGGTCCTTCGGCTGATCGGCTACGACCAGCTGCCGTCGACGATCCCCGCCGCACCCCTGGGCAGGGGAATGTCACGCGAGCAGCGGGTCCGTCGCCGGGTCGGCATGGTGCTCGCATCGCGAGGCCTGGTCGAGGTGCTGTCGTACCCGTTCGTCGGCGAAGCCGAACTCGATGCCCTGAACCTTCCCGCGGACGATCCCCGGCGACGCACACCGCGGCTGGCGAACCCGATGTCGGACGAGCAGCCGCACCTGCGCGGCTCCCTGCTCCCGGGCCTGGTGGCTGCGGCGCGGCGCAACATCGGTCGCGGCACGACCGACCTGGCACTGTTCGAGCTCGGCTCGGTGTTCCTGGGTGCGGTGGCCGACGAGACGTCACTGCGGCCGACCGTGGACCGTCGACCCACGGATCAGGAGTGGAGCGACCTGAACGGTCTGCTTCCGCATCAGCCCACCCATGTCGCGGCTCTCCTCGCCGGCAGTCGCACGGCGGAGGGCTGGTGGGGCAACGCGCAGTCGATCAGCTGGGCCGATGCCGTGGCGGCGGCGAATGACGTTGCCGACACCTGTGGTGTGACGCTTGATGCCCAGCGCGGTGCGGATCCGTCCTTCCATCCGGGTCGATGTGCGGCTCTCACCATCGATGGCACCGTCGTCGGCTTCGCCGGTGAACTGCATCCTCGAGTGATCGAGGCCTCGGGGCTCCCGGAGCGGGCGTCGGCGATGTGGCTGGACCTCGATGCCCTCATCGCGGCAGCACCCGACGTGCGCCCCGCGCCCACGGTGGGCACGCAGCCACTGGCGAAGGAGGACATCGCGCTCGTCGTCGACCGCAGCGTCGCCGCGGCCGATGTCGAGCGCGCGGTGCGCGAGGGTGCGGGGGAGCTGCTGGAGTCGGTGCGGCTCTTCGACGTCTACGAGGGTCCGCAGGTCCCCGAGGGCAAGAAGTCGCTGGCCTTCGCGCTGCGCTTCCGCGCCCCCGACCGCACGCTCTCGGCAGAGGAGACTGCCGCTGCTCGTGGTGCAGCCATCGCAGCGGCCGAGCGGGCCTGCGGGGCGCAGCTCCGGTAGGCCGGTTCCGAACAAATATGCGCGTATGCGTATACTTGTGGGGTGATCATCGCAGCCGTCGCGGGGGCCTCCGGGTATGCCGGGGGAGAGCTGCTCCGCCTGCTCGCCTCCCATCCCCAGATCAGTGTCGGCCCCCTGGCGGCCGGCGGTCGGGCGGGGGAGTCGGTCGGGGCGGTGCACCCGAACCTGGCGCAGTACGCGGACCTGCCCCTGGTCGAGACGTCGGCGAAGGCGCTCGCGTCCGCTGACATCGTCTTCCTCGCACTCCCGCACGGGGAGTCCGCCGCCCTCGCGGCCCAGCTCCCCGAGGGCATGCCCATCGTCGATCTCGGGGCGGACTTCCGGCTCGCGGACGCGGGCGCGTGGCAGGCGTACTACGGCGGAGGCCACGCCGGCACCTGGACCTACGGCCTGCCGGAACTGCTCACCGGCATCGGACGCCAGCGCGAGGTGATCCGGCAGTCCACGCGCATCGCCAACCCCGGTTGCTACCCGACGTCGGTCGCCCTGGCCTTCGCGCCCGTGCTCGCCGCGGGTCTGGCGGCACCCGACGTCGTCGTCGTCGCCGCATCTGGGACATCGGGTGCGGGGCGCAAGCCCAGCGACGCGCTGCTCGCCACGCAGGTGATGGGGTCGATGAGCGCCTACAAGGTGGGTGGTGGCCACCAGCACACACCTGAGATGGAGCAGTCGCTCACGCTGGCCGCGGGTGCTCCGGTGACGCTGTCCTTCACTCCGCTGCTAGCCCCGATGCCACGCGGCATTCTCGCGACGGTGTCGGCGCCCGCGCGCCCCGGAGCCACGGAGACGGCGGTCCGCGCGGCTCTCGTCGACGCATACGCCGACGAGCCATTCGTCCGTGTGCTGCCGGCCGGGCAGTGGCCCCAGACGTCCTCCGTCGGTGGCTCGAACGCCGTGCACCTGCAGTGCGCGGTCGATGAGCACGCCGGGCGCGTGGTCGTCGTCGCAGCGATCGACAACCTCGGCAAGGGCGCGGCCGGCCAGGCCCTGCAGAACGCCAACCTGATCCTCGGCCTGGACGAGATCGCCGGCCTGTCCGCGAACGGAGTTGCACCATGACCGTGACGTCTCCCGCCGGGTTCCGGGCCGCCGGCGTCACCGCGGGCCTGAAGGCCTCCGGGCGCCCGGACGTCGCGCTCGTCGTCAACGACGGCCCGCTGGCTGTCGCCGCAGGAGTCTTCACCGCCAACCGTTTCGCAGCGGCGCCCGTGCTGTGGTCGAAGCAGGTCGTCGCTGATGGCGAGGTGCGCGCGGTGATCCTGAACTCCGGTGGGGCGAACGCCTGCACGGGGCCCGAGGGATTCGCCGACACTCACGTCACTGCTGAGCACGTTGCAGCGGCTCTGACGGCAGCAGGGGTCGAGATCGGTGCAGGAGACGTCGCGGTGTGCTCGACCGGGCTGATCGGCGAGCGGCTGCCCATGGCGAAGCTCCTTGCCGGCGTGGACGCGGCGGTCGGGACTCTGTCCGGTGACGGTGGATCAGCTGCCGCCGTGTCGATCATGACGACCGACACCGTGCCGAAGACCGCGGCCGTCACGACCGGCGGCTACACCGTTGGCGGCATGGCCAAGGGCGCGGGCATGCTTGCCCCGGCCCTTGCCACCATGCTCGTGGTGGTCACCACCGATGCCGTCGTCGACACCGACCTCGCGGAGTCGGCTCTGCGCATCGCGACGTCCCTCACCTTCGACCGGATCGACTCCGACGGCTGCATGAGCACCAACGACACCGTCCTGCTGCTCGCGAGCGGCGCATCCGGGGTGGCACCCGATCCCGCCTCATTCACCGATGCCGTCACGGAGGTCTGCGCGGACCTCGCCCGGCAGCTCATCGGCGATGCCGAGGGGGCCTCGAAGGACATCGACGTCACCGTGATCAACGCCGCGACGGAGGACGATGCCCTGGAGGCTGCTCGCGCGATCTCGCGCAGCAACCTGCTCAAGTGCGCGATCCACGGAGAGGACCCGAACTGGGGTCGCATCCTGTCGGCACTCGGCACGACAGCGGCCGCATTCGAGCCCGATCGGGTCGACGTGGCGATCAACGACGTGTGGGTGTGCAAGGCGGGCGGTGTGGGGGAGTCACGCGACCTCGTCGACATGACCGGGCGTCTGGCCCGCATCGTCGTGGACCTTCGAGCCGGGTCCGCCTCGGCCTCCGTGCTCACGAACGACCTCACGGCGGAATACGTCCACGAGAACTCCGCCTACTCCACCTGATTCCTCGCCGAGGGCATCACCCCTCGACCCTTCCCCTGACAGGAGTGCCATGACCGACGTGAAGGCCGCGGAGGCCAAGGCGGCCGTGCTGGCCGAGGCGCTGCCATGGCTCGAGCGGTGGCAGGGCGCCACCGTCGTCGTCAAGTACGGCGGCAACGCGATGACCGACGACGCACTGAAGGCGGGCTTCGCCGAGGACGTCCTGTTCCTGCGTCTCGCCGGGCTGCGCCCCGTCGTCGTGCACGGTGGGGGCCCGCAGATCAGCACGATGCTGGCTCGGCTCGGAGTCGACTCGGAGTTCAAGGGCGGACTGCGCGTCACGACTCCCGAGGTGATGGACGTCGTCGGGATGGTGCTGGTCGGCCAGGTGCAGCGGGAGCTCGTGGGCCTGCTCAACGATCACGGACCGTACGCCGTCGGCCTCTCGGGCGAGGACGCCCAGCTGTTCACGGCCGAGCGTCGCGGGGCGCTGGTCGATGGCGAGGAGGTCGACATCGGGCAGGTGGGCGATGTCGTCAGCGTGCGTCCTGACTTCGTCGAGCAGCTCCTCGACAGCGGGCTCATCCCGGTCGTGTCGACGGTCGCTCGAGGGGACGATGGCACCTCCTACAACGTCAACGCCGACACCGCTGCCGCCGCCCTCGCCATCGCACTGGGCGCCCAGAAGCTGATCGTGCTGACGGACGTAGAGGGCCTGTATGCGGACTGGCCCGATCGGGGCTCTCTCATCGCGGCGATCGGGGCCGAGCGACTGCGGGCGATGCTGCCCACTCTGGAGAGTGGGATGGTGCCCAAGATGGAGGCCTGCCTGCGTGCGGTCGAGGGCGGTGTCCCGCGGGCGACCGTGATCGACGGACGCGTTCCGCACAGCCTGCTGCTCGAGGTCTTCACCGACTCCGGCATCGGGACGATGGTGCTCCCGAAGGAGCCAGCATGACGACGACTCCGGGTATGCCCGCACCGAGTCCCTGGCAGGAGCGATGGCAGCACGCCCTCATGGAGAACTACGGGACTCCGGGGATCATGCTCGTGCGAGGCAGCGGCGCCCGCGTCTGGGACGCGGACGGCCGTGAGTACATCGACCTGCTCGCCGGCATAGCGGTCAATGCGCTCGGCCACGCCGATCCGCGTCTCGTGGACGCGATCGCGACGCAGTTGGGCACCATCGGGCATACGAGCAACCTGCATGCGACCGAGCCCGCGATCCGGCTGGCCGAGCGCCTGGTCGCGATGGCCGGCGACACCTCAGCACGGGTGTTCTTCTGCAACTCAGGTGCCGAGGCGAATGAGGCCGCGTTCAAGCTGGCCCGCCTCACCGGCCGCACCGGCATGGTCGTCGCGCAGGGCTCCTTCCATGGACGCACGATGGGTGCGTTGTCGCTGACTGCCCAGCCCGCGAAGCAGGATCCCTTCCGTCCGCTGCCGGGCGACGTGACGGTCGTGCCGTACGGGGATGCAGAAGCGCTCGCCGCAGTCGTCGACTCATCGGTCGCTGCGATCATGCTCGAGCCGATCCAGGGGGAGGGCGGTGTCATCGTGCCTCCCGACGGCCATCTCACCCGCGCGCGGGAGATCGCTGACGCCCATGGGGCGCTTCTCGTTCTCGATGAGGTGCAGACCGGGATCGGGCGCACCGGTACCTGGTTCGCCTTTCAGGCGCAGGGCGTCAGGCCAGACGTCGTCACCCTGGCCAAGGGGCTCGGTGGCGGACTGCCCATCGGCGCGGTGATCGCGTTCGGCGACTGCGCGGGGATGTTCCGTCCCGGCTCGCACGGCTCCACGTTCGGCGGCAATCCGGTGTCCTGCGCGGCCGCGCTGGCAGTGCTCGATGCGATCGAGGCCGACGGCCTGATGGAACGGGCACTCCTCCTGCACGAGCGTTTCGCGACGGGCCTCGTCGAGCGCTCGGGTGGCCTCGTGGATCACGTGCGCGGGCGGGGACTGCTCCTGGCGGCCGCTCTGACAGCACCGCCGGCGGCCGACCTCGAGCGCGCCTGCCGTGAGCACGGGCTGCTCGTCAACGCCGTTGCTGCCGACGCGATCCGCCTCGCACCGCCGCTCGTACTGACGGACGCCGACGTCGACGAGGCCATCGATCGCTGGGAGGCGGCCTGCGTGTCGGTGGCGGAGTCGCGGGCATGAACGGCTCGCCACGCACGGCCACGGCCCGGCGTGCACGGATCGCTGCCCTGCTGGCCACGCACGAGATCGCCTCGCAGGAGGAACTCGGCCATCTCCTGGCGGATGAGGGCGTGCACGTCACGCAGGCGACCCTGTCGCGCGATCTCGTCGCCCTCGGGGCGGTGAAGGCCCGTGACGGCCGTCAGCACTACGTCATCGATGCGGCTGCAGAGGCTGACACCTCGATCCCCGTAGCCGGGCAGGAGGCAGCGGTCGCGAGGGTGGTGTCCGAGCTGCTCGTCCGCGCCGAGGCCGCGGGCCAGATCGCCGTGCTGCACACCCCACCGGGTGCGGCCCAGTTCCTCGCGGGTCACCTCGACCGCAGCCTGACGTTCGATACGGTCGGCACGGTCGCTGGCGACGACACCATCATCATCGTCATGCGCACCGAGCGTGACGCGCAGGAGCTGTGCCAGGCGCTGCTGCGCATGGCCGACCAGAGGAGAGCACCGTGACCGATCCGCAGCCGACGCGACTGTGGGGCGGACGCTTTCAGGATGGCCCCTCGGAGGCGATGACGGCCCTGAGCCTGTCGACCCACTTCGACTGGCGGCTGGCGCCTTACGACATCCGGCAGACGAGGGCGCACGCCTCCGTCCTGCATTCGGCGGGCCTGTTGACCGACGACGAGCGCGCTCGGGTGGTGGATGCGCTCGATGCGCTGGCCGAGGATGTCGCTGCTGGCCGCGTGGTCCCCGACCCGTCGGACGAGGACGTCCACACCGCGATCGAGCGCAACCTGATCGAGCGGCTCGGCGATCTCGGCGGCAGGCTCCGTGCCGGGCGCAGCCGCAACGACCAGGTGGCCACCGACTTCCGGCTCTATCTGCGCGATCAGGTGCGCCACATCGCACTGGCCGTGACCGACCTGCAGCAGTCGCTGCTCGACCAGGCGATGGCCCACATGGATACCTACTCTCCGGGATTCACCCATCTCCAGCACGCGCAGCCGGTCTCGTTCGGGCATGAGCTCGCCAAGCACGTGCACGCCCTCGCACGCGATGTCGAGCGGCTCGCGGACTGGGATCGTCGGGCGGCACGATCGCCGTTGGGGGCCGGGGCTCTTGCCGGCTCGAGTCTGGGCCTGGATCCGCAGGCGGTGGCGATCGAGCTTGGCTTCGACGAGGCCCTCGCGAATTCGATCGACGCGACGAGCGATCGCGACTGGGTGGCGGAGTTCCTGTTCGCCGCCGCGATGATCGGCGTGCACCTCTCGCGGATCGGCGAGGAGGTCATCCTCATGGCCTCACGCGAATTCGGGTGGGCGCGTCTGCACGATTCATGGTCCACCGGGTCGTCCATCATGCCGCAGAAGAAGAACCCTGACGTCGCCGAGCTGGCCCGCGGCAAGTCGGGCCGGCTCATCGGCAACCTCACGGGGCTGCTCGCGACCCTCAAGGGGCTGCCGTTCGGCTACAACCGCGACCTGCAGGAGGACAAGGAGCCGGTGTTCGACACCGTCGAGCAGCTCCTTCTCGTGCTGCCGGCCATGACGGGAATGATCGCCACGCTGGAGTTCGACACCACCCGCATGGCCGCGTCGGCGCCGGAGGGCTTCGCGCTGGCGACCGACATCGCGGAGTGGCTGGTGCGTCAGGGAGTTCCCTTCCGTGAGGCCCACGAGATCGCCGGTGCGTCCGTCCGTGCGGCCGAGGAGCGGGGCGTTGAGCTCTGGGACCTCTCGGAGGGCGACCTGGCGTCGATCTCCCCGCGCCTGACCCCTGATGTGCGGTCGGTGCTGACGGTGCGCGGATCCCTGGACTCGCGGTCGGCCTTCGGCGGCACCGCGCCAGCGCGGGTCGGGGAGCAACTCGACGCCCTGCGGAGCCTGCTCGCGGAGCAGCGCATCGCATGGTCCTAGGCGTCGTGGCGTGACGACCTTCCGCGCAGTAGTCGTGTGGCGTGTCCTGCTGGCCGCGGTCGCAGTCGCCATCGCTTGGGGCTCGCTCCTGCCATCGGAGGACCTCCCCGGAAATCTGCTGCTCTCCGACACGCTGCTGCACCTGCTGGGATACCTGGTGCTCGGTGCGCTTGCGGTCCTGAGCCGCTTCAGCTGGCCGTGGGCTCTGGGCATCGTCATCACCTTCGGCCTCGCGCTCGAGGTGGCTCAGGGCATGGGTGGCTCGCGAATGTTCCAGTGGTCCGACCTCGCCGCCGATGCCCTGGGGGCGCTCGCCGGTGTGCTCCTGACAGCTCGCATCGTGCGCGAGGTCGACGCTCGTCGAGCGGACCGAGATCGGCAGCAGAAGCGGCAGACACGCAGGGAGCGTCGAGACAGGCAGCGCAACCCTGCGCCGAAGCGAGCAATGAACCCGGTCAAGGCGGCCGCTCGTCGCGGGGCACCCACGTGGCAGCAGGTGGCGCAGCGTCAGGGCGGCAAGTGCTGGCTGTGCGGCACGCGCACCTACGAGCAGGATCGCGCAAGGGACGCCGCCGGTCGCGAGGCTCTGGGCGCCACGTTTCCGTGCGTGGACTTCGTTGTCGCGGTGGAGTCAGGAGGCACATACGAGGACGCGAATGTCCGGCTCGCCCATCGGCATTGCGCTGCTGCGCGCCGCGCGAACCCGTCCCTCACGCAATTCGGTCGACCTCGGCGGACGTACTCCTGACCCGTGGCAGGCCGGGTCGATCGACCCACGTGACCGGCAATTGGCTGGTCATGACTGCTCTCGCGTCCCCCGTTGGGAGGACCTCAGCGTGTAGCGTCGAAAGTGGCCCTCGGGCCGGGGCGGAAGTCCCTGGACGACGGGATGGTCATGGCTGGGGAGATGAGAGATGAAGGTGCGGCTGCAGCAGCCGCTCCTGACATCGCGGCTCGCCTCGTCGCACTGGGCGCATCGGCGGGTGGTCTGGAGGCCCTGACCGAGTTCCTGGGCGGCGTGGATCCCGGTCACGGCGTCGTCTACGTCATCGCCCAGCACCTCGCGCCCACCCATCCGAGCCTGCTCGTGGAACTGCTGACTCCCGCGACTCGTCTGCCGGTGCGCCTCGCTGAGGACGGCGACGTCCTGACTCCTGACCTCGTGCTTGTCGTGCCACCCGACCGGGACGTCGCGCTGACGCCGCAGACTCTGAGCGTCACCAAGCCTGGCGAGCGCTTAACGCCACGACCCAGCATCGACATGCTCTTCGAGACTGCTGCGCAGACGTGGGGAGATGCCGTCACCGCGGTGGTGCTGTCGGGCACCGGCTCCGACGGCGCGGAGGGGCTCCGGGCGGTCCATGCGTCGGGCGGCCTATCGATGGTGCAGAGCCCTGACGAGGCGAAGTTCGCGGGTATGCCCATCGCTGCGCTCGCGACCGGCGTCGTCGACGTGGTGGCTTCGGCGCACGAGCTCGGTACCCGAAGTTCTCTGCTCGACCTGCGCTCAGTGTCGGGGGAGTGGCATGACGGGAGTGTGCCTGACCCGGACATGCTGGCCGCGGTGACGGCCCAGCTGCGACGCTCGCTCGGTACGGACTTCTCCGGCTACAAGGAGCGCACCCTCTCCCGGCAGGTGCAGCGGCGCATGGCGGTCATCGGAGCTCAGACTCTCGACGACTACTTCGCCGTCCTCGCTCAGGACAAGGATGAAGCCCAGCACCTGGCGAGCAACCTGCTGGTGACGGTGACGTCGTTCTTCCGCGATCCCGAGGCCTACGAGGCTTTGCGCGACGTGCTGCGGTCGCTGCTGGACGCGGCACCCATGGGGGAGCAGATCCGCGTCTGGGTGCCGGGGTGCGCCACGGGCGAGGAGGTGTACTCGCTTGGCATGCTGGTGAGCGATCTCCTCGGCCACCCGGAGGTGCTTTCGGATCGACTGAAGATCTTTGGGACGGATCTCGATGAAGCCAGCCTGGCGGTGGCCCGCCGCGGGCGCTACCCCGAGTCTGCACGGGAGCACATCCCGGTCAAGTACCGGGAGCGCTTCACCGTGGAACAGGACGGCGGCTTCGTCGTGAGCGAGCGCCTGCGCGCCTGCACTGTCTTTGCACGTCACGACGTCGCCGAGGATCCTCCGTTCCCCAGGATCGACCTGCTCTCCTGCCGCAACACGCTGATCTACTTCACCGAGCCGCTCCAGCGGCGTGTCCTCTCCAGTTTCGGGTACTCCCTGCGCTCAGGGGGAGTGCTGTTCCTCGGGAGGGCCGAGAATCTTGACTCGACCACGCGGGGCTTCACCGGTGCCGACGCCCAGTGGCGGATCTTCCGCCGCACCGAGGAGGAGGTCGAGAGGCCGAACTACGCGACCCCCCGGTCGCTCAGCGCCTACTCGCGGCCGGTCGGTCCGGACCAGCGGGTCTCCGTACTGATGACGGCCCCGGCTGAGAGCCACGATGAACTGCTCGAGGCGCTGGTCCGCTCCTCCGGGCAGGTCCTCATGGTGGTCGACGAGAACCTTGATCTGGTCGAGGTTGTCGGAGATGTCGCACCGTTCTGCCGCGTCCCCGAAGGTCGCGTGACGACATCGGTGATGTCGCTGCTGCGCCCGGAACTCCAGGAGGAGGCGCGGGCGCTGCTGCTGCTGGCCCGCACCCAGGGTTCTGTGGTCGTGGGCGCGCCTGAGACGCTGCACGATCCTGCGGTCACCGTTCAGCTTGAGGTTCGGCCGCTGGTGGTCGGCGGCCGGGAACTGCAGGTTCTCGCCTTCGAGGTCGACACCGGCCAGGACCCGGTGACTCGGGTGGAGCGGGACATCGCGAACGATGCCCTCATCCGGCAGCTGGAGACCCAGCTCCTCGACAGTCAGCGCACGCTGCGTCGATCCCTTGCGGAGCTGCAGGCGACGAATGAGGAGCTCGAGGCCTCTTCAGAGGAACTGCAGGCGGCCTCGGAGGAGCTGCAGGCGGCGAACGAGGAGCTGGAGTCCTCGAATGAGGAGTTGCAGGCGACGAACGAGGAGCTGGGCACTCTCAACCAGGAGCTGCGCAGTCGCGCGGAGCAGCTGACCCGACTCAACGAGGTTCTGGAGAACATCCAGGAGTCCCTGGATCAGGGCATGGTCATCGTGAACGCCGCGGGAGCGGTGGTGCGCTTCTCGCCGTCGGCGGTTCGCCTCTTCGCACTGATGGACACCGATGTCGGGCGGCTCTTGCAGAGCGTACCGACGACGATCCCGGTCGAGGGCCTCGATGAGGCGATCCACGCGGTGGTGTCCGGCCACGGTCGCCAGCGCCTTGAGGTGCAGAGCGAGCGGATCTCGTACCTCATGGAGGTGCTGCCCTTCGTCGGCGGCAAGGGCACGACGGAGGGTGCGATCGTCACCATGACCGACGTGACCGAGATGCTCGAGCTTCGTGCCACCCTTGAAGCGGCCATCGCTGGGCTGGAGGAGAGAGAGGTGCTCCTGAAGGCACAGGCGACTTATGACTCCGTGACGGGCCTGCTCAACCGCGGCGCCTTCTCAGAGGCGGTCGTCCGTGAGATTGCCCGCGCGCGACGCGCCGAGAAGCATCTTGCCCTGGTGTGGGTCGACCTCGACCGCTTCAAGGAGGTCAACGACGGCAGCGGACACGAGTCGGGTGATGCCGCATTGCGGATGTGCGCAGATCGGATCTCGGAGGTGCTTCGTGACGGCGACTTCGTGGGCCGACTGGGCGGAGACGAGTTCGGTGTGACCATCGCCGACTATCGTCACGATGCCGAGCTCGATGCCATCGTCGAGCGCATCGTGGTGGCCCTGCGCGATCCTTTCGACTTCCGTGGTCAGGAGGTGCGCGTCTCGGGCAGTCTCGGTGTGGCTCTCTTCCCGGCGGACGCAGACTCGGCCGAGGAGCTCCTGCGTGCCGCCGACGCTGCCATGTACTCGGCCAAGCGGGCTGGCGGTGATGCCCGCGCCTACTTCGACGAGTCGATGAACACGGCTGCGGACGAGCGGCGGGTCCTGCGCGAGCGCCTGGACCGTGCGATCCGCGAGCACGAGTTCGTCCTCCACTTCCAGCCCATCGTGAGCCTTCCGGGTCTAGAGCCCCGGAGCGTGGAGGCTCTGCTTCGCTGGAACCGCGATGGCGAGATCGTCAGTGCTGGGGAGTTCATCCCCTTCGCGGAGGAGACCGGTCAGATTCGAGCACTGGGCATGGAGACCCTCTCGCTCCTCCGGGACGACATCGCACGCCTTCACGCCTCTGGCTTTGGCGACATCGGGGTGTCCGTCAACATGTCCGTCATGCAGCTCGAGGACCGCTTGCTGACCGAGCTGCTTGGCCACTGGCCGACTCCGGGCGGCCTTGAGGGCGTCACGATCGAGATCCTCGAGTCCGCGTTCCTCCCCGATCGGCCGCATGCCCTGCGCACGGTGCACCAGCTCTCGAGCCTCGGCGCGCGAGTGGCCGTCGACGACTACGGGTCCGGCTACTCGAACCTGAAGTTGCTGGAGAACCTGTCTCCGGACTTCCTGAAGCTCGACCGATCCTTCCTCTCGGTCAGGCATGAGCCCGCAGCCCGTCGAGCCCTGCTGACGTCTGCTGTCGTCATCGCGGGCGTTGTCGGTGCGCGGGTCATCGCTGAAGGCGCGGAGACCGACGCCGACCTCGACCTCCTGACGGAGGTGGGCGCGGACATGGTGCAGGGATTCGTGGTGGCTCAGCCGATGCCGGTCGATGAGCTCGAGGCGTGGCTGGCGGCGCGCCTGTCGAGGTAGCCACCTGACACCACGCGTCGTCGCCTGACGCCACGCGTCGCTACCTCGAGAAGCAGCGCTACCTCGAGAAGCAGCGCTACCTCGAGAATGAGCCAACCATCAGCCCGTATCGGCGGTCCGCACGCTGAGTCAGGGGTGACTGAGAGAGAATGGTCCGGTGTCCTCCATCGTCGACGAGTTGTCCTGGCGCGGCCTGATCGCGCAGTCCACCGATCTCGACGCCTTGCGGGCGGCGACCGATCCGGGACCGATCACGCTGTACTGCGGCTTCGACCCCACGGCACCGAGCCTGCACCTGGGCAACCTCGTGCAGATCCTGACCGTGCGCAGGTTCCAGCAGCATGGGCATCGTCCGCTCGCGTTGGTCGGGGGAGCAACGGGCCTGATCGGTGATCCGAAGGAGACCGGCGAGCGCACCCTCAATCCGCGTGAGGTGGTCGAAGGCTGGGTCGGGCGCATTCGGGCGCAGCTCGATCGGTTCTACGACTTCGAGGGCACCAATGCGGCCGTGGCGGTCAACAACCTCGACTGGACCGAAGGCGTGGGCGTGCTGGAGTTTCTGCGCGACGTGGGCAAGCACTTCAGCGTCAACCGGATGCTGGATCGCGAGGCTGTGGCGGCGCGACTGGCGAAGGACGGCATCTCCTACACGGAGTTCAGCTACCAACTCCTGCAGTCCTACGACTTCGTCCAGTTGTACCGGCGCTTCGGGTGCACCCTGCAGACGGGGGGCTCCGACCAGTGGGGCAACATCACCGCCGGCGTCGACCTGATCCGCCGGATGGACGGCGGCCACGCGCACGCGCTGACCACCCCCCTGATGGTCAAGGCGGATGGCACCAAGTTCGGCAAGACCGAGTCGGGCACGGTCTGGCTGGATCCCGACCTCACCAGCCCCTATGCCTTCTTCCAGTTCTGGCTGAACAGCGACGACCGCGATGTGCCCACGCTCCTGCGCACCTTCAGCTTCCGCGCCCAGGGCGAGATCGACGGGCTGCTCGACGCCCTCGCCGAGCGACCCCAGGCCCGGGAGGCGCAGCGCGCCCTCGCCTCGGAGCTGACCGAGCTCGTACATGGTTCGGCGGAGCGGGATGCCGCGGAGGCGGCGGGCCGCGCCCTCTTCGGGCAGGGAGATCTCGGCGAGCTGCCCCTGGCCACGCTCACGGCAGCGCTGGTCGAGGCACCGCATGTTGCCCTGGAGGCGGCGGAGGTGGTGGACGGTGCCCTCCCATCCTTCGAGGAGCTCTTCGCCCGGACCGGGCTGGCGGCCAGCAAGACGGCAGCACGTCGGACCGTCGACGAGGGGGGCGCGTACGCGAACAACATCCGGATCACCGATGCGACCGCCCAGCCGACCCTCGGTGACCTACATCACGGGGAGTGGCTCGTGCTCCGCCGGGGCAAGAAGGCGTTCGCGGGCGTTCGGGTGCCACGGTAGGACTCGGCGGAACTCATTGCGCGGCAAGGGGTTCGCCGCCTTCTCGTGGTCGGGTGACGGAGCTGCGCGGAGGCCTTCCAGCGGATTTGACCTCGTCGTGGTCGGCGACGTATCCTTTCAAGGCCGCAAGGGAGCACCGGACACCAAGCCGCACTTCTTCTCAGGGACTGAGTCCCGGGAGGGTGCGCCAAGCTAGGCCGGTCCTGCGGAAGCTGACAGAGCCTCCTGGTTCAACACGCCGGTCACGGCAAGTTGACTTTAGAGGGTGAAATCTGTAAGTTTGGAACGTTGCCCCGAATTCGGGCCGAGAGGCCTCGGATCGGTGCGCGCCCGCTCCTTGAGAACTCAACAGTGTGTCACATGTCAATGCCAATACCCCGTTCTGGGGGTGGAGGGCGGTCCTTCGGGCCGTGTTCCGCTCGCAGACGGATTCCTTTGGTAGATATATGAGCACCAGCTCAAATCTGCCAGTTTCACAACTCATTCATTTATGGAGAGTTTGATCCTGGCTCAGGACGAACGCTGGCGGCGTGCTTAACACATGCAAGTCGAACGGTGACGGTGGAGCTTGCTCCGCCTGATCAGTGGCGAACGGGTGAGTAACACGTGGGCAACCTGCCCCAGACTTCGGGATAACTCCTCGAAAGAGGCGCTAATACCGGATACGAACTCCTTGGGCATCCTTGGAGTTGGAAAGTTTTTCGGTCTGGGATGGGCCCGCGGCCTATCAGCTTGTTGGTGAGGTAACGGCTCACCAAGGCGACGACGGGTAGCCGGCCTGAGAGGGCGACCGGCCACACTGGGACTGAGACACGGCCCAGACTCCTACGGGAGGCAGCAGTGGGGAATATTGCGCAATGGGCGAAAGCCTGACGCAGCAACGCCGCGTGAGGGATGACGGCCTTCGGGTTGTAAACCTCTTTCAGCAGGGAAGAAGCGAAAGTGACGGTACCTGCAGAAGAAGCACCGGCTAACTACGTGCCAGCAGCCGCGGTAATACGTAGGGTGCAAGCGTTGTCCGGATTTATTGGGCGTAAAGAGCTCGTAGGCGGTTAGTCACGTCGGATGTGAAATCCCAGGGCTTAACCCTGGGCCTGCATTCGATACGGGCTGACTAGAGTGTTGTAGGGGAGACTGGAACTCCTGGTGTAGCGGTGAAATGCGCAGATATCAGGAAGAACACCGGTGGCGAAGGCGGGTCTCTGGGCAACTACTGACGCTGAGGAGCGAAAGCGTGGGGAGCAAACAGGATTAGATACCCTGGTAGTCCACGCCGTAAACGGTGGGCGCTAGGTGTGGGGACCATTCCACGGTCTCCGTGCCGCAGCTAACGCATTAAGCGCCCCGCCTGGGGAGTACGGCCGCAAGGCTAAAACTCAAAGGAATTGACGGGGGCCCGCACAAGCGGCGGAGCATGCGGCTTAATTCGATGCAACGCGAAGAACCTTACCTAGGCTTGACAGTTGGGGAAATCTGGCAGAGATGTCAGGTCCGCAAGGGCCCCAAAACAGGTGGTGCATGGCTGTCGTCAGCTCGTGTCGTGAGATGTTGGGTTAAGTCCCGCAACGAGCGCAACCCTCGTCGTATGTTGCCAGCGGGTAATGCCGGGGACTCATACGAGACTGCCGGGGTCAACTCGGAGGAAGGTGGGGATGACGTCAAGTCATCATGCCCCTTATGTCTAGGGCTGCACGCATGCTACAATGGCCGGTACAAAGGGCTGCGATACCGCGAGGTGGAGCGAATCCCAAAAAGCCGGTCTCAGTTCGGATTGGGGTCTGCAACTCGACCCCATGAAGTCGGAGTCGCTAGTAATCGCAGATCAGCAT
>Ga0315906_10004027_pt1 | contig 19131 bp, 19 predicted proteins | sample LakEriMetagenome_4_FD_203526 | JGI IMG/M metagenome (GOLD analysis project Ga0315906, IMG submission 203526) | Freshwater fungal communities from buoy surface, Lake Erie, Ohio, United States - Buoy 2 MA122 | ecosystem: Environmental > Aquatic > Freshwater > Lake > Lake biofilm | place: USA... | reverse complement strand
CGTGGCCCCGAAGAATGAACCCGAGGCACTGTCCACCGCCGAGAACGACTTGTCGCTGTCCAGCGTGATGTAGCCGCTGGACAAGGCGCTGTTGGCGGTCGTGTCAGCTGCCAGCGTCGCTGCAGCCGTCGTTGCGCCCGCTGAATTGAGCTTGTTCACGGTCACCGCGCCCGCATTGGCCGTGGCAGTGTCTGCCAGCAAGATGTCGTTGCCGGCATCGTTGGTCAGCACGATCGCATTGCTGTCGGCGTTCAACGAGGCCGACACGCCCGTCTTGGCGGTGTGCTCGTTGATGGACGACAGCGCCGAGGCCAGACCGTCAGCCGTGGCGGCCGCCGTCAGGGTGAAGGAGATCCTTTGCGCGGTGCCGTTGTCCGACTGCAGGTCCAGCGCGTAGGCGCCCGCCGCCGCGAACGACACCTGAACCTCCGTACGCGCCGTGGCGGTCACGCCCGTGGACCCGGACACCTGGTTGATGTTGGTGGCCACGGCCTGCGCGGTCTGGTTCGCGCTCACGGAGACGGTTCTGGAGCCCAGCGACCCGGCAATCGTGGCAGTGACCGCGGCGATGCCGTTGGAGCCGAAGGCGTTGGTGGACGCTGCCACGCCGCTGCCCCCCACTGCAAAGTTACCAATGGCCGTGGTCCGGGCATTCACCATCGAGGTGTTGATGACCTGGTTGGCGTTGGCACCCACCTGGAAGGCCTGCGAGCCAAAGGTGCCATCGAACAGGTTCTTGCCATTGAACTGGGTGGTCTTGGCCACGCGGTCCACTTCAGACGCCAGTTGCGACACCTCCTGCTGCAGGGCCTTGCGGTCCGAGGAGTTGTTGGTGGCGTTGGCAGCCTGCACAGCGAGTTCACGGATACGCTGCAGGTTCGAGCTCATGGAGCCCAAGGCCCCTTCGGCCGTTTGCGCCAGCGAGATGCCGTCGTTGGCATTGCGTGCGGCCTGGTTCAGTCCGCGGATCTGGGAGGTAAAGCGCTCCGAGATGGCCACCCCCGCAGCGTCGTCTTTGGCGCTGTTGATGCGCAGGCCCGACGACAGGCGTGCCATGGCGGTGGACAACTCTCCAGAGACTTTGGCGGCATTGCGCTGCGCGGTCAAGGCCGAGGTGTTGGTGTTGATTGACTGAGACATGGGTCAGTTCCTTTCAGTATGAATGACACCCTTGCGAGTGCGCCGGTGAAACGTTGGATGCTTCGTTGTTGGCGGCACCGCTCGCCATACCGGCATCTTCGGCATTCGGCGGAAAAGTGATCTGTTGAAATCAGCCCCGATAAACCGCCAATTCGTTTCCAGCGGCCTCCTTCACCGGCTTGGAGCGCTCAAGTCGGGCCGGCTCGCAGCCGATAACCGATGCACCCATTCACTCTCATTGGTACATCCACCATGCTGCCCACCAGTGCATTTGCCTCGCCAACCGGAGCTCGCTCTGGGCTGGCCACGTACGCGCGTTTGGAAGTGGAAACCCAGCTCCCAGAAGCGAACCCTCACCGCCTCATCCTGATGTTGATGGACGGCTTCTTCGACGCCGTCGCCCGCGCCCGGGGGGCGCTGAAGGAGGGCCAGATACCTGCCAAGTGTGAGGCCATCTGCAAGGCGAGCCGGATCGTCGACGAGGGACTGCGCTGCTCGCTGGACCTCAAGAACGGAGGCAAGCTGGCCTCGGATCTGGACTCCCTGTATCTGTACATCACGCAGAAGCTGACCTTGGCGAATGCGCGCAACGATGATGCCGCACTGGTGGAATGCGCCGATCTGATGCGCCCCATCAGGGAGGCCTGGGCCGCCATCACGCCACCGCCCGTCACCGACCGACCCTCCTGAAGCCATCCCTGCATCAGGATCCAGACATTCCAGTCGGACAGAAGGCACCTGCAAACCGGGCCAATTCGAGGGATCCAGCGGCCCGCAGCTCCTCAAGCCCAAGGCGACGGTACCGATAACCTTTACAAGACCCTCACACACACGCCAGCACCATGTACTCCTTTCAGAAGCACACCGCCAGCAGCTACCAGCAAGTCCAGGTCGAGACGGGCATTGCCGTGGCTGATCCCCACAAGCTCATCGAGATGCTGCTTGAAGGCGGTCTGGAGGCCATCAACAAGGCACGAGGAGCGGTGGAGCGTGGCGACCAGGCCACCAAGAGTGCGGCTATCCGTCAGGCGGTGCTGATCGTGGAGGAGGGGCTGCGCTCCTCCCTGGACCACACCGCTGGTGGCAAGATTGCCGAGGATCTGGACCGTCTGTACAAGTATGTGGCTTGGCGCCTCACGGTGGCCAACCTGCGCAATGATCAGGAAATCCTGCAGGAATGCTTCGGACTCCTGTCCACTGTCCACGATTCGTGGTGCGCCATTCGCGGGACCGTGGGCTCGGGGCGCCTGCAATGAGAGCGATCGAAACGCTCCATGCGACACCTTGCCAGAGAGAGGTCCTCATGAACTCCGAACTGATCACCTATTACGAGACCATCGAGCGGGCCAGCGCCGACATGCTGGAAGCAGCCCGCGCTGGCAAGTGGGAAGAGGTGCTTCGGCTGGAGGGCGCCTGCATGGTGCTGATCAGCGAACTCAAGCGGATCGCCAGCAAGGCGGAGGTGGACGCAGAGTCCCGGCGAGCAAAGTCCCGCATCATGCAACGCATCCTCGTCAACGACGCCGAGATTCGGAACCTGGCCGAGCCCTGGCTGGAGGATCTTGAGCAGATGATGTCGGGAAAACTCACCTTTCATTGATTCGTGACCCAGCAGGTCACGAAACCTGCAGAGCCGCGAAGGCGGCATCAGCTCAGACCTGCATGTTCATGATGTCGGAGTAGGCTTGAACCAAGCGGTTGCGCACCTGCAAGGTGGCCTGAAACCCGATCTGTGCCTTCTGCATCGCCACCATGGTCTCTTCCAGGCTGACGGTGGGATTGTCCAGCTGCAGTTCTCTCTGCAGACGGGAGGCTTCCAGTTGGCTGCGGCTGACCGTCTTCAAGGCCTGGTCGATGGCGCTAGCAAAGCTGGGGCCTTCTGTCTTCGCTGCAGCCTTGCCAATCTGTGACACCTCCGGGCGCAGGCCTGCCTTGGCCACGGCCTGGGCGAAATCAAAGGGCTTGAGCTTGACGATGTCCATGACGGCTCCTTGGGCAGGGGCCCAACGACAGGGCGAACACAAACTTTAGGGGAATACCCCACGTGCCGGTGCCGGAATCTGAGGCGGATTTTGGGCCTTTCTCGGGCCATGCGAACGCCATGCCGTGCCGAAGAATCAACCCCATCGTCCCACCCTTGACCACCACATCCCGGTGGCCCTGGCGTGGTTGGCGACGTCGAACCGAACCGGACGCCCATGGACACTGCCCTCGCCGCCACCGCCCCGCAGACGCTGATTCCCGAGCCGCGCACGCTGTCGGAAAAACTGGCCACCTTGCCCCTGAAGCCTCTGCTGATGTTGGGCGTGGGTGCGGCTGCGCTGGCGGCCGTGGCCATCGCCCTGGCGTTGCGTAGCGGCGGACAGAGCGACTACCGAGTGCTCTTTGCGGGCCTGTCAGACAAGGACGGCGGCGCGGTGTTGACCCAGTTGTCGCAAATGAACGTGCCCTACAAGCACAGTGAAGGCGGCGGTGCCATCCTGGTGCCGGCCGACAAGGTGCTGGATGTGCGCATGAAGCTCAGCAACCTGGGGCTGCCCAAGAGCTCCACGGTCGGTTACGAGTTGCTGGACAACCAGAAGTTCGGCCAGTCCCAGGCTGGCGAAGGCATGTCCATGAAGCGCGCCACCGAAGGCGAACTCATGCGCACCATCGGCAGCCTGGCGGCGGTGCAGCAAGTGCGCGTGCACCTGGCCCTGCCGGCGCAGAACGGCTTCTTCCGTGAGCAGCAGAAGCCCTCCGCCTCAGTGATGCTGACGCTGCACCCGGGGCGCACGCTGGACCGCGCGCAGATCTCCGGCATCGTGCACCTGGTGTCGTCCAGCGTGCCCGACCTCAACCCCAAAGCCGTCAGCGTGGTGGACGGCACCGGCGCCCTGCTGACCGAACAAGACGGCGGTACGCAGAACGGGCTGGACACCCACCAGTTGCAGTATCGACAGCAGGTGGAGGCCTCGCTGCAGAAGCGGGTGGTCGAACTGCTTGAGCCGGTGGTGGGAAGGGAACACCTTCGCGCCAGCGTGACAGCCGACATCGACTTCACCGAGACCATGTCGGTGAGCGAGGAATTCAAGCCCAACAACGGCGATGCGCCTGCGGCGGTGAAGTCCACGCAGATTCTGGAATCCAACCAGGCGGGCGCCAACACCCCCAGCGGTGTACCCGGAGCACAGACCAACCAGCCGCCCGTGCCTGGGACGGCCCCGGTCACAGGACCGGCAGCGCCACTGCAAGGAACCCAGTCGGGCTCGGCAGCCGGCAACTTCCGCAAGGAGGCCAGCACGAGTTTCGAGGTGGACCGCACGCAGAAGACGGTGCGCAACTCCACAGGCAGCATCAAGCGCCTGTCCGCCGCCGTGGTGGTGAACCACCGCGTGACCACGGACGCTCGCGGACGCACCACCTCCACGCCGCTGACACCTGAGGAACTCGAGAAGCTCACCGCGCTGGTGGAGCAAGGCCTGGGCATCAGCAAGGACCGCGGCGACACCGTCAAGGTCATCAACGCCGCCTTCCGCCCCGAGCCCGCCAGCCCGAAGGCGGAGGATCTGCCCCTATGGAAGCAGGTCTGGGTGCAAGACATGCTGCGCGCCGCAGCCATGCCGGCGGCCCTGGCCTTCGTGGCCCTGCTGATCGTGCTGACCACCATCCGCCCGGCCCTCAAGACCTTGCTCGCCCCGCCTGCACCTGCGCCCGCGCCGGGCTCCAGCGTGAATGCACTGCTGGACGAGACCCCTCTGCTGCCCGGTGAGACGGCGCCGCCCGGCCAAGAACTGGTGGTGCCCACCGCGGAGTTGTCTCTGGAGGGACCGAAGCAGCACCCTGGCATGGCCAAGGTACGGGCTCTCGCCCAACAGAACCCCGCAGCGGTGGCTAACATCCTGCGCACCATGATGTACGGAGGCAAGGCCCCCAACGAGGCCTGAAAACAATATGGCGACTTCAATCGTTTCTATGGTGGAGACCGGCATCGAGGACGCCGCCATCATACTGATGTCCATGGGCGAGGAGCAGGCCTCCGAGGTCTTCAAGCACCTGCTGCCCAAGGAGGTGCAACGCCTGGGCGAAACCATCGCCAAGCTCAGGGCCATCCCGCGCGAGCGCTACGAATCCGTGGTCGAGAACTTCCTGAAGCTGGCGGAGGCCGAGCACATGCTGGTGGCGGACTCCGACGAGTACGTGCGCTCGGTACTGCGCAAGGCTCTGGGCGAAGAGAAGGCCAGCCTGCTGCTGGAGCGCATCCTGGCGGGCAACGATGTCACCGGCATCGAGAGCCTGAAGTGGATGGAGGCGCAGTCGGTGGCGGAGCTGCTACGTAATGAGCACCCGCAGATCGTGGCTGCCATCCTGGTCCACCTGGAATACGACCAGAGTTCCCAGATCCTGAAGCTGCTGCCTGATCGCATGCGCAACGAGGCGCTGATGCGGGTGGCCACGCTGGACGGCATCCAGCCCGCAGCCCTGAAAGACCTGAACGAAGTGCTCAGCAACGTGCTGTCGGGCAGCGACCGGGCCCGCAAGTCGCAGTTGGGCGGCGTGAAGAGCGCAGCCGAAATCCTGAACATGATGGGCAGCTCGGTGGAGACCTCCGTTCTGGACTACATCCGCGAAAGCGACGGAGACCTCGCGCAGAAGATCATGGACAACATGTTCACCTTCGACGACATGATCAAGCTGGACGACAAGGCCATCCAGATGGTGCTCAAGGAAGTGCAGTCCGAAAGCCTGGTGATCTCTCTGAAGGGCGCAACGCCGGAGCTTCGTGAACGCATCTTCAAGAACATGTCCAGCCGTGCGGCCGAGACGCTGCGCGAAGACCTGGAGACTCGCGGCCCCGTGCGGGTAACGGATGTGGAAGCCGAGCAGAAAGAAATGCTGAAGATCGTGCGCAGGTTGGTGGAGGAAGGCGAGATCTCCCTGGGTGGCGGCAGTGATGACCAGTTCCTCTGAGCGTCGCCCTCGCGGGCTGGGTTTCCTGAACATTCCGGCCCCGGAAGGCTCCAGGGCGGGTCTGTCCTACACCCGCTTCATTCCACGAGAAGAGCTCGGCGAGGTGCAGCCCTGGCAGCCAGGGAGCTTCGGTGCGCCGCAGACCCGCTCCGGCCACGGCGAACAGCGGCCGAAGGGGCCCAGCGAAGAGGAATGGCTGGCGCGCATAGAGGCCGCACGCAAGCAGGCTTACGAGGAGGGCCATCGGGACGGAATGGCGGCACTCGAGGCGTTCAAGAAGACCCACACGGCCCAGATAGCCGCCAGGGTGGGCCAACTGGTGCAAAGCTTCGATGCCCAGTGGGCGCAGTTGGAAGATCAGATGGCCCAGGCCCTCTCCCGCAGCGCGGTGCTGTTGGCACGCCAGGTCCTGCGCACGGAACTCGACACACGGCCGGTCTTGGTGCAGGCCGTGGCGACGGAAGCTTTGAACGCCGTGCTCATGAGCGCGCGGCAAGTGTTGGTACGCGTTCACCCCGATGACCTGCCGCTGGTAGCCGAGGGTGCGGGCGAAGCCTTGCAGGCCCGCGGTGCCCAGCTGCAAGCCGACCCGAACATCCAGCGCGGCGGCTGCAGCGTCGAATCCGACGCCGGCACCATCGACGCCACGATCGAGAACCGCTGGGCCCGGGCTGTCCAGTCCCTGGGCCACGCCCAGCCCTGGCAACCAGCGTCGCTCACGACCACGCAGTTGCCGGCAGAACAAGACGAGCAGGCTTCTTCGGCCCAACCCGCCGGTACGCCGCGCATCGATTCATGACAACGAACCTCTCAGCACAACCGTCTGCGGTTGGCGCGGCGCCGCCTCTGGCCTGCGACACCTCCACCCAGCGCTGGAGCGCCTACCTGTCAGCCCTGGTGGAGCAGGCGGAAAGTTCCGAGCCACTGGAGACCGTGGGAACGCTGGTGCGGGTGGCAGGCCTGGTGCTGGAGGCCGCAGGCGTGCGGGTGCCGGTAGGCTCCATTTGTGAGATTCGCAGCCCGGGCCTGCCGGCGGTGCTGGCCGAGGTGGTGGGGTTCAATGCAGACCGGGCCTACCTGATGCCCACCGGTCCGGTACACGGCCTGGCTGCCGGCGCGCAGGTGCTGCCCAGGCCCCAGCCCGTTCTTCCGCCACGGCTGGGCATGCCCGCTCCAAAACAGGAGGCCGGTCGTCCTGAAGCGCGGGGACTGCACCTGCCGATCGGCCCGGGCCTGCTGGGCCGGGTGGTGGACGCACATGGCGAACCGCTGGACCGACAGGGACCGGTCCACAACGTCACCCACCAGACGCTGAACCGCCCGCCCATCAACGCCATGGACCGCGACCCCATCCGCAAGCCACTTGACACGGGGGTGCGGGCGATCAACGCGCTGCTGACGGTGGGACGAGGCCAGCGCATCGGCTTGTTCGCCGGCACGGGCGTGGGCAAGTCCGTCCTGCTGGGGATGATGGCCCGCTACACCGCGGCAGACGTCATCGTCGTGGGCCTGATCGGGGAGCGGGGCCGCGAGGTCAAGGAATTCATCGAGGACATCCTGGGTGAGGAAGGGCGTCAGCGCTCGGTGGTGGTGGCCGCGCCGGCGGACGCACCGCCCCTGGTGCGCATGCAGGGCGCCAACTACGCCACCGCCATTGCTGAGCACTTCCGCGATCAGGGGCAGCATGTGCTGCTGCTGATGGACAGCCTGACGCGTTACGCGATGGCGCAGCGTGAGATTGCCCTGGCCATCGGCGAGCCGCCGGCCACGCGCGGCTACCCGCCCAGCTGCTTTGCACGCCTGCCGCAGTTGGTGGAGCGCTCAGGCAACGGGCTGCATGGGCAAGGTTCCATCACCGCTTTCTACACCGTGCTGAGCGAAGGGGACGATCCGCAAGACCCCATTGCAGACGCCGCCCGAGGCATTCTTGACGGCCACATCGTCCTGTCGCGGGAGCTGGCCGAGAGCGGCCACTATCCGGCCATTGACGTGGAGCGCAGCATCTCCCGCGTGATGACCTCGGTGGCTCCCAAGGAGCAGATCCACGCTGCCCGCAGGGTCAGGCAATTGCTTGCCAAGTACAACAAGGCGCGCGATCTGATCCAACTGGGGGCATACGCTCCCGGCCACGACAACGAGTTGGACATCGCCGTCCAGGTCCAGCCGCAGATCATCGCGCTGCTGCAGCAGGACATGCTGGAGCCCGCCCCCTTGCAGGATTGCCAGCGGCGCCTGATGACGCTGGCCGCGTGAAGACCCGAACAGAGGCCCCCGGATGAACTCTCCCGACACCCATGCCTTGCAGATGCTTCTGGAGCGCGAGGAGGCACAGCGGGACGCCGCCGCCTTGGCAGTTCGGCAGTCTCAGGAGCACGTGCAACGGCTGCAGTCGCAGACCCAGCAGTTCATGCAGCACCGCGCCGACTACATCACCCGATGGCAGCAGCAGTTTCACCAGGCCGGCGGCATCGAGATCGTGCATTGCTACAACAGCTTCATGCATCGCCTGGACCAGGCCATGGCGCAGTTGGGCCTGCAGCAGCGCCAAGCCGAAATCAACCTGCAGCGGCAACGTCACCGCCTGGTAGAGGCAGAGACGCGCGTGGCCGCGATCCGCAAACTGATCGGCCGCCGGCTGGAGACCCACGAGCGGACACAGCAGCGCCGCGAGCAGAAGCAGGCCGATGAATCGGCGCAGCGCGCAGCCTGGCTGTCGCGCCAGTCCCAGATCGTGCCCGTCCTGGGCTGAACGATCAGCGGCAGCAACAGCGCCTGACCCGACCGACCTCTCCTCATGACGACCATGCAGACGTTCTCCTCCCCTCTCTCCTTCCTGGACATCACAGCACCAGGCGACAAGTCCAGAGCCCCCGTGGCGGGCCCTCACATCCACAAGTCAGCACGGACCGCTGCCGAGACCAGGCTTGACAACTCGAAAGCAGACGGCGCCCACATGCCCGAGGCTCGGCCCAGCTTCTCGCGCATGCTGCACGATCAGACTGCTCGGGCGCGACCTGATGAGACCAGGTCTGAAGCCACGACAGAGCCCCAGGGGGGTGCCGGTACTCAGGAGCCGAGCCCATCGTCCGCGGAACATGCAGCGGGATCCGATGCTTCCCTCGAGTTGAACGCCTTGCTGGCGTCACTGATGCAGGGGCAAGGTCCAGTACAGACGGAACGCGGGGCCAAGCCCGCCCGGCTGAGCGCCACGACGACCACGATGGAGACGCAGGAAGCTGCCACGATCGGTGGCTCGGGTCATGCCAAAGGTCGGACTCCAAGAAGCGCTGGGTTGTCGGTCGACCGCAGCGTGGCAGCCGACGGCCAGGCCGGCAAGCCCGGTACAAACTCGGCGAACCGTGAGGTGGTGTCGGCCGGAACAGCGGCAGCCCGCGCCGCACTGGGAGGGGTCGGCGCAGTCTCCGCGACCGGCACGATGGCGTCGGAGGCTTCTCAGCACCTGAAGTCTGCTCTGCAACGCATACCGTCTTCAGATTCAGCTTCAGCGAACGCGGCTGGCAGCATCAACGCGTCGGCGAACAGCGGGCAGCTGAACATGCCAACCAACAGTCTGTTGCCCGGCGGCGCATCCACGATCTCGGCCTCGGCCGCTTCAGCCGCCATCGACACTGCCGTACCCCAGGACGTGCGCCGCCCCGAGTTCGTGCCAGCGCTCAGCGCCCGGATCGCCACGCTTGTGCAGGAAGGGGTCGAGCACGCCCGTGTTCATCTGAATCCGGTGGAGATGGGCCCCGTGTCCCTGCAGCTTTCGCTGGACGGTCAGCAAGTTCGGGTGGACATGATGGCCGAAGTGGCAGCCACCCGTCAGGTGCTGGAGCAGGCTTTGCCGGCACTGGCCGGCGCCTTGCGGGAGGCCGGATTCACGCTCAGTGGAGGTGGGGTTTCACAGCCTGTGACTGAAGCTGCAAACCTCACCGGTCACGACCCGCGCAACGCGGGCGGCTCCTCTGGGGAAACATCCCCGCAAACTTCGGGTGCTTTCGCCGGCCCGGCGGGTCAGCAGGCCGATGGCGGGCACTCGCGAGAACAAGGTCCGAACCAGGGCTCCCGAGCCATCACCGCCACAGAAGGCCTGGCGATGGAACTGCAGCTCGATGCCGAGGGCAGACCCCATCTGCCCCAAGGGCGCGGACTGGTCGATACCTTCGCCTGAGGCCCGGGCGACAGGCCAAGCCTGCGGTCTGCCCACCCATCAGGGGGCTGTTCAAGGGATCGCCCTGGAGGGAAATGACCATAATCGGAGCCTTCGTTGGAGAATCTTGATTCGTCGGCCACGTGCCGAAACATCCCACAGGTACACCCATGGCGACAGCAACGCCCACCGACAAGCCTGAAAACGCCGCCGAGCCCAAGAAGAGCAAGAAGAAGCTCTTTCTGATCCTGGGGGTGGTGACGGTGCTGGTGCTCGGTCTGGCCGGTGGCGGCGCGATGTTCTATTCCTCCAAGAAAAAGGCCGCCGCCGAGGCGGAAGCGATGGAAGAGGGCGAATACGAGGGTGCCGTTGCATCCAAGTCCTCGAGGCGAGACCCCAAGGTGAAGACAGCCTTCGTAGCCCTGGACACGTTCACTGTGAACTTGGCCGACCGGGACGCTGACCGCTATGCCCAGGTGCAGTTATCGCTTGAGCTCAACGACGAAGGTGCCACCCAGCTGATCAAGAACTTCATGCCGGTCATCCGCAACAACATCCTGCTGGTGTTGTCCCACAAGATGGCAGCCGAACTGCTGGAGAAGGACGGCAAGATCAGGTTGTCGGAGGAAATCAAGGTGGAGGTAGCACGAGCACTGGGCATGGAAGCACCGGAAACCGACTCACAATCCGGGGCGGCCAAGCGCAAGCGCAAGGTGCCCGCGAGCGAACTCTCCCCCGTCGTGGGCGTGCACTTCTCGAACTTCATCATCCAATGACCCCCGTGGCAAAGGCCCCCAAGAGTTCCTCTGAAATGCCGTCATGAGCCAGCAGATTCTTTCCCAGGATGAAGTCGATGCGCTTCTGCAGGGCATCACCGGTGAAAGCCAGAAGCTTGAAGAAGCTGGCGAGGCCGGCGGCGGCATCCGGGAATACAACCTCGCCAACCAGGAACGGATCGTCCGTGGGCGCATGCCCACGATGGAGGTCATCAACGAGCGCTTTGCGCGTAACGTGCGGATCGGCCTTTTCAACCTGATCCGCCGCAACCCCGAAGTTTCGATCATGGGGACCAAGGTGCACAAGTACGGCGCGTTCTTGCGAGAGATCGTCGTGCCCACCAATTTCAACGTGGTGGGCTTCAAGCCGCTTCGGGGCTCGGGTCTGCTGATCTGCGAACCCAGCCTTGTCTTCGCCACCATCGACGCCCTGTACGGCGGCAGTGGTAAATTTCATGCGCGCATCGAGGGACGGGACTTCTCACCCACCGAGCAGCGGGTCATCATGCGTCTGGTGGAAACCATCGGGGCGGAGTTCAAGAAGTCCTGGGCTGGCATCTACCCGCTGGAGATCGAGTACCAGCGCTCGGAGATGCAACCGCAGTTCGCCAATATCGCCACTCCGGGCGAGATCGTCGTCTCCACCTCCTTCACGATGGAGATCGGCGACGTCACGAGTTCCATCCATTTCTGTTTCCCGTACGCGATGCTGGAGCCCATCCGGGACATTCTGTATTCCACCGTGCAGGGCGACGCGGTAGAGCCCGACAAGCGCTGGGTCAAGCTGCTCAGCAACCAGATACAGGATGCCGAGGTAGACCTGGTGGCCGAACTGGGCTCGACTCGTGCAACGGTGGAGCAACTTCTGGGCTTTCGGCCAGGAGATTTCATCGAGCTGGAGCTGGACCCCCTCATCAAGGCCAAGGTGGACGGAGTGCCGGTGCTCGAATGTCAATACGGCGTCAACGACGGGCATTACGCCATCAAGGTGGAGAACCTGTTGCCCAGCACAGAATCCCTCAAGGGAGGCATGAACTATGGCCGCTGACAACAACACCAACGACCAGGATCGCATGGCGGCCGAGTGGGCTGCCGCTCTGGACGACAAGCAGGGTGCCTCCGCAGGAGCCGGAGTGTCGGTCAAGCCCGCGCAATTCACGAACTTCGGAGCCTCGGCTTCCACGGGCTCGGGAGGCAGCGGCGGTGGGGACATGAACCTCATCCTGGATATCCCGGTGCAGTTGACCGTGGAACTGGGCCGCACGCGTATTCCCATCAAGCACATCCTGCAGTTGGCACAGGGCTCGGTGGTGGAACTGGAATCCCTGGCGGGTGAACCCATGGACGTTCTGGTGAACGGCTTTCTCATCGCACAGGGCGAGGTGGTGGTGGTGAACGACAAGTTCGGCATTCGCCTGACCGACATCGTCACCCCGAGCGAGCGTCTGCGTCGCCTGAGCAGGACTTGACCCCGGGAACACAGGCGCTGACGTGGACACTCCTGTTGCTTCGCTGCTCTGGTTCGTTCTCGTCCTGGCGTTGATACCTGCGGCGCTGTGGCTGCTCAAGCGCATGAGCGTGGTCAAGGGCACGCAGAGCGCGCCCTCGCGCGTGGTGGGGGTACTGCCCCTGTCAGGCTCGCAGCGCCTTCTGACCGTGGAGGTGGGCCAGGGCGACCACAAGATCTGGCTGGTGCTGGGCGTCACAGCCTCCAGCATTCAGCTGCTGCACACGCTGCCTGCGCAAGAGGTCGCGTCGGCCAGCACGGAGGCGTCTGCGTCCTTCGCACAGGCCCTGCAACGCTGGCGCCCCGGCGCGGGGGACAAGACGTGAACACTGTCAGCCCGTCGCGAGTCCGCCACATGGGGATGGTCGGAGCGGTGCTGCTGGCCACCGGCGGCGCGGCGCTGGCGCAGACGCAGGGCGGCAACCTCCCGCTGGTGATCGGTCAGGGGCCGGGGGGAAGCACCTACTCGGTGCCGATCCAGACGCTGCTCTTCTTCACGGCCCTGGGGTTCATACCAGCCGTGCTGCTGCTGATGACGGCCTTCACCCGCATCGTCATCGTGCTGTCCCTGCTGCGCCAGGCGATCGGCACGCCCGCTGCGCCACCCAACCAGGTGATCGTGGGTCTGAGCCTGTTCCTGACCTTTTTCGTGATGCAACCCACGCTGGACAAGGTCTACACCCAGGCCTGGGAGCCCTACAGCAAGAACGAGATCGCCTTCGACGTGGCGCTTCAGCGCGGAGCCCTGCCCATGCGCGAGTTCATGCTCAAGCAAACGCGCCAGAGCGACGTGCAGATGTACTCCAGGCTCGCCAAGCTGCCCGCCGACGTCAAGCCGGAAGACCTGCCGCTGCGCGTGCTGGTGCCTGCCTTCGTGACGAGCGAATTGAAGAGCGCCTTCCAGATCGGCTTTCTCATCTTCATTCCCTTCCTGGTCATCGACATGATCGTGGCCAGTGTGCTGATGAGCCTAGGCATGATGATGCTCAGCCCGGTGCTGGTGGCCCTTCCCTTCAAGCTGATGCTGTTCGTGCTGGCAGACGGCTGGAACCTGCTGCTGGGCTCGCTGGCCGCCAGTTTCGCTACCTGACCCCCCATGACCGCTCAACAAGTCTTCGCCGTCGGCCAGCAAGGGCTGTTCCAGTTGCTGCTAGTGGCCGGACCGCTGTTGTTGTCGGCCCTGGTGGTGGGCCTGGTGATCAGCATCTTCCAGGCGGCCACGCAAATCAACGAGGCCACCCTCAGCTTCGTGCCCAAGATCATCGCCGCCGTGGCGGTGCTGGCGCTGGCCGGCCCGTGGATGATGACCTCGCTGGTGGAATACCTGCGCAGCATCCTGTTGTCCATTCCGGCCTCGGTGGCCTGAGCGGCGCATCGGTTTCGGCGCAGCACACATCCCCGCGCCAGGCGGTCCAGGCCCGCAGCCGTGATCACCTTCAATGAAGCACAGTTGACGGCCTGGCTGTCGCCATTGGTCTGGCCCTTCATCCGCGTCCTGGCGCTGTTCTCGGCCCTGCCCATCTTCAACCGGCGCAACGTGCCGATGCGCATCCGCATCGCGCTGGCGGCCTTCATCACCGTCACGGCCCAGGCCTCCCTGCCCGAAATGCCGGTCGTGCCGCTTGATTCCGCGCTGGCGGTCATGCTGGTGGTGCAACAGGTGCTGATCGGCGTGACCATCGGCTTTGCCGTGCGCCTGGTCTTTGCGGCGGTGGAGTACGCGGGGGAATTGATCGGGTTGCAGATGGGCCTGAACTTCGCCGGCTTCTTTGACCCCGTCAGCGCCACCCAGAGCACGCCGGCTGCCAGCTTCTTCGCCACCATGGTGGCCTGGCTGTTCATCGCACTGAACGGTCACCTGATCGTGATCTCGGCGGTGGTCAACAGTTTCCAGGCCTTCCCGGTGGGGCCCGAGCCTTTCGCCTTCCTGCGCGTGGCCCAACCGCATCGCTGGGGTGCGGAGGTGTTCGCCACAGGCCTGTGGATCGCCCTGCCCATCGTCACCATGCTGCTTTTCGCCAACCTGGTCCTGGGCTTCATCTCGCGCGTGGCCCCCCAGATCCAGATCTTTGCCATCGGCTTTCCCATCACGCTGGGCCTGGGCCTGATCGGGCTGTACTACATCGTGCCGGCGCTGCAGCAGCCCGTCCTGGTCACCCTGGACAAGGTGATGGCACCGTTTCGCTGAAGCCCTATCCGCCCTCGCCCACCAGCCCGTTGCGGATGGCGTACACCGTCAACTCGGCGTTATTGGCCAGCCCCAGCTTCTCCAACACGCGGGCGCGGTACACGGAGACGGTCTTGGGCGACAGCAGCAACTCCTCGGCAATGTCGGACAGGCGTTTGCCCGAGGCGATCATCACCAGCGTCTGCAACTCCCGATCAGACAAACGCTCGTGCGCGGATTCGGAGGGTGGCGCAGTCAGGCTCTCCACCAGCATCTGCGCGATCTCGGGCGTGACGTACTTGCGGCCCTGGGCCACGGTGCGCACCGCCTGGACCAGTTCCTGCGGATCGCCGCCCTTGTGGACATAGCCTGAGGCGCCGGCGCGCAGGGCGCGGATGGCGTACTGGTCTTGTGGGTACATGCTGACGATCAGCACCCGCACGGGGGCACCCTCGTCCTTGAGCACCTGCAGCACGTCAAGACCGCTGCGGCCGGGCAGGTTGATGTCCAGCACCAGCACGTCGCAGCGCTGGGACCTCATCAGCGTGCGCAGTTCGCCATATTCGGAGGCCTCGCCCACCACGCGGATGTCGGTGGCATCGGACAGAGTGTCACGTATGCCGCGCCGGATCAGCGCATGGTCGTCGCACAGGATCACCTCAATCATCATCGACTCCCCGCATCAGCCCCAAGAGCCTGCGCTGCCCTCTTGGGACGTGCGCTGCGCCTGCTCCAGGGGCACCGACAGCATCAGCATCGTGCCCGCCGGACTGCTGGAAAGGTCGATCCAGCCGCCTACCGTGTCAGCGCGTTCGTGCAGGCCGCGGATGCCGAAGCTTCTGGCCTTGGCCAGCGCCCCCTCGTCGAGCCCCCGGCCATCGTCCACGATCTCCAGCGACAGCACGCCGTGCGAAAGCGACAGGTCCACGGTGACGCGCGAAGCCTGCGCATGCTTGCTGACGTTGGTCAGGGCCTCCTGCACCGTGCGGTAGGCCACGAGCGCCACGCCCGGCGGCAGGGCTGGCAAGGCCTCGTGACTGGTGCGAAAAACCGTGTCAATGCCGTTGCGCAGCTTGAAGCTGCCGGTCATCCATTGCAGCGCCGCCACCAGCCCCTGTTCCAGGATGGCGGGCCGCAGGTTATGCATGATGCGCTGGCTGGCCTCGATGGCGTGGGTCACCGTTTCCAGGGCGGAGTCCACGCGCTGCTGCAGTTCGGGCTCCTTCACGCGCCGCGCCAGCCAGGCCAGATCGAACTTCAGCGCCGTGAGCGAACCGCCCACATCGTCGTGGATCTCGCGTGAGATGGCGCTGCGCTCGCTCTCGATGCTGGTTTGCAGGTGCTGGGCCAGCTCGGACAGCCGCTGACGGGAGGCTGCCAGTTCGCGGTCGGCCTCCAGCCGCGCGCGCCGGCTCTCGCTGGCCTCGATGGCCCGCTCCAGTGCCGGCGCCAGGCGTGCCAGGTTCTGCTTGAGCAGGTAATCGCTGGCACCGCTGCGCATGGCCTCCACGGCCGTCTCTTCGCCAATCTCGCCCGACACCAGGATGAAAGGCAGCACCAGGCCCGTGCCGCGGAACACCGCCAGAGCGTCCAGACCGGTGAACCCGGGCAGGTTGTAGTCCGACAGGACGGCATCCCAGGGCTGGGTCAAGGCGGCCTCGAAGGCCGACAGGTCTTCCACGCGCGTGAAATCGGCCTGCAATCCGGCGCGGCGCAATTGCAGGACAGTCAGGGCATGGTCGTCCTCGGAGTCTTCCAGGTGCAGGATGCGCAACCGCGGCTGCAGGCGCGGCGGACGCTCCAGTTGCACGCCTGAACCAGCGGCAGGTTGGGGCTCTGACATTCGTTCAGCATTCACGCGCGGCAGTATCGCCCAGCCCCTGCGCTGCGCGGGCACCCAGGCATCACCATGCCGCGCTGCTGCGCAGCGACTCCACCACGGGGCGGCGCAACACCCCGCGCAAGCCCCACCAGCCCGCCGCCCAGGCCAGCAAGGCGCCGGCCGCGGTGCCCGCCAGGGGCACCCATGGCGTCGGGTTCCAGCTGAACTCGAAGGCGTACCGCGCCAGCAACCACCCCACGGCCACGGCCACCACCGATGCGAGGAAGCCGGCCAATGCCCCCACGCCCAGCAGTTCGGTCCGCTGCACGGCGGCCAGGAGCCGGCGGCTGGCGCCCATCGCCCGCATCAGCGCATATTCGCGTGAACGAGCCTCCCGCGTGGCGGTGACGGCGGCAAACAACACCACCAGGCCCGTGGCCAGCGTGAAGCCGAACAGGAACTCCACGGCTCGGATCACCTGGTCCAGCACCCGCTGCACCTGCGCAATCGACGCCGAGACGTCGACATTGGTGACGTTCGGAAAGGCCCGGCTGAGAGCGCTGTCGAAACCGCGCTGCGAGGGGGCGCGGAAGGCGGTGACCCAGGTGACCGGCAGTTCGGGGGGCAGGGCCGAGCGGGGAAACAGCACGAAGAAATTCACCCGCATGGAACCCCAGTCCACCTTGCGCAGGCTGGTGATGCGGCCTTCGTAGGTCTGGCCGGCCATGTCGAAGCCCAGCCGGTCGCCCAGCTTCAACCCCAGGGTCTTGGCCAGGCCCTCCTCCACGCTCAGCCCATCGGCTTCTTCGGGCGTCCAGCGGCCCGCCACCACCGGGTTGCCGCCTGGCAGTTCGGCCGCATGGCTGAGGTTGAATTCGCGCTCCACCAGGCGCTGGGCCCGGTCGCCTTCGAAGGACTGCGACTGCACAGGCTGGCCGTTCAGGGTCACCAGGCGACCACGGATCATGGGGTACCAGTCGTAGCGCTGCACACCCGCCTGCGCCAGGGCCTGGCGGAAAGCGGCCGTCTGGTCCGGCTGGATGTTGATGACAAAGCGGTCAGGCGCATCTGGCGGCGTGGCGCTGCGCCAGCTGCCGATCAGATCGGTGCGCAGCAGCACCAGCAGCACCAGCGCCAGCAACCCCACGGCCAGCGCCGACACCTGCAGCACGGCATAGGCCGGCCGTGCGGTCACCTGCCGGGTGGCCAGCAACAGCCAGCGCGGTGCGCCGGCTTCGGGTACCAGCCGCTTGAGCAGGCTCACCGCCGCCCAGGCCAGGCCTGCAAACAGTGCCACCGCTAGGGCGAATCCACCCACGGCAATGCCGCCCAGCACCGGGTCCGCCGCCACGCCCACCAACAGCACCGAGAAGCCCAGCACCCCCAGCAGAAGAACAGACAGCGAGGCGGCACGCGGCAGGCCCAGGTCGCGGCGTATCACGCGCAAAGGCGGCACGCGGGAGAGCTGCAGCACGGGCGGCAACCCGAAAGCCAGCAGCAGCGTCATGCCGACCCCCAGACCGAAGACCGCCGGCGCCAGGCCTGCGGGGGGCAGCGAGGCGCTGACCAGCCCGGCCAGCAACCACACGAAGGCATGGTGCACCGCCCAGCCCAGGGCAATGCCCAACCCGCTGGCCAGCAGGCCCACCCAGGCGAACTCCAGCGCGTAGGCGCCGGCGATACGTCTCTGCGACAGGCCCAGCACCCGCAGCATGGCGCAATCGTCCAGATGACGTTGGGCAAAGTCGCGCGCGCCAATCGCCACGGCCACGGCGGCCAGCAGGGCAGCCAGCAGCGCCACCAGGCGCAGGAACTTGTCGGCCCGGTCCAGCGTCTGGCGCATTTCGGGGCGGCCGCTCTCGAAGGAATCCAGCCGCAGGCCGCGCAACGACTCGGTGCGGATCTGTTCCTCCACCTGCCGGGTGAAGGCCTTGACTGCCGCGTCCGGGCCGGCCACGGCCAGGCGCCAGGTGATGCGGCTGGCCGGCTGCACCAGGCCGGTGGCAGGCAGGTCGGCCTCGTGCAGCATCGCGCGGGGGGCGAAGCTCAGGAAGCCGGCGCCCCGGTCAGGCTCCACCACGATGAGGCGATCGATCTTCAGGGCTGACTCGCCCAGCAGCAGTTCATCGCCCACGGCCAGGCCCAGGGACTCCAGCACCGCCTCGTCCACCCACACGCTGCCACGGGGCGGACCGCCGGCTGCGGCTTGCACGGCGGCCCCAGGTGCCGCCCTCACCTGCAGTTGTCCGCGCAGGGGGTAGTTCGGGCTGACCGCCTTCACGGCCACCAGCCGTGATGCGCCTCCCCGCGCTTCGGGCGCGCGGCCCATGCTGGGAAAGCCGGCGCTGGTGGCCGTCTGCAGGCCCAGGGCCTGGGCGCGCTGGGCCAGTGTGGCCGGCGCGGGCTGGTCACTGGCCACCACGGCGTCACCGCCCAGCAACTGGCGGGCGTCACGCGCCAGGCCCGTGTTCAGCCGGTCGGCAAAGAAGGCCACGGCCGTGAGGGCGGCCACGGCCAGCACCACGGCCAGCGCCAGCAGGCGCAACTCTCCGGCCTGGAAGTCACGCCAGGCCTGGCGCGCCGCCAACCGCCACAGGGGCGGTGCACTCGAGGGGG
>Ga0315906_10004024_pt1 | contig 19146 bp, 31 predicted proteins | sample LakEriMetagenome_4_FD_203526 | JGI IMG/M metagenome (GOLD analysis project Ga0315906, IMG submission 203526) | Freshwater fungal communities from buoy surface, Lake Erie, Ohio, United States - Buoy 2 MA122 | ecosystem: Environmental > Aquatic > Freshwater > Lake > Lake biofilm | place: USA... | reverse complement strand
ATTTGTAACAAGTGCGATGACTTCATTGTCTCAAAGCACCGCCATGACTTTGTCGAATGTAAGTGTGGCAACATCGCTGTTGATGGCGGACAGGAGTATCTGCGTCGTGTTGGAACAATGAATTCGTATATTGATATGAGTTGGTCATTGCCTGATGAAGTGTATAACGAATGTGCCAAGGCGGTTCAAGAAGCGATGAATACCAATCGTAACCGGTTTGGTATTGCCAATGCCGTGATGCGCATTCTTCGTGAATATAACCACATCATTGCAGAAGGCGAACAGCGAGTAATCGCAAAGAATGAAAATTTGAATGAAGTGTTAATTGTTGAAGAAGACGGCAGCTATGCCCGTTATAGAAAGGTGGATATCAATGAGTAAGATTTCTGTAGAACTTGATTGGGAAACTATCGATAATATCGTTGTCGGTCAACTCCGTGATACTTGGGAAGGGCTCAAGAAGGACCTCGGTGCTAACAACCATGTATTTGTATGGGGTGATCAGGAAGCTGATGATGCCGAGATCCAAAAGCATATTGATGCTCTCGAGGTAGTCCTGAAGTGGTATACGACTCCTGATCAACGCAAGGAGCTGGGTCTTGAGTGAACTGCTTTATGTTGCGGTATCAGTCGTAGTTGTGTCTGTAGCATACCTGGTGTATCTTCTTAAGACTGCGCCTGAAGGCTATGAAGATGAAAACGGATTCCATTACGGAAAGGATCCAAGAGACAATGGCTAAATATCTTGTCGAAACTATTAGCATGTTTCGTATTCGTTACGTCGTTGACTGTGAATCTGCTGGCCATGCCAAGGACGTTGTTACGATGAACGAGGCTGAAGAGTTTAGTCAGCTTCACATCGACGAGATGATTACCTCCGCTCGCGAGATCGATGATGCAGAGTATCTTCGGCTGTTTAATGAGGATAATGACTATCTTCAGGGATGGGATGACGATCAGAAATTTAAATTTGTACACAAGGTGAATTATGGAACAGAATAAGGTTTATACGATCAAGCTCATCTCTGGTGAGGAGATTATCGCTCGAGTGAAGCAGGAAGGTGGGGTGACTGAACTCATCAAGCCCCGTGCAATTGCCATGAATGCTACCGGTGGATTCGGTATGATGCCTTGGCTGGTGTCTGCTCCAGATAGCAACGTACTGATTGCTGACACGACTATTGTTGGTGCTGTTGAAACCGGTAATATTGTCAGCACACAATACATCAAGCAGACTACAGGGATCCAGATTTAAACTATGAACCTCTTTGTTCTCGATACATGTCCAATCAAAGCTGCTCAATTGCAGTGCGACAAGCATGTGGTGAAGATGATCGTCGAGTCGGCTCAGATGCTCTCGACGGTTCACCGTATGCTTGATGGTGTGCAAACTCGTGTGCCATCAAAGTCTGGCAAGACCATGTCCAAGGCATGGACCTTGCCAGATAGCCGTGAGGATGTTATGTATCGTGCAGTGCACATGCATCATCCTTGCACCATCTGGACTGCTGAGAGCAACAACAACTACAACTGGCACTATGTGCACTTTGTAGCTCTGTGTGACGAGTATACGTACCGTTACGGCAAGGTCCACAGTACCGATACGTTGCTTCGTGAGGTTCTCAAGAGTCCTCCACTGAACATTCCGGTCGGTTACAAGACTCCACAGCCTCTGGCTATGAAGTCAAATCCAGAGTGTATGGACTATCGTGACATCGTAGGTTCATACCGCAAGTTTTACCAGACTAAGCAAGATCGCTTCAAGATGGTCTGGACAAAAAGACCAGTACCTGAGTGGTTTAATTATATAAATAACTCATAATAATAAACCACTCAATTGGAGATTCCAATGTCGACAGATATCTATGCTAAGTTTATTTCAGAACAAATCAATAAAGAAAGAGTTCGCGGACTGAGAAACAGTTCTCTTCACGAAGAACTAGAACTTACTTTAGAAGATTATGTCGACATGCTTCATACATATATTGAAAATCTAGAATCTCACTTTGAAACAGAAGACCTACAGCAGATCCAAGAACTTTCAGTGGATAAATTAAGAGCATATAATGCAAAGATCCGTGAAAAAGGCGGCGCTGAAAAGCTAGGAAGAGAAAAAGGTCAAAAGCTGGCTGCTGACAAAGCTCACGCTGCAATGGGACAACAGGTTGCTCCTTCCACTAAGAAAAAGCCACTTGGTGTAGTTCCGGCAAGCGGAAGCTGGGTAACAAAAAAATAATATATAAATAAGAATAACACGGCCTTCCCCTCTGATGCTGCGGCTCAAGGGAAGGCCTTTTTTGTCTGATAAATAGGCAAAAGGAGTTTTTATGAGTGCAGCATCAGACAAATATGAAAAAGATGTAGCAGAAAACATACACAATTCTGCTCCAAAAACTCTCACTGCTAATAGACCAAAAGTGTCTACATCATATCCAGACGTTCTTGTTGAATACGGTAGATACAGAGGCACTCAGAATGGTGTCTGGGTTGAAGTCAAAATGAATCATACAGACAATATGATGAATCCACGATTTCAATACGTCAAAGGAGAATGGCAAGTCATTCCTTCATACGAATCAGAAGCTACTAAAAAACTTGCGAAAATATTTAATGATTCAAAAGAAGCTCAAGAATGGATAAAAGGGCTAAAAAAATATTTGATTGATAAAAACTGGAGTGGAGATATTAATAATATTTCACTTCATTCTACTACTACGGCAAGAAACGCTGATAAAAATTCTGTTCCATTAATGATGATGAAGGGATATCTATCTTCTCTTCCAAATAAAAACGTGTGTAAAGTTCCGAACGTTGATATCGGCAATCTGGTTTCTTTACATTATTTAAAAGGTAAAGCGGCAACAGCATATTATCTTTCTTCTGGAGACGATTTTTATCAATTTGGAAATGAAAATCCACTTAAGATCCCAGACGTACCTAAGTTTGAATCCGCTGCCGGATTAAATCAAGTTGTTCTAAGAATTGGTGATCGCTCTGCCAATTTTGAAATTCAAGCTGAAGTAAAAGCAAAAACGTTGGCTAACAGCAAATATAGTGTAAAACCAGGTTCTTCGAAGATCAACCCATTTAAATTTGTAAAATAACTGTTGACATTTTTTTCATAACAATATAAGATAACAATATGAAGAAGATTAATCGATTTAGAAATTTTGTAGGCTCGGGAACTCTCACGATCTTTGATATCGATGAGACTCTTTTTCATACGTATGCCAAAGTTACTGTTGTAAAAGATGGTAAGACTGTTCGGTCGCTAGACAATCAAGAGTTCAATACCTACAAGCGTAAGAAGGGTGAAACTTACGATTTTGGAGAATTTGCAAATGCTGAAGTGTTTCGCAATTCATCTAAACCAATCACTCGAATGGTTGCTAAAACTAAAGCTATTTTTGCTAACTCGAAAAAGAATCCTCACAGCCGAGTGATTATGTGTACTGCTCGATCTGACTTTGATAATAAAGATATTTTTCTTCAGACGTTCCGTGATCATGGTTTGCCTATTGACAATATTCATGTGGAGCGCGCCGGGAACCTCAAGATTGACTCTTCCGCTGAAGCCAAGAAGATTATCTTTCGTAAATATATAAATACACAGAACTATATAAAACTTAGGTTGTTTGATGATGCTCCTAGCAATCTTCATGCATTCCTTTCTTTACAAAAAGAATATCCAAATATTAAGTTCGAAGCCTATTTTGTAAATCCTGATGGATCGGTAAAGACAGTACGATGAAATCTTTTAAGAGTTATATTAGAGAAGCTCGCATGACCACCGTGAGTGAGATTACGGCTGCTATTGCTGGCCATAAGAAGGCTGGTGAGATTCTAAATCCGGTGTATCAAGATCTTGTTGACCAAGCCAAGCGCGTGATGAGAAATGATACGTATTCATCAAAGCCTGATGAATTGCTTGATCTAGTGCGTGCTGACCGTGATGATCCAGACCTGACTGAATTGTATTATACTAGTTTTGATGGGTTTGTGAGCCATGGTAAAATTGAAAAACTAGTGAATAAACTTGAAAAAAAGAATAAGCCACAATATAAGCATATGATTAAGAGTGTTCGTGATTATCTTAAAATCTGGAAACCTATTGGCGAAGATCTTAAGTATCTTAAAGGCAAAGTTGTTAAGGTAACACAAAAGCGTGCTGAAGCTAAGGCTGTTGCAACTACTGCGCTACAAAAGAAGTTCAGTGATTCATCGACGCTTATTAAGATCTTAGAGAGCCATCTCAATGAGTATAAGAAGATGGCTGAAACACGAGCTCGTGAGTTTGTTAAGAAGCGCCTTGATTATTTTAAAAGTCACGAGTGGAATCTTGACAAAGCTGCTCCTAATCCTTCGAGCTTTTATGGTGGAACAGATTATAAGATGAAGAAAGCAGCTCGTGATGCGCTGGAAGCCTTCACAAAATCAAAGAATACAAATCGTCGGCATGGTGAGCCAGATATTCGTGAGCCCGATCAAGCCAAGATTGAACATTACGTTAAGTTAAATGTTCAGGGTGCAGAAGATGCGTATCGTAGTTTCATGCAAAAGATGATCGAAAAGATTGGTAAGCCAGTAGTCAATGCTAATATGGCCGGTAACATTTGGACTAATGCTGTTCTTACGGTAACTACTAATGACGGTGAGGAGCAAATTTGGAATACAAAGATGATTCTGAATTTCTCTAAGTATCAAACCATGTTTAATCAATTCCCTTCTCGTAGGAAAAAATAATGACTGCATTTAAAAGTTTTCTTGCTGAAGAAACTAGCGAAGAAAAACTTAAACATCTTGAACATGCTGAAGATCATGTAATTAATGCTGGTGCAGAAGGTTTCTCGCACGCATATCATAATTTAAAAGATGTACATGATAAGCTTTCTGGTAAAGAAAATGCTACAAAAGTAACTATGAAGTATGATGGTTCGCCTTCTGTTGTATTTGGGCGACATCCACAAACTGGTAAGTTCTTTGTTGCTTCGAAGTCTGCTTTCAATAAGAATCCTAAGATCAACTATACTGAAGAAGACATTCAGCGTAATCATGGTCATGCTCCTGGCCTAGTTCAAAAGCTCAAAGCAGCTCTTCATCATTTGCCTAAGGTGACTCCAAAGAAGGGAGTTTTCCAGGGTGATATCATGCATACACCGAATGATGTACATCAGACTGGTGCAAAGGTACATTTCACTCCAAACACCATTACATATTCAGCTAATAAAAATTCACCTCATGGAAAAGCTGCAGTTCGTTCTAAAATTGGTGTAGCAGTTCATACTAAATATAATGGCAAAAATCTTGAAGATATGAAAGCCGAATATGCTCCTAATTTAGATGAATTTGGTGCTCATAAAGATGTGCATTTAATTTCTACAGAACATGATACTTCTGGTATTAATTATAAACCACAACATCAAGCTAAGTTTATTAAGCATATGGCAGCAGCCGCAAAATTGCATTCAAAGACAAATCCTGAAACTCATGCTGCAATTGAGAATCATCGTATTCCTTTAAAGACTTATATCAACCACACCGTTCGTACTGGTACAAAGCCTAATACGAATGAGTTTATAGCTCATCTTGCGAAGTCTCATCAGAGAAAGATAGACGCTGTAAAAACAGATAAAACAAAAGCTTCAAAAGCAAGTGCTATGGAACGTGATGTATCTCATGTTCAGAATAATCGTAAACACTTTGAACGCGTTCTTCAAATGCATACTCATTTACAAAAAGCTAAAGATGTATTAGCTAACACACTCTCGAGCCACGCTGAGTTTGATCATAGTATTAGTGGTAAGAAATCTAAGCCTGAAGGATTTGTAGTGGTAAGACACAATCGTCCTACTAAGATTGTTGATCGTGCTGAGTTCTCGGCTGCTAACTTCAATAAGGACAAAAATCTGTGAAGGCAATCCATATCACTCAAGGAAGATTTAACCCTGTACATGCTGGCCACGAGATGGTGGTGAAGCATGTAATGGATGCTGCGAAGAAAGAAGGAGCCGATCATAAGATTCTGACTACTGGATCTCATGATGCCAAGAAGAATCCCCTGACTCCGGAACAGAAGGTGAAGCATCTTTCTCGTGCTGTCAAAGGTGCGAAGGTTGAAGCTATGTCTAAAGAACATCCTACGCTTCTGCACCAAATGACAAAGCTACACAAGGCTGGTTACACTCACGTAACAATGCATGTTGGTTCTGACCGCGTCAATGAATTTCATAAGCTCCTTCATCAATATAATGGTAAGGATCTGAAACACGGTCACTATAACTTTAAAAGTATTAAAGTCAAGTCAGTAGGCGGTGAACGTAAAGAAGGTGGTGGTGGAATCGAATCTGCTTCTGGTACTGCAATGCGTAAACACGCTACTGCTGGAGATAAAGAATCATTCCATAAGATGGCTCCGTCTGGAATGAGTAAATCTCATAAGGATGAACTATATCATGATGTTCGTAAGGGTATGGGAATTCACGAGTCCTTTATTGCCAGATTTAAGAACTGGATTAACTAATGGCTCAATATAGAACTGACAAAAAAATCATCGATTCTGGGCAAGTAACAACTCGTTACGAAGTTATGATGCTTGCAGACCAGCTCACCACAGCTGGTTCAATGGTCGATGCTTTTGGTCGGCTCCGCACTTCGCAACCACACACCCTTTTTGATAATACTTTTCGCTTTACAGATGATACACGAAACTGGTCAATAGCTACAACTGGAGCTGCTAATACCGCACACAGTCCATATGCCTCTTCTGTGCAAATGAATGTCGGTACGACTTCAGGCGATAAAGTAGTGCGTCAGACTTCGAGATATTTTCACTATCAGCCTGGCAAAAGTTTACTTGTTATTAACTCGTTTTGTATGCAGCCTAAAGCCAATGTTCGTCAGAGGGTCGGCTACTTTGATACAAACACCGGTTTCTTTCTCGAGCATGATGGAACAACTGCATATATTGTTAAAAGAACTGCAGTCACAGGATTAGTCACGGAATTAAGAATTCCTCAGTCTGAATGGTCTGAAGACGCGTTTGATGGTACTGGTTATTCAAAAATAACCCTCGATTTTTCAAAATCTCAAATTCAATGGATGGATATCGAGTGGTTGGGTGCTGGTACTACACGAATGGGGTTCGTCGTAAACGGTGTATTCTATACTGCGCACAAGTTTCACCATGCAAATCTGATTACATCTGTTTATATTACATCAGCAAGTTTGCCGATTCGTTATGAGATTGAAAACACCGGTGCTACAGCAAGCAATACGATGTTTGAGCATATCTGTAACACTGTGATTTCAGAAGGCGGCCATACACCACTCGTGTCCACAAGATCGGCTTCAACTCCTCTCATAGGAGTAAATGTTTCGAACACAACTGACACTCCTGTTATTGCAATTCGTTTGAAATCTGATAGAGTTGGAGGAGTGGTTGTACCTGTTGCAATGAACTTATACGGTATTCAAAGTACGCCATTCAGATACACAGTTACGCAAGCTGCAAACGTTGTAGGCGGAACTTGGGTAACGCCCGAAGCAGAAAGTCACGTAGAATATAATATCACTCCTACATCTTATACTGGAGGAAAAAACTTACTGCAAGGAATGTTTACCGGGGGCACCGGTGTTTCTGTTATAGATGTAGATTTTAAGAGATTTAACTCTAGCTATCAACTCAGAACGAATCTGGATGGTTCTATGGATACGTTCTTAATTTCTGTTATTGCAACAACAAATAACGACGATGCTGTTGCTTCTATCACTTGGGAAGAATACAATTAATATAAATAACAATGCGGTTAGGCTACGGCAATCCCGTTTGTTTACAGATAAGCCCAAGGGAAACTCTGATGGAAGATAAGAAGAAACCGGTACCAGAAAAGAATATTAAGAAGCCTACGGGCAAGTCTGCAACTGGTAAACCACTAGATGGCATTGACATCAATCCTCAGCTAGATGACAAGAGCCGTACAAACGAGGACTTTGCCGTCCTAACCGCGTCCCTTCAGGAACGCAAGGCTCTTACGCTTGCTCAACGCCAACAAAGAGGCCGACAACTCAAGCGTATTCAACCAAAGCTTCAGAGAGCCAAAGAGATCTCACAGGGCCGGTTAGCCGGCACGGAAAAATTACAGAGGCGCGCCGAAGCCAAGGCGCGAGCATTACTGAAATCAAGAATTTCTGCTCGAAAGGATATTCCCTATTCTAAGCTTACAACATCTGAAAAGATTCAGGTAGATACCGCAGTCGCCAAGAAGACAAAGCTGATTAAGCGTATCGCTGCGCGTCTTCTACCAAAGCTGAGAAAGGCAGAGTTTGAAAGACTGAAATCTTACCACAGTGGCGAACCAATGAAGAGTCTCCACACGGTGGTTGCCGCTGAAGATTTCTCTGGTCTTTTCAATGATCTCAATGCCAAGTCAACACTTGAACTTGTAGACATCATTGAGAACGCGATTACCAAGTTCGAAAAAGAAGGTAATCCGATTAGCATTACTCTACGTAGAATGCTAAACTCGACGGTTGGTACAGATCCAATCATAGAGACCCTGATCAAAAAAGCTGAAAAGACTGGCATACCGTTCTCGACTCTCAAGGAAGTGTTCGAGCGCGGTCTTTCGTTGTATGTAAATGAATCGACACAAACACCCGAACAAATTGCATTCAATCGAGTCAATAGCTACATTGCCAAGGGCAGAGCTTGGACTCTTGATGCGGATCTTCGCGAAGAGAAGATTGTTAACGAAGAACTTGATATTGCGTTTAAAGAATTGCTTGAAAAAAATAATATGTGCAGCAAAGAGATTGTGGATCGTAAGCCTGCAGAATCAAATGTAAAAAAGCGCCAGCAGGAAGTTCAGAAAAAGATTATTGACGAAGGCGAGATGAAGCCATATGTAAAGCCACACTATGGGTCAAGCGATCCAAAGAAACAAACAGCATGGGTTGCTTCGAATAAGTGGGGCAAGAAGAAATATTTTGGAATGGACTTCAAGAAGTCGGCCGAGAAGCATGCTAAGATTAATGAAGACTCTCCATCTCAAAGAGAGATTGGCACAAACACACTAGTTAAGAAGTATAAAAAAGAAACACCGGGTCAAGAGAAATCAGATCTTAACGAAACATTCAACATGGCTTGGACTGCTGGCATCGGTGTGACTCTTTCAGCTGAAGAATGCGGTATCAAGATGAAGCCGGCATTTGAACTTCATCCTGATGTAGTTGATGCGATGGAGGAAGTTCGTTCTTCGGATGTTGAAGGCGTAATTGTTCGCACTGCTGATGGTAAAACTATAGTGCGCAGACAAAAAAGAAACAAAAAGATCATTGGATCCGGAAATGTAAACGATGGGAAGCCAGATGATACGCTTTAAGGAATTCATTTCAGAAGCCCGCGGCGAAGATTCAAAGGGGCATTTTATTGCAACAGAGAAGGGTGCTGGAATGACAGCAAAGGGCGTCAAAGCCTTTCGTGCCAAAAATCCAGGATCAAAGCTTCAAACTGCTGTGACCGGTAAAGTAAAGCCTGGATCAAAGGATGCTAAGAGACGTAAGTCTTTTTGTGCACGCATGAGTGGCATGCCGGGTCCTATGAAAGATGAGAAGGGTAGACCAACACGCAAAGCAATGTCATTGCGCAGGTGGAGATGTAGATAATGGAAGAGATTACTAACCCTTTGAAGATCGCATTTGCAGACACCTATGCATTTTATGTGAAGGCACAGAACTATCACTGGAATGTTGAAGGACCGCTGTTTGCGATGTATCATGACTTCTTTGGTAAGATCTACGAAGAGGTAGGTGGAGCAATTGATACGTTCGCCGAAGAAATTCGTGCACAGAATGCATACGCACCAGCAGCATTTGGTAGATTCTCTGAACTTACAAATATTCAAGATGAAGTTTTGATCATTAAGCCAGAGCAAATGGTTGCAATACTGTTCTCGGATAATGCAACGGTGCTTGCTTCTCTTCAGCGTGCACGAGATGCGGCTGACAAGTATGGTGAAAATGGACTTGTAAACTTCATTGAAGAAAGACTTGATCGCCACAAGAAACATGCATGGATGTTAAGGGCTTCAATGAAATGAAATATAGATCCTTAGAGTCTAAGATCCGAGATATCTTTGAAGCTAATCATATTGCTATGGGTGCTATTGAATCTGATCAGAACGATCAGATCGCTGTTGGTTCGTATACAACAAAAGCATTCGAAGTATCTCCTCAAGCTCAGAAGCTTTATGCAGATCTTCCAAAAGATACAAATGCAGATGACGCTCAAACCGCAGCAGAGAACTTAGATAAATTATTTGATATTGTTAAGGATGTGCACCATACCGGCAAAGCGACCGCGGCTCATATTGCTCGGGCTACAATGCATGGTGAGATCGTAATGAGACATGCTGCTGGGATGAAGCTTGAAAAAGAACATGAGGCAATTGTAAAGGCTGCTATGGATTCGTTACATAGAGTGGCAGGCGAACATAAAAAAGAACTCAATCCAGATGATGATTACCATCCGGCAGATGACAAAAGATTTCACAACCCGCCAAAGGGATACACACCAGATCCTATTCCTGGGCCCCAAGGTGACAAAGATATAGATAACCTAAAAAGATACCTTATTAAAAGGTCTCGTGCGGCAGAACGCAAAATTAAAATCATAGATGCAGACTAAAGGATACCCATAATGTTTACAAAGAAACTCGAAGATCAGTTTTCTGCCGACCTTCTGAATACCGTTCGTGGTATTCTAGGCGAGGCAAAACACGACAAAGAATGTGAATGCGAAAAGTGTGAAAAAGAAGAAGAAGATGATGAAGACGAAGATGAAGAGAATGAAAAAGAAGATAAAAAGAAAGAGATGAAGGAAGGCAAAACCGGTCTCTGGGCAAATATCCATGCAAAGCGCAAGAGAATCAAAGCCGGTTCTGGCGAGCGCATGCGTAAGCCTGGATCGAAGGGCGCTCCAACCGATGCTGACTTCAAGGCTGCTAGCGAAAGCGTAGAGATTGAAGAAGCTGAAAACAAGACTGGTCTGCCTAAGTCGACCGCTGAAAAGAACAAGCAACACATTGAAATTACATCTTTACTTGGTCACAAGCGTCGTGTTCCTGTTCATCCAACAAATACTTATAAGGCATTGAATCGCTATCGTAACGATCCTTCGACAAAGAGCGCTCGTATTGTTTCAGAAGAAACCGAGCTTGAAGAAGGTAAGATGAAGGATCTAGTCACCAAGCACATGGATGCTGGTCACGACTATGAGACTGCTCTGAAGAAAGCTAAGAAACATTTAGATGTTCCTTTCGATGGTCCTTATAGAAAGCCTGGAACTCGTAAAGATGAATATGGTAATGTTGTAAAGAACGTTGCTAAACATCTTGCTAGAAAAGCAATGGCTAAGGAAGAAATAGACCCTGATCTTGAAGATGAATTGAAAGCTACACGCCAGACAAAGAAGTCTGTTGCTGATGCTAAGAAAAAGTATGGCATGAAAGAAGATTCAGAACACACCAATTGCGGAACTCCGGAATGCTGCGGACAGTGTGATACAGCCGAGCAGATCGATGAGCTTTCGAAGAAGACTCTTGGATCCTATGTAAAGAAAGCTAAGAAAGAATTAAGCTCTTCAGACTATCATGTTGGCCGGGCTGTTGGCGCTCGTGAAACAGGGGGCAAATCTAATTTTTCTCCAGAGCTTGAACGCAAGCTAGCTAACCGTGGTAAGAAACGCTATCATGGCATTGATAAAGCTGTTGATAAAATGATGACTAAGGAAGAAGCCGAGCAGATCGATGAGCTTTCAAAGAAGACTCTTAAGAATTATCTCAACAAGAGAAGCGTACAAACAACTCAGAGCAAATTGGTTGGAGCCAATCTTCGCCACGCAATGTCACACGACGTTGGACTAAGAGGTACTAAGCCATTGATATCACCTGAGACAACCAAAGAGTTGGAAAAGGTTAGCAAACAAGCTCTTGATTTTTCAACTAAAAAGGGAAAGTCAATTGAGTTAGCAAGAAAAAAAATAGGAGTTGCTTCTGATTATAGAAAGAAACTTAAAGTTCCTGCAAATGAAGAAGTAGAGCAGATCGATGAGCTCTCGAAGGGAACGATGGGTCGTTATATTAATAAAGCTGCCGATCGCATGAGCACTCAAGGTGTTACTGCTGGTTTAAAAATTGCTGCTGATGAAAAGTCGAGCAAGAACTTTAAGAACATTGCTAAGCGCCAAAAGGGAGTTGCTACAGCAGTATCTAAGTTAACCAAGGAAGAGCAAGACTTTATCGATTCATTGAATGACGTTGATCAGATCGACGAATTGTCAGGTGCAACACTCGGTTCTTACGTTGTTAAATCAAGAAAAGATGAAACAGATCGCCGCGAAGCTGGAATTAAGACGCGTGACGAGATTCGTAAGCAAACTGGTCTAAGAGTCGGCACTCCTATTGATCGCAAGCTATATAGCCCAACGGCTAGCCGTGGTGCAGGACAGAAGATGGCAGTAAAGAAGCTTACTGGTCAAGCACGAGTGAATGCTAAGGAAGAAGTAGAGCTTGAAGAAGGTCGTGGTCGTCCTCCGAAAGAAGGTTCGGCAGCTTGGAAGGCTCGTCAAAATCAAGCTAATGATGATATGACAGCTCTTGGCGTACAACTTCGTAAAGCTAAATCAATGAACAAAAAAGTTCGTTTCATGAATGGCAAAGAACACGAAGTTCATCCTAATCATGTAGATCGATTTGAAGATCATATGGCTGCTCGTAAGACTTCACAAGATAAGGGTGAATTTCAAAAGCATGCTCATAAATCACATGAAGACTTCGTGAAGGCTGTTACCGCACCAGTTCCTAAAGTATCAAAAGATACTGGTGAGATTGTAAAATATAGGCATTGACATGAAAGAAAAACAGTTAGAAGAAGAAGTCTTAGACGAAAAGAGAAATAAGAAATATATTGATCTTTTTCATAAAAAGAGTTCTCGCTATTTAGATGATATGTTAACTACACAAAAAGAATAAATAAAAGAAAGCTTTTAGGAGGAAATAAAATGGCTCAATGGGGCAATACAGACGACGCTGCAAACTCGGTCCTATGGGCCACTACGCACGTTAATTTAACACCAAATACTACTAACCAAACTACATTGTTTGGAAATACAACTATTGGCGGGATTGTTCCTAACAGAGCAGTAGGTCAATTTGGCTTAGATGCTACAGAAATTGGTGTTTCTGGTAATGCTGCTATTCAGCAGTATATTATTACCAGCAGCGGCTCAGGTTATGGTGCCAATGCTGCTGTAACTGTTGCAAACTCAGCAGGTGGTTCAAATACAGTTGCTGCTAACTCAACAGTTACACTCGGTCGTGTAACTGCAGTTACTGCTAATGTTACAATTGCTGGCTATAACACAGCATTAGGTGCACCTGCTGTTACAATCGCGGCACCAGTAGCAATCAATATTGTATCAAATACTGCTGGATTCAGCAACACTCTAGACACCTTTATTGTATCTTCTGCAAACTCACGTTTCCAGGTTGGTGATCGCCTTTATTATGCAGTTCCAGCTGGTAATACTGCGATCGCTCCTCTTACTGCTAACACATTTTATTATGTTCAAGCAGCAAATACAACAACTCTTAAACTTACAGCAACTCCAAATGGAACTCCTATTGATTTAACAGATACTCGCAACCTTTCTTCACCAGAAACACACACTATTGTTGGTGATACTGCAACAGCTGTAGCTGAACTTACTGAAGTTGGTTATACTAAGGGTGCAGCTCATACTGGTTGGGTACTACGCACAGTAGGTAGTGGTGGCCGAGCCGGCCGGGTTCAGTATGAAACATTGGTTGCGTTTGGTGGTAACTTCTCGAATGACGCTGAAGATGTAATTCTACCTGACGCTTAAGGAATAATATATGTCTGATCGTGCTAAAAAGATTACAGAACTGACATCAATTGGCACGGCCAACACGTCGATTGTTAGCGGAGACCTCTTCATTGTTGAGGACGTTTCCGCTAACACGACAAAGTCTGCTACATTATCCACGCTACGTAAAGCTATTGTACAAGGTCCCTATGCAGACGATACAGCAGCAAACACCGCGGGTGTTGCTCTAGGACAACTATACTATACTGTTGCGGGAGCTGTAAAAGTAAGAATTGTATAATGATTGATAAACTTGATGAAACAAATTTTGTTATATATGCAGCGAAACATTATGATAACCCACAGTGTTTTGATACATTAGAATTTTATGAAGATTTAGCTAGATTTAAATATATCAAAAGATTATTCAATAGATATGAAGAAGCTGGTGAATTAAAAGAAAGATTAGTACTTAATCATCTTACTATTCTTTATAATGTGTTTGGTGTTGCTGCTACTAGATTACTATTTTTTAAACTCGATGGCTATTATCATATGTTGAAGCCGTTTGTTATTTTGCTTGGACAAATGCCAGATAGTATTCATGGAATTGGAATAGAAAACAAAACTATACGAAGTTCAGATATATCAATGGACTTAAATATCGTAGAAATACTGAGGAAGATTTAATGCAAAAGGCGCTTGGTAAACACATTGGTACTGTAAACGGTTATCATATTCATGATCTCGGTGCTAATACTCCACACAAAGACAAGAGGTTCTTAGCTTATCACAATGAGTATGCATTTATTAGTCATACAGCTCCTACTAAAACTGAAGTAGCTAAAAAATCTAAAGAACACAAAAAGAGTGAACCTGCTCCAAAGCGCACCGAACATGATGATTGGCGCGATAGTATGAAACACCGTGTTCAGTCTGGCGAAATTCGTCGAGCAGTTATGAGTAAAAGACTTGGTGAAGAAGTTGCTGTGAATTCCGCAGGAGCTGGTAATGTTGCCGGACTTGGTGTAGGTCCACAGGGCGAACCGGGTGTGAAGAAAAAGAAAAAGAACATCATGACTTTCAGTAGATTTGCGAGAAAATAATATGTTTAGTTTGATTCCTTTTCCATATAAGCTGCTAGCGGGCGCTGCACTTATAATTGGTATTTTCTTTTATGGATATACTAAGGGATCTGCTCATGCTGAAACACAACTTGCTAGATATGCTGCTAAAGCTAATGCACAAATCGCAGAGCTTGAAAAAAAGAATTCTCAAATTTCAAATAAAATACAAGTTGAATATGTTGATAGAGTTAACACAATTAGAGAGAAAGAATATGTATATCGCGACGTCGCTAAAAACTCTGTTCCTAGTCAGCACGATATGTCTAACGGCTGGGTGTACACGCACGATGCTAGTGCCACTTCCAGTAATGCCGACCCCACCAGAGCTTCTGATGCGACCTCCTCAGGAATTAAAGACAATCAGATCCTCCTCACCGTCCTCACCAACTACTCAACCTGCTTGCAAAATAATCAACAACTTATTGGTTTGCAACGATGGGTCAACGACAGTAAGGCCGCAGTAGATAAAGCTGCTGAAGAAAAGAATAAAAAATGAAAAAGTTTAAAGAATTTGATAAATCGAAGTCAGATGACTCAGAAGAAACTCCTTCCAGAGATAACATTGCTAACGTCATTGCAAATTCTTTGAATCGTCTCGGTGGAAAAGACGATTCTAAAACTATGCTTACATTAATTGCGGCTCTCGGTTTATTAAATACTAATAAAGATGGTCTTCCATTAAGTGTTGCTAGAAGACTTGCTACAACTATTAAGAAATAATGGAGAACTATTATGTGGCAGAAATTTATAAACTGGTTTAAAGTTTTTGATTTAAATAAAGACGATAGAGTTACAGCAGAAGATTTAGAGTTTGCAAAAGCAATTGCTGACAAGAATCTAAAAGAAGCAAATCAACTTATCAATGAAGCTAAAGTTAGCGCTAAAAGAGTTAAAGAAGAACTTGTTGATGTCGGCAAATCAGTAAAAGAAGTTCTTAATCAGGCTGATGATATTATCGATGCTGCTAAAGGTAAAAAAAGACGCGGTAGGAAAAGCAAGCAATGAGATTATTAAATTTTTTCTCAATACCAAAAGAAATTGATACATTACAAGAACTCGAAATTGAAAAAGGAAGAGTTCAATTAATGATCATGAAAATAGCCGCGATTTCGCTTGGCTTTATCATGACGTCAGTTGTACTGATGATGTTAGTCGGTCTTTTCATGCCAAACAACGTTATCGATAACAATGAGATTTTCAAAATAATCGGTCCTGCATTTTCCACAATTGTCGGAGCTTTTGTCGGAGCTTTTGCTACAATGATGGGAATGAAGATCTATGATTTTGATCCTAATGTTAAATCACAAGAAATGGGCAAAACAGATTATAAATCTATAGCGGAAGCAGATTCACTAAAAATAAGTGATGATATTAGAATGTTAGAAGCTATAAACAAATATCGTAATTCAGATGAAGATCTGGGTCCATTTTAATGAGTGATATTAATGAAATAACCAATCTTGTTAAAGATATAGCAGTTATTAGTTCTTTAGTAGACAGATTAGATACTACTATTGATAAGCTAACAGTTATTTCTAGTAGTGTATCAAGTTTGTTAGCAGTACATGAAGCCAAACTTGATGCACATGAACTTACAACTAAGAGCTTAATTGAAACTGTAGAAATAAGAAGAATGGAAACAGAAGATAAATTGGAATCGATTCAAGAGCGCATTTTTTTAGGAGAACGTCAATTTTCAGAGAAAATTGATGATCAATATGATGAGATCATGAAAGAAATTAAAGAAATGAGAGTAGAAGGCAATCTGTGGCGCAACGGTTTCAGTGAAAGAATTGCTACTATAGAAAAATGGCAATGGATTGTTGTTGGTGGCTCTACTGTAATTGGTAGCATTCTTGCTCTTATTCCATGGGATAAATTATTCTAATTACAACATTTTTTTGTGTACTTATTTTCCAATCTTGATATAATGATAATATCAGATTTGGAGTAGTACATTATAATGATTTGGTTAGATCACAAATACGTTAATCTATTATCCGGTAGATTAGAAAGATTTGCTCGAGTCGGGGCAGAGACGTATCGATTCCGCTGTCCAATCTGCGGTGACTCCGAAAAAGATAAAAGAAAGACTCGTGGTTATGTCTTTCAACGAGGTGGCCAACTTCGTTACTTTTGTCATAACTGTGGCGCTTCTATGCGATTCCAGTATCTGATCAAGTCTATTGATCCTACACTATATCTGGAGTATGTCAAGGAAAAAATCAAAGAAAACAATCAAGCAAACGAGACGCACGTATTTGCTCAAAAGATGAAGCCACCAGTCTTTGTTAAAGAAACACAACTCTCGGAACTTATTAAAGTAAGTAAGTTGAAGCCAGAGCATCCTGTAAAGCAATGGGTTGAACGTAGACAGATTCCAAGTAATTCTCATTATAAGCTGTTCTACTGCAAGAAGTTTGCTTCATGGGTAAACTCTATTATCCCTGACAAATTTAATGCTACTGTAGAAGATGAACCTCGACTTATCATTCCATTCCTCGACGAAGACAAGAAACTCTTTGGTTTCCAAGGGCGATCATTCAAGAAGAATGGTTTAAGATATATTACCATCATGCTCGATGAAAGTAAACCAAAGATTTTTGGAATGGATACTATTGATCGATCGAAAGATATATATTTAGTCGAGGGTCCAATTGATTCTTTATTTATTCCTAATGCTATAGCTTCTGCCGGGAGCGATTTGATTAGTCAATTGTTGTTGACAGATTTACCAAAAGATAGTATGATTATAGTATACGACAATGAACCACGCAATAAAGAAATTGTAAAGAAGATTGAAAAAACAATTAATGCCGGATATCGTGTCTGTGTCTGGCCAACAAGTATCGAGCATAAAGACATCAATGATATGGTCTTGGCCGGATACACACCAGAGCAAGTGAAGGATATAATCGATGATTGCACCTACTCCGGACCAACAGCAAAACTTCACTTTACCTTGTGGAGAAAAGACCGTTGAGATGATTCAAAAGTTACCAGAGCAAGATTTAACTTGGGTAGTCTATAATGCTAATATGATTAGCTATGCTCAGATGTTGATTATTCAGTATCGTGGACTTCAATTCTTTGATAGTTATGTGAAGGTTGTTTCGCGAGATAATGTTGATGGAGCAAAAGGTATTATGTACTTTGATCCAGATTTATTTAATTTAATAGGAAATGGATATGGTTGATAATGAATACGGTGTAGAGTTTGAGTGGATTGAAATTAAGCAATTAAGAATCAATCGGACTGATGGCAAATGGCTTATTGAATATCGCCGTGAACCTCGCCTCTGGGCGGTTTGGGATAAGTGGTGGTGGTATAATGATGGCATATATTCAGAATATACTGACGCACTGAATAGAATTAAAGTTCTAAAGAATAATAAAGCCGTGAAGTTTGCTCGGTTTCGCAAAGTTTCAACAATTATTGTAGAATAAAGGTGTTTTATGAAAGTAGTGATTGCCGGCTCAAGAAATATTGATGATTACAAGTTAGTTGTTGACACTATTAGTAAATCAGGATATAGTATAACTGAGGTTGTGAGTGGTTGCGCTGTTGGAGTCGATCGACTCGGTGAACAGTGGGCTCGAGCGAACAACATTCCAATTAAAGAAATGCCGGCCGATTGGTCTAATTACGGCAACTCCGCAGGTCCACAACGAAATAGAGCAATGGCAGAATATGCTGATGCTGCTGTTGTTATTTGGGATGGACAATCTCGAGGATCTCGTAATATGATTGAGAACATGATTCGCAGAAAGAAGCCTTATCATATTGGTATGACTTCTACAACACTTGAGGATTTTGTATGAATGATGCCTATCAAGAAGCTATGCGCTGGCTTGAAGAAAAGTATAATGAAGCTCTGAATAAAGACGATAAAGGTGAGATGCTTACAATCGAGTGGATCATCAATACAGTTTATTTTGATAATGATATGAGGAATAGTTAATGTCTAGAGTGAATTTGATTGGTATTACTAAACCCAGTGCGTATACAGAATGCACTAGTGCTAATGAACTTGTTGCTTGGGCAGCGCGAGTATCGAATCCTTCTAATCAGAATAATACTGCTACAGCATCTAAGCTTGTACAGTATCTTATCAAGAACCAGCATTGGTCACCTTT
>Ga0315906_10004021_pt1 | contig 19156 bp, 17 predicted proteins | sample LakEriMetagenome_4_FD_203526 | JGI IMG/M metagenome (GOLD analysis project Ga0315906, IMG submission 203526) | Freshwater fungal communities from buoy surface, Lake Erie, Ohio, United States - Buoy 2 MA122 | ecosystem: Environmental > Aquatic > Freshwater > Lake > Lake biofilm | place: USA... | reverse complement strand
TTACACGCTGAGATGAACGAAACGTTGTTTTTTATGCTACCGGAGCTAGGGCTGACAATGCTCTTGTTTCTGTTGCTCTTGTTTAAGATTTCCGGGAAGTTTGAACTTTCCGGACAGGTTTGCGCAACCCTTAACATATTGTATCCATTATTGTTGCTCGGGATATTTTTCGCCGGTCCTGCGGAAGGATCCATCTTCGGAGGTATGATGATCGGTACCAAGTTGATTTGGGTTGAGAAACTATTGTTGTTGTTCGCGACTTGGATAGTAAGTCTATTGGCGACGCCATGGCTGAAAGGGCACCGACATGCTGCGGAGTTCCATATGTTGCTGATCGCAGCCTTGATGGGGCTCTTTTTTCTGTTATCCTCCGGCGATTTCCTCTTGTTTTATCTGGCACTTGAACTTTCAGCCATTCCGTTAGCTGCGCTTTGCAATTTCGATTTAGAGAAACGCATTAGCGGTGAAAGCGCCATGAAAATGATTTTTTCCTCGGCATTGTCGTCAGGAATCCTGTTGTTCGGAATATCCTTGTTTTACGGAGCAACAGGAACATTGAGTTTTGCGCAATTGCCTGCCTTGATGGATCAGTCTCCGCTGCTAATCATGGCGTTTCTTATGATATTTACCGGTTTCGCCTTTAAGCTTTCAATTGTTCCGTTTCATTTCTGGACGGCCGATGTATATGAAGGTGCGCCCACACCGGTTACTGCATTTCTTTCTGTGGTATCCAAAGGTGCAATGGCGTTTGTTTTCGTCACCGTGCTGTATACGTTATTCAGCGGAATGGCAACGGTTTGGTACGCCGCTATAACCACCCTCGCTGTTATTTCCATGACGGCAGGAAATTTATTTGCTATCCGTCAAAATAATCTGAAACGTTTCCTGGCATTTTCTTCCATTGCGCAGGTGGGTTATCTGCTCATCGGTATGTCCGGTAGTTCAGTCGACGGCATGACAGCAGTGATCTATTTCGTGCTGGTCTATATCTTTTCCAATTTGGCAGCTTTCACGGTAATTACCTTGGTGACAGCGGCTACATCCCGTGATACGATTTCCGGATTGAAAGGATTACATGCTACCAATCCGATGATGGCCTGGGTACTTGCGCTCGCGCTGTTCTCACTCGCCGGAATTCCGCCGACCGCCGGCTTCTTTGGCAAATTTTTCCTCATCACTGCAGGTGCGGCCAAATGGAATTCGCCGGTACTGATCATCGCAGCGCTCAACATGGTAGTTTCACTGTATTACTATCTCCGCGTTATCCGATCGATGTTCATGGAGGTTACTGAGGAGCCGATGATCCGACTCATGCCGGGACTTTCTGTAAAGGTTGCGCTGTTGATCTGTGTCAGTGGTATTCTCCTTCTTGGCTTTTATGGTCCTGCCTATGACTGGATCCGCGCGGTCAGTTTCGGAATGTGAAATAATCTACTTTAATTCAGGTGTAACTCATGGCTATTAATCAACATCATACCTTCGAAGATCTGGACGGCGTTAAATGCGGTGTCGTGGAAAAGAACGTATCAACGGAGCGTGTTGCGTTTTTGAAAGAATTACTCGAAGCGAATGGGTATACAGTTTTGGTTGTGGGCACAGCTCCACCGAAAGTAGCAGCTCCAGCAGAAGGAGAGGCGCCGGCTCCGCCACCTGCTCCGACTACGTTTACTGTCGGCGTGTCTGATGTTACATTCAATGCGACCAATGCTGTCTTCGGGCGATTACTCCGTACCAAAGATAATCACGTGGTTACCCTGGAGTACTGGAAGCAATTGTCGCCTATGGCAGACGATGCAACGCCGTATTTTACTCGGAAAAAATAATTGAAGTTAGCGTGGCAGCTTCGTCTGCTCGGGGAGTAATCGGAAGCTTTTCCGGTGATAGGTGCTGGGTCCGAATTCGCGTATAGCGGCCCGGTGCGATATGGTTCCGTAGCCTTTGTTTTTCTTCCAGCCGTATGCCGGAAATTCGAGATCGATTTGATCCATAAATTCGTCACGGAATGTTTTTGCCAGAATAGATGCCGCAGCAATCGACAGGAATTTTCCGTCACCGCCGATGATGCAGCGATGCGGAATGTTCTCAAAGGTTTTGAAACGGTTGCCGTCAATCAATAAAAGTCCTGGCGGCTGTTGGAGTTGCGTAATTGCGCGGTGCATAGCCAGAAAGGAGGCGTTCAAGATGTTTATCGAATCTATTTCTAGATGATCGACGGAAGCTACTGCATAAGCAATAGCATGTTGTATGATTTCTTCCCGAAGTTCAAATCTCTTCTTCTCCGTAATTTGTTTGGAGTCGTTGAGTAGTTTGTTTTTATAGTTCTTAGGAAGTATGACCGCTGCGGCAAAAACAGGTCCTGCCAAACAGCCTCTTCCGGCTTCGTCGCATCCTGCTTCGATTAGTTCCCGTTGAAAGTAGGATTTTAACATATCATCCGAGGGTCTTCATCATACTATCCCAGAGCGATACTGCGGTATGATCCCAGGAAAAATCGCGGCTGCGAACCAGTCCTTTTTCAACCAACGTTTTTCGAAGTGGCTCGTCCTGGTAAAGTCGGATCATGCCTTCGGTGATTGAATCTACGTTGAATGGATCAACCAGCAACGCAGCATCTCCGGCTACTTCCGGCATGGAGGTGACATTGGAAGTAAGTACCGGTACGCCAGCACGCATTCCTTCGAGAATCGGAATACCGAATCCTTCGAAGTTGGAAACATAGGTGACGGCAAAAGCAGCTGCAGTAAGTTGGTGCAGGTTGGTTTCGTCTACACGCCCGGTGAAAATGATTTCGGCTTTGTGGGTCAATCCTGAGAAACACGATTCCATATCCTCGGTCCACCAGCGCTTTTGCCCCGCAAAAACGAGTTTCATGTCCGATCCGGTTTGCGTTTTAAAGGCATCGAACGATTTTAGTAAATGCACGATGTTCTTGCGACGATGAATAGCGCCAATGAACAGGAAATAGGGTTTTCCGTCGGTAAATTGTTGTCGTATCTGTTGCGCGGATGCTTCCACTAACGGGCTGAATCCTTCGTTAACGCCATTGTACACGACATCGATTTTTTCTTCCGGTACATGATAGTGTCCGGCAATGTCTTTTCTGGAAAAGGATGAAACAGTAGCGATGCGTTCGGATCGTTTAGCGAATTTTGGAAAATAATGACGGTAATACGTGCGGTTGAAAAACGGAAGATCGCCCGGATAATGCTCGAAGTTAATATCGTGTATTACTGTTAATGTCTTTACTTTGGATGAAAGCGAAGCATAGCCGTCCGGAGACACAAAAAGGTCTGGTTGGTATTTCTTGAAAACCCGCGGAAGCGTATGCTCGTACCATAAATACCAAAGTACCGCATGTCGGGCCGGCAAGCCGGCAACAATTCCTTTGACGTTCGGTCCAAAAATGAATCGCTGATCAAAGGGGCGGTCGAAGATGAATAGAAATTCGTGTTCCGGATGATTTTTAACGATTCGGCGAAACGCTTCCAGGCAGAAATAGCCGATACCTTCAAGTCGGTGCGAAAGCAGCATTCGGGTGTTTACGGCAATCAGCATGGGCTCCGAAATTACAAAGTTATTGCGGAAAGATCGGCAGTATTTCCTGCTAAAAACGGATTTTCTGTGTTGATAACGTGCTGAAACCTTTGCCATAGGGTACAGCCGCTTTTCGTCCGTTTCGTGTAATTTTGAATGGAATGAGATTCAATAAACCTGTTTCACTTGGTGAGCTGGCCGGATTTACCGGCGCAACCGTGATCGGCGACGGCGCAATGCTGGTGCAGGGTATCAACGAAATCCACAAGGTGGAATCCGGTGATATCACATTCGTCGATCATCCAAAGTATTACGATAAAGCGCTGTCGTCTGCAGCCACCTTCGTCATTATCAATAAAGAAGTTCCGGTGCCGCCCGGTAAAGCCCTGCTTTTTTCCGAGGATCCGTTTTCTGTTTATATTAAGATTGTACAACGTTTCCGATCGTTTGAGCGGAGTTTGACGCCTATCAGCGAAACGGCTGTCATCGGCGAAGGTACGATCATTCAACCGGGCGTATTTATCGGTCACCATGTCCGTATTGGTCGCCATTGTATCATTCATTCTAATGTGAGTATCTACGATCATTGTGAGCTAGGCGATAATGTGATTGTTCATGCCAATACCGTGATCGGAGCAGATGCCTTCTACTTTAAGCGCCGTCCCGAAGGGTACGATAAAATGTATTCCTGCGGACGGGTAATCATTCATGATCGGGTGGAGATTGGTGCAAATTGTACGATCGACAAAGGTGTTTCCCACGATACAGTGATTGGTGCAGGAACAAAGCTGGATAATATGATCCACATCGGACACGATACGGTAGTCGGGAAAAACTGTTTGATGGCCGCGCAGGTTGGTGTTGCCGGAGTCACTACTATCGAAGACGAAGTGATTCTTTGGGGGCAAGTTGGCGTACAAAAAGATCTTACCATCGGTAAAGGCGCCATCGTTCTTGGGAAGTCCGGTGTTACGAAATCACTTGCGGGCGGGAAAACGTATTTTGGTTTGCCGGCTATCGATGCCCGCGAAAAAATGCGAGAAATGGCAGCGCTCAAACAGCTGCCTGAACTGCTGGAAAGACTCAAGCAATCCTGACGTGTCCGAAAAACCGAAGCAACATAAGTCGTTAGCCGACGCCGGTGATACGCTGGTGGCAGAGCTCGGCGCCAAAAAGCTGCAGTTACACTGGCTACTCCAGATTACCAAAGCCATCAATTATAATTTTTCTACCAAGCAATTACTCGATGTCTATGAGCATGTGCTGAACAGTCAGCTCAAGGTTGAGAAACTCGCGCTGTTTATTCGTGAATCTTCCTGGACGTGTGCGTTAATGTACGGTACAAATACAACTTTTTCGGGGATTGATATCGGAAAGATTTTGGATGAATTGAATAAGCTCCATAACCTGGAAATGGAAAAGGAGTTGTGGGTTCATTCATTTGATTCCATTATTCCGGTCTACCACAAAGATCAGTTGCTGGCTTATGCATTGGTCGGTGGTTTTTCCAACAGCGTTATCCCTAAGAAAAACGAGCTCATTCCTTTCATTCAGACCATCACCAATCTGATTGTTGTTGCTATCGAAAATAATCACGTGTCTGGCGAGAAGATCCGGCAGGCTGCGATGCGACGCGATCTGGAACTGGCAGCGCAGATGCAGAGCATGTTGTTTCCGGTAACACTGCCGGATAAAGCAGGTTATCGTTTGCAGGCGCTCTACTTGCCGCATCAAGAAGTAGGCGGTGATTATTACGATTATATTCCAATTAGTGAGGATGAATTTGTTTTCTGTATGGCTGATGTGTCGGGAAAAGGTATTCCAGCTGCCTTACTGTGTTCAAATTTCCAGGCCAATCTGCATGCTCATGTGAATGTTTCCAGTACATTGCCGGAGCTTGTGCGTTTGTTGAATCAAAAAGTATTCAAGAGCGCAAAGGGTGAGAAGTTCATCACCATGTTCATCGGCCGCTATAATAGTAAGACACGTGAGTTGACCTATGTAAATGCTGGTCATAATCCACCGTTTCTTATTCACGAAAAAGTGGTGTACATGCTAAATGAAGGAAGTACAGCGTTGGGCATGTTTGAAGAATTACCCTTCGTTAATGTGGGCAAAACCTTCGTTCCCGGGAATGCGTTTCTTCATTGCTATACCGATGGTGTAACCGACGTCGAGAACGAAGCCGGCGAAGATTACGGTGCATTTCGCTTACGTGAATTTTTCACAAGCCGTATTCATGAAAATGATTTGAAGAAAGTGCATCAGCAATTGGTCGATACGCTCGCCTCGTTTAAGCAAACTGGCATGTATACCGACGATATTACATTGCTGAGTTGCTGGTTCAAAGTCTGATTACGACTTTGTTTTTACGGAGCAACTGACGCCTTTTCGTTGCGGTGGTGATATACGTCCAACGATACCAGCATTGCCATAAACGCCCAAAATGGAACGGAAAGTTTATCCGTATCCAGGAAGTTGTTGAGTGTTCCGTGAACGAAGTAGGTAATTAGTCCGAGCAAAACGCCCAGCATAAGGATGCGCAGCTGTCGGTCTTTTGTGCGCGAATAAACCATCGTGGCGCTGTAAAGCGTGGTGATGACCAATAAAATCATACTTGCCATTCCAATTACGCCGGATTCTGCCAGCGGACCGATATACTCGCTGTGTGCATTACCACGATTGCCCGCATTGGTGGAGATGATAGTCATCTCATCGGATTTTTGAAATGGCGCGTAATTGAATTGGTAGGTTCCAGGTCCCCAGCCAAAAAACGGATGTTGGTCCCACATGCGAAAAGCGGAGTTCCAGCGATTGATTCGTTCAAGGTTCGAAGCGTCCGTTGATATGTTGGAAATTGATTGCAGGTGTTTATTGATGTCTGTAGCGGAATCCTGACGATTCTTTTCGAGCTTCATCAGGATGTCGCCTTGAAAAGTCAGGAAGAGCGTTACAACGGTGACGCCGGAAATAAAAACAGTCCAGAAGCGTATTCGGAAATAATAAACGATAAACGCCAATAGTGCAACGATCAGACTGATCCATGCAGCGCGGGTGTACGAAAGTACGATGGCTATTATAAGTACAAGAAGCATCATTGCCGCTAGTGTTTTTTCCCGGGTTGAGATGTCTTCAAGACGAGTAAAGGCAAAAATGACCGGGATAAAAAGTGCAATGGCTGCAGCGTATGCAGTATGGTCATTGTAAAACGGATACATGACCCAGTGAGCTGCTTCTTGGGTCCAGCCTTGTTCGGCATGACTGTATAACGTATAAGCAATGACAATCACTAAAGATGCGGAGTACATCCATACAAAACGGCGTATGTTGATAGTTTCCCGGAACAGCTGAGTTCCTAGATAGAAAAACGGAATGATGAACCACATTTGAGAAAGTAAGTGCTTCAGCGAAACAACAGGCATCGTGCTGGTTAGGCTCGTGATGACTTTCCAGAAAACCATAAATAAAACGGCAACGGATACCGGATGAAATAAAATCTTACGATCGAAGCCGCCTTGATAAACGAGTTTGAATACCGTCAATAATAATACACCAAAAAGCAACGGTTCTGTCGGTACACTGATGGCCGGCCCACTGGACTTATCGTTTAGTACAATTGCCAAAGGTGTGCAAAAGGCAATAAGCAGCAAGACTTTATCCATGGCGAATAAAGCCATAAGGATTACGCCAATCACCACCGGAAAGGCGGCCGCCCAGTAAAGTTCACGACTCAGAAAGTAAATGACAGCGGCAAGGAAGAGGAGGCTGATTCCGTAAAACCAGCTATTCGCTGTCTTTCCGTTTTCAGGCATTCTCGGTGGAGTTGTTACGTTTTCTGGCTTCCAGAATCAATAAAACAACGAAAGCGAAGAGGACCGATGAACTTACCGTAATCAATACAATCAGCCAACGAACCGGAAATGATTTCTTGTCTGCGACTTGGGGCTTGGTTACGACATTGGTGTAGGTCAGTACCTTGTTTACATCACGGTAGGCGTTTTCGTAGGCGATTTTAAGTTCGTTATAATGGCCGCGAATACGCCACAGGTGTTCGTTGAGCGCATTATAGTCGCCACCTTTTACCTTCAGGGATTCGATCATTTTTTTTGCTTCATTCACGCCATTTCCGTTGCCGGAAGACAAGTTCCGGAAAAGTCCGCGTAGGGCTTCTTCGGACTGTCCTTTGTAATCAAGAATGCCGTAGTCGTTTCTTATTTGCTTAATGGCAACTTCCATGCTGTCCATTTCAGCTTTTTTCATATCGAGCTGGTTCTTGCAAATGATCAATACTTCCATCGATTTTTCCTTCTGCATTTCACGGGCTTTCAGATTGAAATTATTGATGATGGAGTCGACAATGGCAGCAGCGGTTTTTGGATCATGGTCATACGCGGTGATTTCCATGGATTCGTATTCCGTCTTTTTGATGGAGATGTTTTCTTCGAATTGCGCTATGGCGTCGGTCTTGAAATGAGGATTTGTTACGGTGTCGATGCCATAATGACTGTAAAGATCAAAGCTGTTGATAATACGGTTTCGGATGTCCGACGATTGAGCGATCTGTAGCATTTGCTCCGTTGGACTCTCGCTACTATAGGCAATCAGGTTAGATGGATAGATTACCGCATTTGATTTGAAGCGTGGCGGCATAAAGTAGGGCGTGGAAAAAACAATCGCTGCTACGCCTGCGAGTAATGCAATAATGATAAGCGGCTTGCGCTTTCGATATACCAGATCAATCAGTACTTGCGAATTGAAAACGGAATTGTCCATGAAGTGATGGTATGAGATGTGTTATGTTAAATCTCTACGGTACGTATACGTTCGATAAAGAGTAATACGATGAAGGTGAGTAGAAGCGTTCCGGTGGTAGTCAGTAATACAATCAGCCAGCGGACTGGAGTGCTTTTACGCTCTGCCTTGGTGGCCTGATTGACAATGAATTTATTAGAAATGGCATTGTGCGTATCGATCCGGAGTTTGTCGAGCTGCTCCTTCAAGCGAGCCTGATCTTTTCGGTCGATTTCCAGTTGTTCGCTGAGTGAAACAGCTGCACCACCAAAGGTGGCCAGCTGATTCATCTTTTCCTGTACCGCTTTTAATCGTGCATTTGCACCTGCAATCCGTGCACGTGTATTGATGACAGATGTGTCGTTAGAGTTTTTACCGTGATGATTTTCCAGCACACCCAGCGCGGCCTTTTCGTTGTTCAGTGTAGCGTACGAATGCGCATACTCTTCACTCCAAATGGCGGATTGATTGGTGTAGTCGAAAATGCCGATTGCACGAATGCTATTGAGCGAATCCTCTTTTACTCGGATGGATGTTGATTTTTCTATGTAAGCTTGCTCGACAATAGTAAGGGCTTCTTCCGCTCTGGCTTTTTGAATGCTGTTTTTGGTAGAGTCTAATAGTGCGGCAATATCATTGGCGATATCGGCAGCGAGCTGAGGGTCGATATCCAAGACATCAATGCGAACAGACATGAATTCTGTACGCGAGAAGGAGATGTTGTCGCGGTATTCTTCGGTTAACATCGTCATCGGATATGCTTCATCGCTTCGTATACCGTAATGCTCCATTAAACCGAATTTTTTGGTGATCTTCTCCCGGATCACATCCGAATTCAATAATTGTAGCATCTGCTCCGCTTCGGCTTCTGCGCCAAAGGCGAGAATGTCTTGCTTTTCGGAAGAATTATCGGTCAATAAAGCGCGGCTCAAGGAGTTGGTCGCAGGAGGGAAAAAAACGACAGACGCTTTGTATTTCGGAGTGATAAATGCCGGTCCGGAAAAAATGAAGGATCCAATTGCCGCCAGCAGGGATAAAATGACCAACGGTTTACGCCAACGGAAAGCCGTCACGACTAAACTCGTGGATTCCAAATAGTTGGTTTCCCTGGATGGTTGAAACATGTAGACGGCTGAACGGGAAGCCAAAGTTAGGAAAGTAAAGCGAATTTGGAAACGTAAAGCGGCCTTTACAGGCTTCGCAAATTACTATAAAACAAGCGATTAGCTATTCTCAGTGAATCGTCGTCAGGCTTCTTCGTACCGAACGATCCGGTAGATATTTCTTGGGCTGATCAGGTGCAGTAAGAATGCGCTGCCGAAACATGCGCCTGCACTAATGACGAATTGCACCATCCAGTGCACCGGAAGTTGGTGAACGGAATAATTGATGCCTATGCAAAGTCCAATGAAGAGTAGTATTCTCAACCACAAGGTATAATTCGGTGTGAACCGAAAGGTGCGTCGTACCATGATCACCTGTGCTAAACACGTAAAGGATTGTGTCACAATACTTGATACTGCAGCACCGGTAGCCGAGTAGCGCGGAATCAAAATGAAATTAAGCAGAATGTTGATCAGCATGCCGGTGCTCGCCATAATATTCAGCTGCCGGAGATTTCCATTAGCTGTGAGCAAGGTGCCGTAGATATACGTACTGGCAATCGGGACAAAACAGCACATGAGAATTCGGAAAACCTTCGCCGACTCGTCGATATAACTTCCTTCGTAGAGCAGATCCATCATCTCGTAACTGAAGAATGCACAGCAGCAGGAAACGATCATTGCCGGAATGACCAGTAATGAAAAGGAGAGGTCGGCGATCTCCTCTACACTTTCCTTCAGTTTTATCATGCGTGCAAAGATGGGTAACAACAGACCGGCGAAAAGAAAGGCAATCATATTTGCTGCGTCCAGCAGGCGATAGGCGGACGCATAAATTCCAGCCTCTACAGCGCCTACGCGAAACGGTAATAGGCGTTCCAACATAACACCATCAATACGGTTGTAAAAAGTCATCAGTAGAACCAGTACGGCGTACGGATAGCTCTTTTTTAGAATCATCACAAAGAAGGGCCAGCGCCAGGTGAAACGACGCACTTTAGCCTTGTCCAGAACAATGAAAAAGGTGATGAGAAAGGTGATAAGATAGGCTGCTGTCTGCGCGTAAATAAACCATTTCAGCTGGAAACTGCCGGGCTCACTGTGGGTCAACAGCAGAAATCCGCAAATCACAATCATGATCAGTCGGTCCAGAATGGAAATAACACTGTCTGTTTTGAATTGATGAAGACCTGCCAGGTTGGAGCGCAGGTACATGATAAACGATATTAGAATCTGATTGAATAGTACGGCGACCAGCATCTTCAGCATATCGGCCGTATAGCCAATCATCCATCCACCCAATAAGGTGATTACCGAAAATACGACGGCCAGTAATATGCGCAACATCACAATGCTCGCGAAATGCTTCGAGAGTAAGTGATTGTTTTGCGCGATATTTTTATTGTTGAAATTGGTGATGCCAAGATCGAGCAGGATATTTAGCAGAAAAGAAAAATTAAAAATCGCATAATAAAATCCGTATTGCTCTGTACCCACTGCATTCTGTACCGCACGGTCGATGCCGAGAATCCAAAATGGCTTCACCAACAGGTTCAAGGCGAGAACCAGGAGCAGGTTGGTGATGAATTTTCGTTGCATGAGTGGTTATTGAGAAAGAATCAGTCGGCTGCGTTGACAGCGGGTGTTATTGAAAGAATTGAATACGGCGAATTTAGCCGCCTGTTTAAGCGAAGGGGAGAAGTACCCGATTAACGTTTTCTTTTTTCATAACGGCAAAGTCCTTCGTCCAGAAACGCGGCGTATGTTTCAATGTCCGGCGTATAGCCTCGCGGTAAGGCCAGCTGATTACCTTCGTTATCCAACAGTACATAATACGGCTGGCTGTTGGTATTGTACACGGATGCCTGTAAATCACTCCACTTGTTTCCGGTGGTGCGAATTTTTCTTCCGGTGGTTGTAGATACCGTCTGTTGATCGGCCGGTAGCGGTGTCTTGTCGTCTACGTATAGGGAAATAAGGACGTATTGTTCGGAAAGTTTCTTGAGTACTTTCGGATCGCTCCAGACATTGTCTTCCATCTTACGACAATTCACGCAGCTCCAACCGGTGAAATCAATCATGACCGGTTTGCCTTGAGCTTTGGCGTAGCGCATACCTTCGTCATAATCTTTAAAACACAACATGTCGTGCGGACAATCGCCTTCATCGCCGGATTTCCATTCTTTATAAAAATCAGGCGGTGGAAATCCGCTGATGAGTTTCAACGGCGCTCCCCAGATTCCAGGCAACAGATAGAGGGCAAAGCTCAGTGATAACAATGCGGAAAGTAACCGGCCGATACCGATGTGGCTGGAATCACTGTCGTGGGACAGTTTGATTTTCCCCAGTAAATAATAGCCCAGCATGCCAAAGATAGTAACCCACAATACAATGAAAGTCTCGCGTTTTAGAATTCCCCAGTGATAGGCGAGGTCGACATTCGAAAGAAACTTCAGTGCCAGTGCGAGTTCGATAAATCCCAGCGTCACTTTTACGGTGTTTAACCATCCTCCGGATTTTGGTAATGAATTCAACCAGCCCGGGAATAGCGAAAACAAGGCAAAAGGAACAGCCAGTGCAAAGGAGAAGCCGAACATTCCCACCAACGGACCCATGTAACTTCTTCCGTGCGCAGCTTCCACCAGCAATGTACCGATGATCGGACCAGTACAAGAGAAACTCACCAGTGAAAGTGTGAATGCCATGAAGAAAATACCAATCAGTCCACCGCGATCACTCGCTGAATCTGCTCGATTGATCATCCAGCTCGGCAACGTGATTTCAAATGCACCGAAAAATGAAATGGCAAAGATGACGAAGATGATGAAGAACGCCATGTTGAAGAAGGCGTTACTGGCTAAATCATTGAGCGCATCCGAGCCGAAGATCATTGTGACCAGCAATCCCAGTGAAACATAAATGCCGATAATCGAAAGTGCATAAATGATTGCATTGCGAATTCCTTTAGAGCGATTGCCGCTTCGTTTCGTGAAGAAACTTACGGTCATCGGAATCATTGGAAAAACACACGGCGTGAGCAACGCCAGCAAGCCGCCCAACACACCAGCGATGAAAATGCCAAACAATCCTTCTGCGCCTTGCTCGCTGCTGTTTCCACCGCTGCCGCAGCCGTCATCGGCAATCAGCGCAGCCGTGGAGCTGGAATCAGTATTGTTCGTTGTAGAGGAATCTTGTGCATCATGGATAGCAACAGTGTCCACGGCGACTGGAACAATTTCTTCCAAGGCCGGAGTAGACTTTTCTTGAGAAGTGCCACTCAGTGTGAAGCTGAATTCTTCTTCCTGGAAAATGCAGGATTCCTTGCAGACCTGATATTCAATGCGGCCTTTAACGGTGCAGGGTTCACCTTTAAATTTTATTTTCTGCCTGAAAGTTGCCGACTTTTCAAATTCAAAGACCTTAACCATGAAGGTCGAGTCGTAGCTTTCGTGCGGTTTCGGTTCGGTGACTTTCCCAACGCGTTCAATGCAGGAGTTGTTTTCAAAATTGAAAACCAGCGGCAGCGGACCGCCGTCCGGCGTGAACTGCGAGTATAAATGCCAGTCGTCTTCCAGTTTAACCTGAAATACCAACGTACGTTCTTCGCCTTTTCCATTCTCGACAGAAAACGACCATTTGGCCGGATTCTGTAACTGACCGAAGGTCAAGATCGGAAACAGAAGCGCAAGAATCGACAAGAGTCGCTTGAACATGATGATCGGGTGCTATTTTTTGGCCGGCAGACCGGTTTTTTACTGTTCCGATAACAACGAAACGTTACGAAAATACGAAAAATTCAGACCTCGAACCAATGTAGCAGGTCGTTGATATGCAACGATTTACGTTCCTCGCCGCGAAGGTCTCGACCGATTTTTCCGTCCGACAGTAATAGTATCCTGTCGCCATACCGAAGGGCGTCCTTTAGTTGATGCGTAATCAGTATGGCTGTAAGTTCGTGTTGACGGATCAATTTGTCGGCTAATTCCATAACCAGATTCGCCGTTCGCGGATCAAGCGCGGCTGTCGGCTCGTCGAGTAAAATCACTTTTGCCTGATCGGCTACGGCCATCAGTAGCGATAATGCCTGTCGTTGACCACCCGAAAAAGTTCCCATTTTTTGATCCAGCTTATCCTCCAGCTGCAGTCCTAGCGATACGACATGCTCCTGTACAGTTCGGCGGAATTCGGCTGTGGTTCCAATACGTAGTCCGAAGTGACGTGTTCGCAGTGCGGCCAATCGGTAGTTTTCTAATAAGGTAAGATCCGGTGAAGTTCCACTTGATGGATTCTGAAAAATACGTGATACCCAACGACTGCGTTTAAATTCGGGCAGTCGCGTTACGTCCTGTCCATCGAGCAGTATGTTCCCGCTGTCGGCAGTGACCGTGCCGGCGATGCAATTCAGTAAGGTAGATTTTCCCGAACCGTTAGCGCCCAATAGCACAACGAATTCACCGCGCGGAATATGCAACGAAACGTCATGCAGGGCAACTACCGCATTCGCATTACCCGCCGAAAATGTTTTGTGCAGCCGTTGAATGTCGATCATGCGGCGCGTTTTAGTTGTGGAAGGCTTACTGTGATAAGTACAAAGACGGCAACAACGAGTTTTAGGTAAATGGGATCAATGCCTATGGAGAGTGTGAATCCAAGAATCAAACGAAAAAGTAGAGAGCCTAGTACTACGCAGAGTAACTGGCCACCAACATGATTCAGTCGTAATATTCCGGAAATCATTTCTCCGATCATTACTGCGCCTAATCCTAATATGACAATACCGATTCCCATGTTAATGTCTGCATATCCTTGCACATACGTGATGAGGTAGCCGCTGAGGGCAGTCAGTCCGTTCGCTAAACCAAGACCGATAATTTTCATTCTCCCGGTATTTATTCCTAATGCACGGATCATTGTTTCGTTGTTGCCGGTTGCACGCATGGCCAGCCCGAAATCCGTTCGCAGCAAAAAACGAAGCAACATCAAAATGCCGAAGGTTATGGCTGAAAGTACTATCAGCTGGTTGAGTTTCTCCTCTTGGGAGAATGTTGCCAGTGAAAATATCGATGGGGTGTTGATCAGTGGAAGGTTGGAGCGTTCCATCACGGCCAGATTGATGGAATAAAGTCCGGTAGTAACTAATATCCCCGCGAGCAATGCATTTACATGAAGTCGTGTATGAATCCAGCCTGTTGCTATTCCGGCAGCAGCACCGGTCAGAAATACTACAGGAAGAATCAATCCTGGATTCATGGCATGCAGTGTAAGCACAGCTGTTACCGCGCCGCCCAGTGTAAAACTTCCGTCAGTAGTAATATCAGGAATGTTGAAAATCCGCATACTGATATAGATGCCATAGGCCAGTAAGCCGTAGGCGAGTCCAAGCAATAGTGCGGTGAGGTAAAAATTCATAGGTGATTGTGACGGGTGAAGATAACGAATCTCCGGCTGCCTTCACACTACGGGTTTACCCGCACAAAGCTGCTGTCCAGGACCAGTCCGAAAAACTCCGCTTTCACCGGATTGCATACACGGCGCCTTACCTTGGCTAGTTCCGGTTGTAGTCCTACGGTGTTACCTTGTTTCAGGAATACCGCAGCCTGGGCACCCGACTGATAACCCCACTGATACATATCGGTACCAAACGCAGCAAGTGCTCCTCGTTTCACCAGACCTTCTTCACTGGTGAACACCGGCACTTTGGCGTCGTCACAGCTTTTTACAATGACTTCCATCGCAGAGAAAACGGTGTTGTCGGGAAGTGCGAAAAATGCATCGATCTTTTTATCCAGTAAAGCAGCTGTTACCAGCTGTGCTTCGTTCGAATTGTTGACAGGCAGTTTTTCAAGTTTTATTCCGAGCTGTCCGCAGCGTTTTTCGATCAGTGCCAGCGCGTCCATGGATTGTGGCTCAGATTGATTAAAGATCGTTCCTATTGTTTTGCAATTGGGAAGCACGGTACGAACGAGAAGGATCGAAGTGTCGATGTAGTCCAGTGTTTCGTAAACGCCAAATAGATTTGCCGGTGCTTTTCCGGTTTGATCAGTCAGTTTAGCGATATCAGGTCGGGGAGAAACCATCATAAACACCGGAATTGTTTTGGTGCGCTGCACCGCTGTGATGGTGGATAACGAAGGATTGGTAGCAATAAGGTCTACGTTTTCTGAAATCAGATAATCGCACGCCTGCAATAGCGTAGGTTGATCGCCTTGCGCATTTCGATAAATAATTTCCAGTGTGCCGTCGGTGGCCGAGTAGCCGCTGTCCTTCAAAGCAACAAAGAAACCTTTTTTAGCCTGCGCAAGTGTCGCATCTTCCAGCAAGTCAAGGAAGCCGACTTTTGGCACTTGGTTTTTTTGAGAAGTTTGTGAGCCGTTGCAGCTGATTAATACAGCAACTAATGCAACTAATACCTTACTAAGTAGTCGTTCGTTTTTTTTGATCATGATAACTGTCGTGCACTAAAGAAAATGAATCGGAGCTGGTCCGAAAAGAAAAGGTAGTCGCAAATTACCAGGAGCCGCCTGCTCCGCCGCCGCCGGACATTCCGCCACCGAAACCGCCAAAACCACCACCGCCAAATCCGCTACCGCCAAAACCACCACCACCGGAAAAATTATTCCAACTACCACGATTCCTACTGGTGGCGGCATTCAACAATGCCCAGGCCGCCCAAAACGAGAGGTTATTCATTCTGGCATAGTTGGAAGTTTGTTTTGCTTTGGCAACGAATACCAGCGTCACAATGATGATAAATAGAATTAGCGGAAACAAAATCCCTCCTTTAGGTTGTTTCTTTTTGGCGAAATCATTCGCGGTATATTCCCCTTTGGTGATGCCAATTATCGATGAGGTAGCAGCATCAATGCCGCCATAATAATCACCTGTTTTAAAGCGTGGCTTTATGTCGCGCTCGATGACCCGTTTACACAAAGCATCCGGCAAAACGCCTTCCATACCATAACCGGTATTAATGAATACTTTACGGTCTTCCAGAGCGACCAGTAGTAGCACACCGTTATTCGTCTTGGCCTGTCCGATTCCCCATTTGTTGTAGAGCTGAACGGCGTAGTCGGCAATTTCATAGTTGCCGGTGGAGCGCATGATGACCACCGCTAGTTGACTGGAGGTGGAGTCATTAAATGCGACCAGCTTAGCTTCCAGTTGAGCGCGCTGTTCCGGTGTTAGTGTTTCTGCATAGTCAGTGACCAGTGTAGATGAACGCGTCGGAAAATCATCGCCTGCTGCCAGAAAGGGCAGGAGTAGCAAGATCAGGCGAATGATGTTTTTCATAGTACGTAGTGCCAATCAGTTGCTGCCATATATAATATCGTCAGACAACTCGTTGACGTCATCCGCTGATCGCGGAAAATACTTGCCCAGCGCTTCTCCCGTCATTTGAATGCCGTTTCGAAGTCCGGTGACAAAATCTCCCAATAGAAAATGATGCTGCATTTCGGTGCGGATGTTGCACCAAAAATCGTCACCGACAAGTTGATGGATTCCTTTGTCGCCAATGATAGCGAACTTCCTTGAATGCGTCGCGAGATAAATAAGCACACCGTTTCGCGCAGCTGTTTTGTCCATGCCTAATTCATGAAACAAAAAGGCAGCACGATCGAGTACGTCAACCGTGCATTCTTTTTCCATGAAAACGCGGAGCTCTCCGGAAGTGTTTCGCTCTGCTTTTTCGATAGCTTGTACAATTAGCCGGTGTTCGGCTTCACTAAAGCGGTGAGTGGCGCTCATTAGAACTTGACCTCAGGTGCTTTATCGGCACCTTTAGCAGCTTCAAAATAAGGACGTGAAGTAAAGCCAAAGAGGTTCGCAATAATCACTTTTGGGAATTTTTGACGGCCCTCATTATAGGCTTGCGCTGCATCGTTGTATTGACGACGAGCTTCGTTGATGCGATTCTCGGTGCCCTCCAACTGCGATTGCAATTCCTGAAAGTTTTGAGTAGCCTTAAGATCAGGATATTTTTCAACGGAAACCAGTAAGCGGGAGAGTGCACCACTCAATTGCGCTTGCGCTTGCTCAAATTGCTGCAGTTTTTCCGGGGTGAGATCGTTAGCGTCAAGTTTGATACCGGTAGCGTTGGCGCGCGCTTGCGTTACCGCTTCCAGGGTGGATTTTTCAAAGTCGGCCGCACCTTTCACGGTGTTTACCAGATTCGGAATCAGGTCAGCACGACGCTGGTATTGGTTTTCGACGTTGGACCATGACTTGTTCACGGTTTCTTTAGAACCGATCAGTCCGTTGTAGGCAACAATCGCCCATAAAAGGATGACCCCAAGTACAATCCAAATAGCATATTTTTTCATGGTATAATGATGTGTTATTATAGAACAAAGTTACGTATAAACAGCGAATGTGAGCAGGACCTTCGCGTTAATGAAATGTGAAAATCAGGAAATGGGAACCACCTGTTTCAGCGCTTTTTCCAACTCGCCGGGCATGCTGGTGCCGATACGGAAAGGACATCCTGTCTGATCAGTAACCTCAATAGCTTCGTTTCCGTCGGTGTAAAATTTGACGCTTCCTTTCCACTTCAGGTTGAAGACCGGATTGTTCAGGTGGTATTTACTGTAACGGGTGCGTACGATGGTTCGAATGTCTTTGACTTGGATGATAACTGGCTTGGATGTCCAAAGTCCTGTCATCTCTAAACGGTTGTTAAATACACGGATTCGAAGATGTAAGGTGAACAATAACAACATGGAAAGTATGATAATGCCCACACCAAGCCAGAAAAATAAATCGCCGTTTTGTCCTTGTAGTTTCTTCCACCAGTAAACGCCGAAGCAAAAAAGCATGAACAACAGCCTGCGCAGCATCGACAGTCGGTTGAAGCCGAGGTACTGTTTCTCTTCGTATATCGGTTGCTCGTTCATGTCAGACAGTTTCCCACCGAATTAAGAGTGACTTTCGTGTGTCTTTGCTCACCTTGAAATCATCACTGATTCGATGTCCTAAGATACATATAATCGTAGTTCCCTGTACCATGACATATGTCACTTTTTTTTCAGCCAATGACAGCTTCCGATCGGTTAGGAAGTCGCTGACCTTTTTGTGTTGACGCATACCGAGTGGCCGAAATTTGTCGCCCGACTGCCATGGCCGGATCTCCAGCGGGTAGTGAACGAGATCTGCATCCAACAGCAATTCTCCGGATTCTAATTTCGATTCTAGGCCCTGCAGGTGTTTTTTTTGCGAAAATCGTGCTCTTCCGCCCGGAAACACCATACTTCTGGTTGTTCGCGCTACTGTTTTACTGTCCGGGACTGCTGTATTCCGGGGCGTAACAATCAAACGGCTGCGATCCCGGGTGATCGTGGTGTCACCGAAGTAAAATTCTTTTCCTGGTTTACCGGTAACAAGAAGTTTTTCCGGCTCCGTCACGGACAGCCCTTCTTGTTTTAACAGCTCTTTCAGTAAAAGCTCAGGAAGTTCGAAATCCAAGAGTGCCGGAATAGCGATGGTTTTTTCCTTTCGGACCGTTTTTACCAATTGACGGTGCAGCTCCTGCAGGCGTTCATCGTGTCGTGTGCTTGCAAAACGTAGTCGTTCCATGTTGCCGGCCTGGATCGTCGTAAAGGCCGGTTGAAGGGTTTTTAGTAACGGAATCAAATGGTGGCGGATACGGTTGCGTAAGTAATCGTCTTTTCGGTTAGAGGAATCTTCCCGGAATTCGATAGCATGATCGTTAGCATAGTCCTTCACCTCATCCC
>Ga0315906_10004020_pt1 | contig 19156 bp, 13 predicted proteins | sample LakEriMetagenome_4_FD_203526 | JGI IMG/M metagenome (GOLD analysis project Ga0315906, IMG submission 203526) | Freshwater fungal communities from buoy surface, Lake Erie, Ohio, United States - Buoy 2 MA122 | ecosystem: Environmental > Aquatic > Freshwater > Lake > Lake biofilm | place: USA... | reverse complement strand
CGCTGCGGATGTTCGCGGAGCCGCGCCGGTGCGCGCGGGTCGCGTGCGAGCTCGTCGTGCGCGCGCCGAACGAGCTCGATGCGGTGGCGGCCGCGCTGCTCGCGTCCGGCATCGAGGTCGACGCGCTACTCGCCGCGCTCGAGGCGGAGCGTCGCGGTTCCGAATCGGACGCGCTGCGAAGCCGGGTGCATGCGGGCTTCGGCTTCCCTGAAGAGGCGTTGGCGATCGCGGAGGCGGCCCGGATGCGCGATCGCGCGTCGCGCTCGGCGCTCGCCGCCGCGGCGCTCGCCGCGGCCGAGCTTGGTGACGAGGACCTGCTCGTCGAGATCGATGCCGAGGCGACGGCGGCGGGTGGTGCGATCGCGCGGGTCCTCGCCGCGTCATGGCTCGCGGTCGGCGCCGACGCGCGCGCCCGCGAGCGGGCGGAGACGGCGCTTGCAGCCGATCCGGATGACGAACGGGCGCAGCTGATCGCGGCGCTCGCTTCGCTCGGAGATCGGTCGCGCGCCGAGGAAGCCGGCGCCACGATTCGAGCACTGGTGGCGCGCGGTGGCCGATGCGCCGGCGACGCGTGGACGCGGCTTGCCGATGTCGAGGCGTCGGAGCGGCGGCGGGGGATCCGTCCATCCGAACGGCTGGCGCCGATCGATGCCGCGCCTCGGCTGATGGCGGTGGCGCGGGTGCTCGACGATGCGCGCGTGCCGCTTTTCTTCGAGGCGATCGCATTGGCCGAGGAGATCGACCCCACGCTCGGTGCGATCGCCGTCCTGCCGACGGATGCCCGCTCGCTCGCGGCGAACCCATCTCTCGCGGAGTGGTCCCGCCGGGTCGTCGCCGATGCACCTGCGCTTCCGTCGCGACGTCGCTTCGCCGCGATCGCGTCGGGTTCGGAGGGAGCGCCGGCGAACGCCTCGGCGCTCGCGGCGCGATTCGACATGCTTGCGGTCGCTTCGGCGGAGGAACGCGCGCGCGCCGCGCTGCTTCGGGCCGGGCTTCGGCCGCGCACGCCGTCCGCGCTCGCGAACCTCGCGCGCATCTCGATCGCCCTCGGGCAGCACGCGGAGGCGGCGGCCTATCTCGACGCCGCCTGCCGCGGAGAATCCGCGCCGAGGCCGAGGCCCGCGCGCGACCTGATCCTCGCGCATGGCGAGCTCGCGACGGCCGCGCCCGCGGTCGCCGCCGCTCGAGCGACGGCGGCGCGCGCATGCATCGCCCGATCCGCGGCGGCGCTCGGACGCGCGACCTTCGAGGACATGCTCGCCGCCATGCGAGCGCTGCTCGCCGCGCCGGCCGATGCCGCTGCGATCGACGCCTTGGCTGCGACGCTCGCGAACGTGGCGGAGCCGGCGGATGCGTCGGCATTCGCCGCGTACGGCGAGCTCTTCCGCGCGCTCGTCGCGATCGAGGACGATCCGTTTCCGGCGTCGCGCCTCGCGCAGGCGCTCGCTCGGCGCGCTGGGCTCGATCCCGATCTTCGCGGGCGGCTCGCGACCGCGGCGATCGCGATGTCGGCCGCGGCCGGCGACGGCGCCGACCTGGCGATCGAATTCATCGATGCGATCACGGCCGCCGGCGTGCGCCCTTTCGCAAGTTCCGAGGACGCGGCGAAGCCCGCGACGACCGCGGACATCCTCGTGCGCGCGTCGGGCGTCTTCTCGATGGTCGGCGACCAGGCGGGCGGCGAGACGATGCTCCTCGAGGCGATCAGGCGCGACCCCGACCATTCGGGCGGGCTGAACAACCTCGCCTATGCCCGGATCGTGCGTGGGAAGATCGACGACGAGACCGTGGCGATGGCGGAGCGCGCGGCGAAGGCAGCGCCCGATGATCCGGGGATTCTCGACACGCTTGGCCTCGTGCGCTACCACCAGGGGGTCCTGCGGGACGGCGCCGCCGGACCCGGGGCGATCTCCCTGTATCGCCAGGCGCTCCGGCTTCGCCCCGATCAGCCTTCGCTCGAGACGCTCGACCACCTCGGCGACGCGCTGTGGCGTGACGGCGACCAGCAGGGGGCGATCCGCTGCTGGCAGGAGGTTCCGCGCGTGGCGATGCTTCGGTTTCCGCCCGGGCCGCTCGCTCGGAATCTCGTCGAGTACCAGCGCCGCGAGTTCGGCGTCGAGCTCGTCGAGCCCGAGGAGTACATCCGTCGCCAGTACGGCGCGGCCGTCGAACGGGCGGAGCGCAAGCTCGAGGAGGTCGCGCGCGGCGCCGCGCCTTCCGTCGAGGATTGCCGCGGCCTGCGGTAGCGGCGCGAGCGCGACGGCCGCCCGGGAATTCCGTACCATCGATCTTTGACCGGCAGGGCATTCGACATGGCTGGACACAGCGCCTGGAAGAACATCAAGCATCGCAAGGCCGCGGTCGACAAGAAGCGCGGCAAGATCTGGAGCAAGGTCTCGCGGCAGCTGATCGTCGCGGCCCAGAAGGGCGGTGGCGATCCCGCGTTCAATCCGTCGCTGCGCTTCGCGGTCGACGCCGCGCGCGCGGCCAACATGCCCCGCGACACCATCGAGAAGGCGATCCGGAAGGGCACCGGCGAGGGAAGCGAGGAGCGGTACGAGCCCGCGCGATACGAGGGCTACGGGCCCGGCGGCGTGGCGATCCTCGTCGAGGCGCTGATCTCGAACGCGAACAAGGCGGCCGCGGACATCCGGGTCATCTTCGACAAGAACGGCGGCAAGATCGGCGTGCCCGGTTCGGTCGCCTTCGGCTTCGCAAGCAAGGGACAGGTGATCGTCGAGGGATCGCCCGGCGATCGGCTCGAGGAACGACTGATGGATTGCGCGCTCGATGCCGGCGCCGAAGACATCCAGGGCGATGCCGAGGGAACGGTGTTCCGCGTCCTCTGCCCGCCGAACGACCTGATGGCGGTGCGCGGGGCGATCGAGAAGGCCGGCATCGCCGTCGACAGCGCCGAGTTCGTCTGGATTCCCGCGACCTCGGTCGAGCTTGACGAGACGACCGCCGCCGAGCTCGAGAAACTCGTGGATGCGCTCGAGGACCACGACGACGTGCAGAAGGTGCACACCAACCAGGCCTGATCGCTTAGCGCGGGTGGCTCGGAAACGAATCGCGGCCGGCGAGTGCCGGCCGCGCGAGGCGTTGTTCGATCAGGATCTGCGCCGGATCACTCGGGCAGCGGCTCGATCGCCGGCGCCGTCTGCGCGGGCGCGGGCTCGACCGGGGCATTCGATGCTTCCGCCGTGGGCTCGGGGGTGGGTTCCGCGGTGGATTCCGCAGTGGATTCGGTTGGGGGCGCCTCCGCCGTCGAGGCCCGGGTGGCCGGCGGTCCGAGCAGCGTGCGCATCTGCGCGAAGTAGCGGTCGGCTTCCGTCCAGACATGCGCGGGGACCGCGGCCTGACGGGCGGTGAAGTCGATCATCGGCGTTCCTTCGTCGGCCGACAGGGCGACCTGGAAGCGCCACTCGGCCGTCTCGCGCCGCGCATCGGCGTAGGGGGACACCAGCGTGCGCCGAAGCACGCGGTAGATCTCGACGCGGCGCCCGGTCTCGTCGACGAAGACCTCGTTCTCGGTGATCTTCCAGTCGTCGTACTCCGGCGTGCGCGCGGTCGCGACCATCGCGGTCCAGAGCTGGTCGTCGGCGTAGCCCTCGAAGACCTGGGAGCGCGAGGTGCATCCGCACAGCAGAGCGGCGAGGGTGAGGGCGGCCAGCGGACGGGAGACGAACGAGATGCGCATGGTTTCCTCCGGATCGGGTTGACCGAATCGGCGGTGGGCTATCGGCAAGAACCGCCCCTGAGGCCCAGAACCGCCCACGGCGGCACCCGATCCCGTACCTTTCCTCCGATGCACCCGCCGGACAGTCCTCCCAGCCCGACTCCGTCGAGTCCCGATGTGGCCCCGGAGGCCGGCTCGCCCCCTCCGGCGGAGCGCAGGAGGCTGTTCGCGAGCGGCGTGCTCGGGATCGCGTGGATCACGGCCCCGCCGATCGCGGGGACCTATCTGATCCTCGAGCTCGGCGCGATCGGCGACTACCTGCGTCAGGACCCGACCCGAGGGTTCTGGGCGTATGTGGCCGTCTTCGCGGTGAGCGCGGGTCTCGGGATCCTCCCGACCTACGCGCAGGCGGTGCTCGGCGGCTGGGTGTTCGGCATGTGGGCCGGGCTCGGCGGCGCGCTGATGGGATTCGTCGGAGGCGCCGGGATCGGCATGCTGTTCTCGCGCGCGGTCGCGGGCAGTTCGATCGAATCGTGGATCGAGTCGCATCAGCGCGCGCGGATGATCCGGCGGGCGCTGGTCGGTGGCTCGCCGCTGCGGACCTTCGGCATCGTGGCCTTGGTTCGGCTTCCGCCCAACTCGCCGTTCGCGATCACGAATCTCGCGCTCGGCACCACCGGCATCAACTTCTGGCTCGCGCTTTCGGCGACCGCCGTGGGCATGCTTCCACGGACGGCGATCGCGTGCTTCCTCGCGAGCCGTATCAGTGCGACCGGCGCGAAGGACCTGCAGCAGTTCATCGACGAGAAGGGCTGGATGACGCTCGTGATCGGGCTCGTCGTCATGTTCGCGGTGGTCGCCGTGATCGGACGGATGGCGAAGTCCGCGCTCGCGCGGATGACCGAGGCGTCGGACGAGCGGAAATGACGAACGCCGCGCGTGGCGCGGCGTTCGCGATGCATGCGTCGGATCGTGCGGGCGCTCAGGCGCGGCTTCGGTACGAGCCGTCGGCGGTGCTGATGATGATCTTCTCGCCGATGGTGATGAACGGCGGCACGCGCGTCTTCAGGCCGGTCTCGCAGGTCGCTTCCTTGAGCTGGTTCGTCGCGGTCGCACCCTTGATGCCGGGGGGCGTGTCGGTGATGGTGAGCGTCACGACGAGCGGAAGCTCGACCGAGATCGGCTTGCCATCGCACCAGAGCACCACCATCTGCGTGTTGGGAAGCACGTAGAGCGCGAGATCGCCCACGACTTCCTTCGAGAGCTCGTACTGCTCGAAGCTCTCGAGATCCATGAACACGGACTTGCCGCCCTGGTCGTACAGGTACTCCATGTCGCGACGGTCGAGATCGACCTGCTCGACGTCCTCGCCCGAGCGGAGGCGCTTCTCGATGAGCGAGCCGGACTTGAGATCCCGGATCTTGATCTGGACGAAGGCCCGAAGGTTGCCGGGAGTCCGGTGCTCGGTCTCGGTGATCAGGAAGAGCTTGCCATCCATCTTGATGGCCATGCCGGGAGTGAGTTCGGTGCTGTTCACGTGCTGGCTCCGTTTCGGGCAGGCGCCGGGGCGCCGGGAAGGGTCGCGAATGTAGCAGGGATGGCCGATCCCAACCTCCCGCGGACGGGTGGCGCATCGGCGCGGAACCGAAGGGGTCGTTTCGAGTGAAGGCGGAAATAAAGACCCCCGGCACAAGGCCGGGGGCGGAGGGAGGGAAAAGGGCTCGTTGTGAGCTGGGGTCCTCGGGGAAAGGACTTGCTCCCTGCTCGATCTAAGAATGCACCCAAATCAGGGGTGTGCAAGCTGCAGGAACGACTTTTCTTGGATTCGACGGAAAATCCCCTCTAGGCCCGCCAAATCGCCCATGCGGCGCGCCCGGGACGACCGTTGCCGGTGGAATCAGGGATGACTTTCGCGGTTGGCAGCGGATCGGCCCCCTCCCGGTAGACTGCGCGGCCCGTCGGCGCTCCGACAGTTCCGCGGGAGCCGGCCGCCCGAGAGGACGTGCCGAGCCGTGCGAATCCCAGAGAGTCGACCGCTGCGGACGCGCGACCGCCCGACCGCGCGGACGCCCCAGTCTGCCGAGAGTTCAGTCCAGATCTGACCTATCACGGATCCCAAGCATGACCGCCACACGTTCGTCCGTCCGTTGCATCTCCGAATCCATGCAGGCTTTCCTTCCGATGGCCGCTGCGTCGGCCGTGCTGGTCGCCGCCTCAATGGGGCTCGTCGGCTGCGATCGGTCGGCGCCCTCGGGAGGCGCGGTGACCGCTGCCCCCGTGTCCGCGCCGGCGAGCGCGCCCGAGCAGTCGGCTCCCGCGGCAGCCGCGCCCGTGGCGGTCGTCCCGCCGACGCCGGCGCCGGCAACCCCTCCGGCGGAGCCGATCGACGAACTGCCCCCGATCCGCCTTGAACCCGAGATCCTCGACTTCGGCATCATCCCGCCGTCGGTGACGAAGGAGGGGTCGGTCAAGCTGATCAACACGGGAACCAAGGACCTCGAGATCCTCACCGTGCAGCCGAGCTGCAAGTGCACCACGCTCGACGACGTGTCGGGTCAGAAGATCCCCGCGGGCGGGTCGTTCGACCTCCGCGCCGCGATGAAGGCTGCAGCCGCGCCCGGGCGGAAGGGTGCCGAGCTCAAGGTGCTCATCGACGGCTACACGCGCGTCATCAACATCCAGCTCAAGAGCGAGGTGTCGCTGCCGGTGCGCGTCACGCCGCCGTACCTCAACGTGGTCAAGGGCTATCCGCTCACCGGGCAGTCGGTGATCCAGTCGATCGACGGGAAGCCCTTCCGCATCTGCGCGGTCGGAGGCAAGGCGCCGAATCTGGTCGGCTTCGATCCGGCGAAGGACGAGCCGCGCGCCGAGTACATCCTTCAGTGGGACTTCGAGCGCGATTTCGAGCCCGGCCGCGTGCCGCGCTACTGGCTCATCGAGACCGATCGCGAGGACGCGCCGCTCGTCGATCTCTTCGTTCGCCACGAGTCGACGCTGCCGACGCCGCGCCTCAAGCTCGTCGAGTACCGCTACACCTTCGGCCGCATCGAGCAGGGCGCGAAGCCCGAGTTCGAGGTCGAGGTGCAGGACCTGCCGGCGGGAGAGTCGATCATCACCGTCGCGAGCGCGAATCCGAAGGTCAAGCTCGAGCTCGCCGGCACGACTACCGAGGGCAACATCACCCGGGTGAAGGTGCGCGTGGTGCCGAATGCCGACACCTTGGGCACGCAGTGGATTCCGTTCACGATCTTCACCAACGCGCGCCAGCAGGAGGTGAACGTGTTCGGTCAGATCGTGCCGGTCGGTCACAAGGGCTGCTTCGCGCCCTGATCGGCGGAGCGTTCGCGTCGAGAACTTCCCGCGGCCCGCGCATGCATGCGCGGGCCGCTCTCGTATCGCGATCAGCCCACCGCCGCGAGGATCATGCGAACGCCCGAGGCGATGAGGAGCAGCGAGAAGGCGGCGCGGATCGCGTCGACGGGAAGCCGGTAGACGAGCGCTGCACCGAGTGAACCGCCGATGGCCGCGCATGGGGCCAGGATCGCGGCGAGTGCGAGCGAGCCTTCGAGCGTGAGCGGCGCGCCCGCGGCGTCCTTCAGACCCGCGATGGAGGCGTTCTTCGCGATCGCTCCGACGACGCATGCGGCGATCATCGCCGCCGCGCTGCTCGCGACGGCGTGACGCATGGGGAGCTTCGCGTGCTTGCGCAGGAGCGGCACCATCAGCGCGCCGCCTCCGATCCCGAGGAGGCCCGAGGCGAAGCCTCCGAGCATGCCGATCGCGGCGATCGTTCGTCGTCGAGGGGCGCCGACGTCGGGCTCGGCCCGGTCCGGGATCCGTCGGGCGAGCGCCGTCAGTTCCGCGATCGCCGTGTAGCAGAGGTAGGCTCCGAACAGCCCGGCGAGCGGCTTGGGGTCGATGAGGTTGCTCGCGAGCACCCCGAGCGTCGCGGCTATCGCGGCCGCCGTCGCGAGCATCGGCACCACATCCGGGCGGATGGTGCCCCGCCCGCGATGGCGAAGCGTGGCGGCGATCGCGACGAAGATGTTCGCGGCGAGCGCGGACGCCTGATAGAGGTGCTGGTTCAGCCCAAGCGCGATCGTCAGGGCCGGAATGATGAAGATCGAGCCGCCGAGGCCGAGCATTCCACCCAGCGTCCCGCCGATGATGGCGAGCGCGGCGATGAGCAGGATCTCCGGCGTGCTGTACGGCATCCGGGTGGGGACGGTAGCAGCAACCGTGGCGAGTGAACGCTTCCCTCGGACTCCCGTCGAAGAGTTCGGCACGGACCGACGTCCCATCCTCGCCACCCGCATCCGATCGACCTTCCTGCGGGCACTGCGTGCAACTCCGGAGGGGTGGACGGGGTCGCAGGCCGGGGGCGGCGCGGTCGGCGCGGTCGTCGAAGAGGGCTTCCTCGATCCGGATCTCGATGGTGATCGGCCTGAGTCGAGGCGGTTCCCGTGGATCGGACCTACACTCGACCCGTGCGTCGATCCGGTGGCGACGGCGCTCCGGACGGGTGGCAGCCGCGGAAACTCGGCGATCCGGGAACGCCGCGGCCACCGCGAACGTCATCAAGGTCCGATGCGAGAAAGCGAACACAACGCCGAAGGCGCCATGCGTGGCGGTCGATTCGACGAGATCCGAGCGCGGATCGCGGCGGTCGCAGCGGTGTGCGCGGCGGCGGGACTCGTCGCGATCGGCATCGGCACCGGGCAGGGGGCGCTCAGCGCACAGTCCGTGCAGCCGAACGCGCCGGCGCCGGTGGCGAAGACCGCGGATCGCGTCGCGCTCGCCCCGCCTCCCGCCGACGCCGCCGGGGATGACGCCGCGGCCCCCGGTCCCGCGCAAGGTCTGGAAGTCGAGACGGCCGCCCCCTCGGCTCTCACGTCGGAACATCGCATCTTCAACGGCCGCCCCATCCGCCCCGTGCGCGTCCATCCGATGCGCGTGACCGCATACAGCCCCGACGAGCGCAGTTGCGGCGCGAGCGCCGACGGCATCACCGCAAGCGGCTATTCGGTCGCCACCAACGGCGGCGAGCTGGTTGCCGCCGATCCGTCGCTGCTTCCGCTCGGCTCGCTCGTCAGCGTTCCGGGCTATGCCGGCGGAGCGGTGGTCCCCGTGCTCGACGTCGGCGGAGCGATCAAGGGAAAGCGCCTCGATGTTCTGTTCGAGTCGCATGGCCGCGCTCGGGAGTGGGGCGTGCAGGACCTCGAGGTCACCGTCTGGGAATACGCGGATGGCCTCCCGAACGACTTCCGCCGGCTGCGCCGCCCGTCGAAGCGTGGATGACGCGTCGTTCATGCGGCCTGCTCCGCCTTGAGGCGATCGAGGATTCGGTACTGGATCGCTTCCGCGATCTGCGATTCGCCGACCTTCTCGCAGCCGTCGAGGTCGGCGATCGTTCGTGCGACGCGACGCACCCGGTCGTAGGCGCGGGCGGAGAGACCGAGATCCTTCATCGCGCTCTCGAGCAGCCGCTGCCCGGCGGGCTCGAGCATGCAGTGCCGGTCGAGATCTCGCCCGCCGAGCCGCGCGTTCGGTCGATCGCGCCCTTGGCGGAGCTCCATGCGTCCGCGGGCATCGAGGACGCGCCCGCGCAGATCGAGGCTCGACGCCCCGATCCGCGACGACTGCAGGGCCGCGAATCCGACGGCGCGCACCTCGACATGCATGTCGATCCGGTCGAGGAGCGGCCCCGAGAGCCGGCCGATGTACTTCTCCTGCGCGCGCCGCTCGGTGGCGCTCTGCGCGAACCCGCCGGCGTGCGACGGGTTCATCGCCGCCACCAGCATCGTGCGCGCGGGGAAGCGGAGCGTGCCGTTCGCCCGCGCGATGGTGACGAAGCCGTCCTCGAGCGGTTCGCGGAGACATTCGAGCGCGACCCGGGGGAACTCCGGAAGTTCGTCGAGAAAGAGGACGCCATGGTGCGCGAGGCTCACCTCGCCCGGTCGCGGAGACGAGCCGCCTCCGACGATGGCGGCCGCGCTCGCCGAGTGGTGCGGTGCCCGGAAGGGCCGCTCCCGGATGAGACCGGCGCCGCGCGGCACGCCGCCCACCGACGAGTAGATGCGCGTGACGTCGAGCGCCTCGTCCGGCGAGAGGGGCGGGAGGATTCCGGGCATCGCCCGCGCCATCATGGTCTTGCCGCTGCCTGCCGGGCCGATCAGCAGCGTGTTGTGTCCGCCGGCCGCGGCGAGCGCCAGCGCGCGCTTCGCAGCCTCCTGGCCGCGGACATCCGCGAAATCGCTCGCCGCGCCGAACGGCGGCGGGCAGGGGTCGGGAGGCGGCTCGCGCGGAATGTCGTAGAGGCCGCTCGCGAAGCCGACGGCCTCCTTCAGGTTGGAGACGCCGTGCACGCGGATTCCATCGACCGCGGCCGCTTCCGGCGCGTTCTCAAGCGGAACGAGAACGCCGTGGAGCCCGCTCGCGCGCGCGAAGGCGGCGAAGCTCGTCGCGCCGCGGATAGGGCGGACGAGGCCGTCGAGCGAGAGTTCGCCGGCGACGGCGAATCGCGCGAGCCGGTCGTCGCTTGATTCGTCGAGGACGCCTTGCATCCGGAGCAGCGCGAGCGCGATCGGCAGATCGAACACGGGCCCCTCCTTGCGGATCTCGGCGGGAGCGAGGTTGATGGTGCAGTTGCCGCGGGGCGTGGGGAATCCGCACGCCGACAGCGCGGCGCGCACCCGCGCCGCCGACTCGCGGACGGATGCATCGGGCAGGCCGACGAGCGACATGCGCGGAGCGGCTTCCCGGGACTCGGAGGAGAAGCGCTCCTCGCACTCGATCTCGACACCGACGGCGTCGATTCCTCGCAGAGAAAATGACTGGACGCGTTGCATGCGCGGGCTTGTACCCGCGCGTTTCCACGCTCCTCGATTTCGCGCATCTTTTTCCTGCGAATCGTCCGCGACCGACTCCATCATGCGACGAGGCGACGCCGGGTGGCGCCGCCTCGTCGCGTCGTTCGCATGGTTCGGCTCAGATCAAGGGCACGCGCCCCAGGCCCCGAGCAGCGACGCGAGGTCGGACGCGCTCGTCGTGCCGTCTCCATCGAGGTCGGCGCCCGGCGTGCCCCACGAGCCGAGCAGATTCGCGAGGTCCGCCGCGGACACCGCGCCGTCGCCGTCGAAGTCCGCTGGGCACTTCGACGGAGGCTCGGCGCCCACCGATCCGAAGGTCTCGGTCAGAAGGCGCGCGGGCTTCGGAAGGTAGAGCGCCGTCGAGCTGTTCGAATAGGTGCCGAAGAAGTAGTTGGTGAACACGCCGGTGTCGCTGAACATGCCGAAGCCGAGCCAGGACGCGCCCGCGAGCGGCGCGTACACGACGCGCGGGCCGTTGTTTCCGGCGAGCGTCGCGGCATCGCCGACGAGGCGGGCCGCGACGAAGTAGCCGCCGAGACCGGCGTTCGCGGCGTTGTCCGTGTTGAGGGGAACGATGGGCCGCTGCGAGGGGCTCGGCCAGGTCCACTCGAGGCGCTGGGTGAAGGCCGTCGATGCGGCATCGAGCTGGAAGGTCTGGCTCGCGATCGTCGAGCCGGCGCCGTACGCGGTTCCGTCGTAGGTCATCTCGACGAGCGCGAGCTCCACGCCCACCGCCGGGGCCGGAGTCGCCGCGCTGCCGCCGCGATAGATGCCGAAGACGATCTTGTTCGGAACGAGCACGTCGCCCGCGACCGCGGGGACGAAGCAGTTCGCATGGACCCACTTCGTGGCCGTGCCGTCTGCCGCCACCGGCGGCTTGTAGTAGGTGGGCTGCTCGTACGACTGCCCGTAGAGCCGGTCGGCGGGCGGCGCGACGCCATCGACGATGGCTCCGTCCGCCTGCACGTAGAAGCGGGCCGGGTTGTCGCGCACGACTCCGTCGGTCCCCGTGGTCTGGCCGAGCCAGTAGATGCCCCAGGCGTTCGTCGCGGCGTTGAAGACGCCGAAGCTGTTGGGAGTGCGGCCGGGGGCGGGCTCGTTGACGACGCGCCAGCCGTTCGCGTTGTTGGCGGCATCGGTGCCGGTGAAGCGCACGCCGACCCAGAAGCTGCCGTAGCCGTTCGCGCCGTTGGGACCGTTCTGCAGATCGACGACCGGGCGCGCGGCGGGATCGTTCGCGCCCCAGGTGAAGTTGACGAGATCGGTCGTGGCGGCGGTGGTGGTCAGCAGGCCCTTCGAGAAGGTCGCGACCACATCGCCGAGGCCGCCGGAAGCATTCATCTCGACGACCGACACCTCGACGACGACCGCGGGCGCCGGCGCGGTCGTCGTGCCGGCCCGTCGGATCCCGATGGTGAGCGCGTTCAGCCGGAACTGCGTGCCGCCGCCGTTCGCAACCGCCACGTTCGCGTAGGCGGTCGCGAGCGGCCCGCCCACGGTGGTCGAGGCGTTCACGTTGTAGCGCGTGGTCGCCTCGCTGCTCGCGTCGTAGACGCGCGGGTCGGCCTGTGCGACCGCGATGCCGGCGAAGCAGAGTGCGAGCGACCGAACGATGGAATGAAGCGTCATCGGATCTCCTCGAAGGTGTCGCACGGACGGGTGCGATCGCATGAATCTACCGCGAGAAGGGCGACTCGCGTATGCGAACGGCTCGCGAGCGAACGGGCCGCCACGCCGCCGCGTGGTGGAACTCGCTGCAAGTTCATGTCGGCGCGGCGCTTCCGCGCGGTCGATGACTGTGGTCCGGATTGATCACTCGAGACCGGGCGCGAAGCCGCGGCGCATCGTGTTCTCGCAGACCGCGCGCGGCTCGACGAACTGCAGCAGGTAGTCGCGACCACCCGCCTTCGAGCCGATGCCCGACATCCCGAAGCCGCCGAAGGGCTGGCGCCCCACGAGCGCGCCGGTGATGCCGCGGTTGAGGTACAGGTTGCCGACGCGGAACTCGCGGCGCGCGCGCGCGAGGTGCGCGGGCTTGCGGCTGAAGACGCCGCCGGTCAGCTTGTACTCGGGCGAGTTCGCGATGGCGAGCGCCTCGTCGAAGTCGCGCGCGGGGATCACCGCGAGCACCGGACCGAAGATCTCCTCGCGCGCGATGCGCGCGTCGGGCTTGACGCCGCTGAAGATCGACGGGCCGACGAACGGCTTGCCGACCTTCGCCTCGAGTCCGGCCGGGACCTCGAGCGTCAGCTCGTGCCGGCCCTCGGACTTCCCGATCTCGATGTACGAGCGGATCTTCCGGGCCGCCTCCTCGTCGATCACCGGGCCGATGTCGGTTCCCGGGTTCGTCGGATCGCCGACGACGAGCGCCTTCGTCGCGCCCACGAGCCGGTGGAGGAACGGTTCGTACGCGCTGCCCACGACGATCACGCGGCTGCAGGCCGAGCACTTCTGCCCGCAGAAGCCGAACGCGCTCTGACGCACGCCGAGCACCGCTTCGTCGAGGTCGGCCGAGGTGTCGACGATGATGGCGTTCTTGCCGCCCATCTCGCAGACGACCTTCTTGACGAACTCCTGACCGGGCGCGACGACGCCCGCGGCCTGCACGATGTCGAGGCCGACCGCCTTCGAGCCGGTGAACGCGATCAGCGCGACGCGCGGGTCGCGCACGAGCGTCGCACCGACGGTTTCGCCGGGGCCGGCGAGGAAGTGGAGGACGTCCTTCGGCGCGCCCGCCGCCCACAGGATGTCGCACATGAGCCGCGCGATCGCCGGCGTCTGCTCGGCGGGCTTCACGACGACGGTGTTGCCGGTGACGAGCGCGGCCACGGTCATGCCGCAGCAGATCGCGAGCGGGAAGTTCCACGGCGCGATCACGGCCGCGACGCCGCGCGGCTGGTACCACTGCTCGTCGAGCTCGCCGACGAACTGGCCGAGCCGCTCGGCCGCGAAGAGCCGCGCGCCCTCGCGGGCGTAGTACTCGCAGAAGTCGATCGCCTCGCAGACGTCGGCGTCGGCCTCGCGCCAGACCTTGCCCGACTCGCGCACGATGACCGCCGAGAGCTCGTCGCGGCGCGCGCGCATCGCGTCGGCGGCGCGCACGAGGATCGCGGCGCGGGCCGCGTATTCGGTGTCGCGCCACGAATCGAACGCCGCGTGCGCCGAGGCGACCGCGCGGCGCGCGTCGTCGGCGGTGCCGGCGTTCGCGACGGCGGGGACCGAGGTCTTCGCGACCGCGCCTGCGAAGGTGTCGCGCGCACGCCTCTCGGCGAAGTTGCGCATCGGCTCGGTGTAGAACGGCCGGCCGTTCGAGACGCCCGCGGGCGCCGCGCTCAGCGCGTGGCGCTCGGGCGCGCGCGCGATGCGGTCGACGCCGAGGTCGGCGGCGTAGGAGCGGTGGGGGCTCGCGAGGAGCTTCTCCGCCGAGGCGTTGTCCTTGAAGCCGGCCTTGAGCCACGACTCGTTCGAGCTGTTCTCGAGAAGTCGGCGCACGAGGTAGGCCATGCCGGGGATGAGCTCGCCGATCGGGACATACTCGCGCAGGCGCAGGTCGAGCTCGACCGCCGCGGCCTTGAGCTGGTCGCCCATTCCGTAGAGCATCTGCAGCTCGAGCGCCGACTTCGGCAGCCCGCGCTTCTCGAGCGCGGCGAGCGTCGCCGCGATCGAACGCGCGTTGTGGCTTCCGAGCGCGAGCTTCACGCCGCCTTCGCCCGCCTTCGCCGGCGTCGACGCGACGAACGCCGCCGCCATCCGCTCGAAGCTCGCGTCGGTGTCGGTCTTGCGGCTCCACACCGGAACCGGCCAGCCCTGCTGCTCGGCGTGGATCGTCTCGTAGTCCCAGTACGCGCCCTTCACGAGCCGCACTGTGACCTGCCGGCCGGTGCGCTTCGACCACTCGATGATGCGGCGCGCGTCGTCGTCGCCCGAGCGGAGGTAGGCCTGCATGGCGAGGCCGGCGTGGAAGTCGTGCTTCTCGCAGGCGCGCATGAAGAGCTCGAGCGTGAGGTCCTTCAGCGCGAACTGCTCCATGTCGAAGTTGACGAAGACGCCCTTCTTCTTGGCAGCCTCGAGGATCGGCCCGATGTTCTCGAGGAGCCCGCGGATCGAGCCCTCGGTGTCGATCGGGTCGACGCGCGCCGACAGCGAGCTGATCTTGATCGAGACGTTCGTGCGCGGGATCGCGCCGAGGTGGTCGCTCTCGAGCCGCGGATTCGCGCCCCAGGAGGCGACGGTCGAGGGAAGGTTCTCGATGAGGTCGAGGTACTTGCGGCGGTAGGCCTCGGCCTCGTCGTCGCTGACGCAGGCCTCGCCGAGAAGGTCGACCGAGAAGCAGAGCCCGGAGTCCCAGATCCGCCGCAGCGTCGGCAGCGCGCTCGCGGCGTCGGTGCCGGCGATGAACTTCTGCGCCATCGAGGTGATCTGCGTGGACATCGTCTTGGTGACGACGCCCTTCATCACCGCGCCCGCCTTGAGCGCGGTCGCTACGAACGGGGGCGGCGTGACGCCCGGCTGCGCGAGGTAGTCGGTCAGGTGGTCGTAGACCGCGTCGTTGTCACGCAGCGTCGGGAAGCAGTCGACGAAGCGGAAGATCTGGACCTTGAAGGCCTCGTCCTGCATCGCCCAGTCCATCAGGCCCTCGCTCCACACCGCGAGCATCGGCGTCTTCGCGGCGCGGGCGCGGTTCAGGAAGTCCGTGCCGATCGCGACGGCGCGCGCCTCGACGGCCGGGTCGGCCGGGGCGACGGGCTTGCCTTCGTCGCGGGGCGAGGCCGGCGCGGCGGGCACGGGTGCGGTGGCGGTCGGAGCCTTCTTGCTCTTGAAAAACAGGGCCATGGGAAGGCGCGCAGTATAGGTCGCCGCCGCCTCGAAGCGGCCGCTGCAATCGCGTCAGAATCCGGCCCGGCCCTCGGCCGCGGCGATCGCGCGCTCGTAGCAGCGCTGCGTGCGGGTGGCGGCGCCGTCCCAGTTGATTCCCCGGATCTCGAACGCGCCGTGCTGGACGAGCTGGCGCGAGAGCGGCGGGTGGCGGAGCACGGCGATGATCTTGTCGGCCATGTCCTCGATGTCCCAGAAATCGACCTTGAGCGCGTGCATCAGCACCTCGCTCACGCCGCTCGACTTCGAGATCAGCACCGGCACGTTGTGGCTCATCGCCTCGAGCGGCGCGATTCCGAAGGGCTCGCTGACGCTCGGCATCACGTAGAGGTCGGCCATCGAGAAGACGCGGGCGATGTCGCGGCCGCGGAGGAAGCCGGTGAACAGCACCTTGTTGCCGATCCCGAGCTGCGCCGCGAGCTCGATCATGCGCTGCGCCTGGTCACCCGAGCCGGCGACGACGAACTTCACGTCGTCCATGTACTCGAGCACCCTCTTCGCCGCGTGGATGAAGTACTCCGGGCCCTTCTGCAGGGTGATGCGTCCGAAGTAGAGGACGATCTTGTCCTTCGAGTGGATCGGCTGCACGCCGGCGTCGGCGGGGTTGAGGTCGACGCCGTTGTAGACGACGTCGATCTTCGAGCCGCTCACGCCGTAGCGGTTGATGCAGACGTTCTTCGTGAGCATGCTCACGGCGATGGCGCGGGTCGCGCCGTGCATGCCGCGGCGCTCGATGTTGTAGACCTGCTGGTTCGGGTGCTCGCCGGAGCGGTCGAACTCGGTCGAGTGGACGTGGACGAGCAGCGGCTTCCCGCTGAGCTTCGCGACCGCGAGTCCGGCGGGGTAGGTGAGCCAGTCGTGGGCGTGGATCACGTCGAACTGCATGCCGCGCGTCGCCTCGACGGCGAAGCGGGCGTAGCGCTCGGCGGCTCCGAGGAGGTCGCCGGAGTAGTCGGCGGCGTCGCTCGTGATCTGCCCGGGCGTCAGCTTCGGCCGGCCGGCCGTCTCGGGCAGCGCGGTCTCGATCGCGCGCTCGACCGGATCGCGGGAGAGTTCGGGGAAGGCGCCCGCGCGCGCGAGCGTGCGGATGCGCTCGATGCTCCAGCCCGCGTCGCGCATGAAGCGGACGGCGCGCTCGACGAGCGCGGGGCTGCGGGGGGTCGACTCTTCGTAGACCTTGGGATATTCGCCGGGGATCTCGACGAACTTGGTCGTCTCGAACTCCTCGACGATCCGGGTCCAGCTCTCGCGTTCCTCGACCGTGAGGCCGGGATTCGGCGGCGTGGCGCGCGGCGGCGGCGTCCACGCCGGCGCGTCCTTCGACGGTTCGGCGACGCGCGGTGCCGGAGTCGCCGGGACCGGCGTCGGAAGGCGACCGGCGACCGCCCGCTCGAGGATCGCGCCAGGCGTCACGAGGCGCACATGCGAGGCCATTTCGCCGCTCACCGGCTTCGGAAGGACGAAGGTGACGTCGGCGCCCTGGCGCTCGAGCGCCTTCGTCAGCCCGTAGCAGGCCGTGCCGAGCCCGCCCGTGATGAACGGGGGGAATTCCCAGCCAAGCATGAGCACGCGTCGACCCATCCCGATGTCCCTTTCGCGCGGCGTCGGCCGCGCCCCGTCCGTCCGTCGCCCCCGACTCCTTCGCCGTTACTCCTCGTCGCCGCCGCCGACATCTCCGAGATTGCGGAACGCGGCCTCGTAGGCGAGCAGGAACTTCAGCGCGAGATCGACCTGAGCGTCGCCGTCGGCGACCGGGACCCCGTTCTCGAAGGTGTACAGCTTGGCGTCGTCGCGGAAGTGGCGGCCGGTCGGCACCTTGCCGCGCCAGCCGAGTTCCGCGAGCTCCTCCTCGACGAGCTCCTCGATGTCTTCACCGAAGTGCTCGAGGTCGGACTCGATCGACTCGCTCAGCCAGCGGTCCGGCGTCGCGAAGCGCACGATCAGGCCCGACGCGCCCTCGGCGAGCTCGTACCAGGCCGGCTCCGGGCAGTCCTTCGCGTGGCAGCGGAGGCGGTCGGCGAGAAGCTCGACCTTGCTGAAGACCCCGCGGGCCTGCGCCTCGCGGGAGATCGACTGGAGAAGTGCCTGGGTGGTGCTGGTCATGGGCCGTGGTCGCGGTTCGTCGGGGCGCGGGGCTCGAAAGCCGCGTCGCGCCGCCGGAGGGGGGCACATGGTAGCCGACCCCGCCCTTCGTCGCGTCCGCGAGAACTCGCGACGGAGGCCGTGCTTCTCGCGGCCGGAGAAAAAGCCTGTCGATCGCGCTGCAAGCGCGTGTCCGCGCAGAAAGTGCCGTCCCGCGCGGGGTACGATCGTCGCCCACGAAGCGGCGCGTGCCGCGCAAGGATGCGGTGGCGGATGCAGCGGCGGCTGCGGCGAAGGAGGTCTCGATGGAGCCGAGCAGCGAGGGAAGCGGACCGGCGCGTGGTGGGGCAGCGGCCGCGCCCGAGGTGTGGACCGTGCGCACGCTGCTCGCGTGGGTCGGCGGCTACCTTCGCGACCGCGGGGTCGACAGCCCGCGCGCGATCGCCGAGATCCTGCTCGCGGATGTGCTCGGCTGCGAGCGGCTGCGCCTGTACATGGAGAGCGACCGCGAGCCGACCGCCGAACAACTGACGCGCTACCGCGCGCTCGTCGCCCGCGCCGGTCGCCACGAACCGGTGCAGTTCCTCGTAGGAAAGTGGCCCTTCCTCGGACGCGACTTCGAGGTCGAGCCCTGCACGCTGATCCCGCGGCCGTGCACAGAGACGCTCGTCGAGCGCGCGCTCGCGTGGTATCGCGAACGGCGCGCCGGCGAGGCGATCGAGGCGCTCGATCTCTGCACCGGCAGCGGCTGCGTCGCCGTGTCGCTTGCGCTCTCGCTCCGCGCGGCGCTTCGCCCCGCCGGGCTCGGCTGCCGGCCGATCGGAGGCGAAGGCGTCGCGTCCGCTGCACCGGCCGCGCCTGCCGTGACCGAGATCCAGATCGGAGATGGGTCGCCTGTGGCCGCGGTGGTCTCCCCGGCCTCCGACGCCGACAGGCCCGCGCGCGCGCACCGCGTCGTCGCGACCGACCTCGTGCCCGAAGCGGTCGCGCTCGCCCTGCGCAACGCTCGGCGTCATGGCACCGCCATCGACGCGCGCGAGGGCGATCTCTTCGCAGCGCTCGCCGCCGACGAGACCTTCGACCTCGTCGTATCGAACCCGCCCTACGTCACCGATTCCGAGTACGCCGAGCTCGACCGCAACGTCCGCGAGTACGAGCCCGCGAGCGCGCTGCGCGGCGGGCCCGACGGCCTCGATTTCGTGCGCCGCATCGCCGCCGAGGCGCCGCGGCGCGTGCGGCCCGGCGGCGCGATCGCGATCGAGATCGGATGGAAGCACGCCGATGCGGCGAAGCGGCTCTTCGGTGGAAGCGCGTGGAGCGGCGTCGAGGTCGTGCGCGATGGCGATGGGATCGACCGCGTGCTCTTCGCCGAGCGCGCGGGGTCAGACCGAGCCTAGGCGGGGCCCGGCGGCGGTTCGTCTCAGCTTCCGCTCGGCGCGCCGACGAGGGCCTTGCGCGATTCCTCGAGAAGCTGCGTCACCTGGAAGGGCTTGAACAGGAAGCAGTGCAGGCCTTCCTGGCTCGAGCGCACGATCGAGTGGTTCGGGTCGTAGCCGAAGCCGGTCATCAGGATGACGGGCGTCGCCGACGCCGCCTCCTTCGCCGCGCGGAAGACTTCGTAGCCGTTCGCGTCGGGCATGCGTACGTCGGA
>Ga0315906_10004019_pt1 | contig 19159 bp, 49 predicted proteins | sample LakEriMetagenome_4_FD_203526 | JGI IMG/M metagenome (GOLD analysis project Ga0315906, IMG submission 203526) | Freshwater fungal communities from buoy surface, Lake Erie, Ohio, United States - Buoy 2 MA122 | ecosystem: Environmental > Aquatic > Freshwater > Lake > Lake biofilm | place: USA... | reverse complement strand
CCCTCGTTTGTTTTACGAATATCAATCCCGTCTTTAATCCACTCTTTTAACTCAATCATTTTCTTCAATGTTAAATTCTATATTGTCAATGATTGTTTTACTAACTGGATAATACGCAACTCCAATTGCTTTACCCTGTACATTTCGTTTCCAAAATTCGTAAAGACCGGATTCTGACCAAGATATACCATCTGCCTCAACCGTTCTCTTGCTTCGAACGGAACTACTTATAACTTCAATGTGATATCTATTCATAATTAAATGTTTGTATCTTTAATAACTTCCATTGAAAATATAGCATCGCCTTGTCTTATAAAGTCCACTACTTCAACTCCATCGATTACTTTACCAAAGCAAGTGTGATTACCATCTAGGTGCGCAACTCCTGCTCTATTGTGACAAATAAAGAATTGTGAACCACCAGTATTTCGACCGGCGTGTGCCATACTCAATACACCTCTATCGTGATATTGTTTTGGTGCATTAACTTCACATTGAATTTTATAACCCGGACCACCATCACCTCTACCGTTTGGACATCCACCCTGAACCATAAAGTTTGGAATAACCCTATGAAAGTTTAATCCATTGTAAAATCCTTGCTCAATTAACTTAATAAAGTTACCCGTTGTAATTGGTGTCTCATCATATAGCTCTGCTATCATGTCACCTTTTGCTGTTTTAATTAATACTTTTGTTGCCATATTTTTATTTTATAATCATTAATAGTTCTTGCTCTCTAAACAAATAATATTCTTTGTTTTCTAATTTCACAATTTGTGCCGTTCCGATTTGCGGCATCATAACTTTATCACCTACCTTTACACTCATTGGAATCTTAACTCCATCATTTGTGTAAATACCTTCACCAACTGAAACTACAACACCAATCTTTGTATCTTCGGCTCTTGCGGTTTCTGGAATGATAATACCACCTGTTGTTTTTGTTTGTACTTCCTCTTTTTCGATAAGTACTCTGTCCGCTAACGGCTTTGCTAATTGAAATGTTTCTTTACCCATTTTATTTTGTTTTCTTTGTTGTTTTTCTTTTTGGTTTTTCAGCAGGAATTTCCCTTACACCGGCCGCCCAATCCTTTTTAGGTATTCTATGCAATCCAGTACAAAAGCCTGTTTCACTACGTCCACATCCACATTTAGTTTGATTAGAATAATCCGGTTTAAAATATTCATCGGTATATTCAACTGCTTCAGGAAATATAGATGCAAACTTATCAGCATTTTTCTCTAATTGGTTTGTTATATCCTGCTTAGCAATTTCTGCCATCTTTTGTTTAGCTTCGTTTGATACTCTACTCATTGGTACTGATGCTAGTGGGTCTTTATCACTATCAAAGTTTGTATCAATTGTAGTTATCTTTGTAGTACTCACAGGTATTGATTGGTCCGATTCAGGAAATCCTTCCTTACTAACTTTATCTGCTATATATTTCCAAATTTCAGGATCAAGTTCATTTTTTGGTTGTCCGATTCCTGCCAATTTTTGAAACTGCTCTTTAGCTTCAAACTCAGCCTCGTGTTTACAAAGCTCGTCTTTCTTTTTGTTTTGTTGGATATCGTAAATTAGTTTTCCAACTAATCCCAATACCGCTGCCGCAAATCCATAAATGATAAGCGATGAAATAAATGTTCCCATAATATATGTTTTTAAAATATTGATTTAATGATTTGCCAAATGAATGTAAATGCAAATGTTAAGATTCCAAATGCTACACATGCAATTCCAATGTATCCAATTGATTCAAATAAGTTTCCCCAATTAAATTTTTTCATAGTTTTATTTTTTATCCGTTTACTCTTTTTATAGTACAATCTTCATATCGACAATCGTAATATTCCTCGTTGTTATCAGGATTAATAACTAACAATCTTGCTCCAATCATTTTAATAATTGCCGGCTGATATGTTAGGGTACTTGGTAACTGCTGTCCATTCAGATATTCTTTAATATGGATTTTAGAATTATCAAATCTGATTATATCAATATGCTTTGTACTCATTTCTTTTTTTATATCGTTACGAAATATTTCGCCTAATTCTCTTTGAGCTAAACTCATTTCTTTTTTCTTTTGGTCACAATGGTTTGTTCTTTAACACCCGCTTTCCAACAATCATCAAATTTAAGAGGAGTTGCAAACTCGTTTTTATCCAACTTATCATAATATGTTTTAAGTGCATATTGACGACACATTGTTCGTGTCCAACCCTGAGTCCAAGTACCAACTTCAACTTCTGAACCAGTTTCCTCACATACTCCATACGATTTTTGTTCGGCGTTTCTAATCAATGCCCAATTCTTATCCGATGTGCCCGTTACATAAAAACGTAACCCACCAAATTTTTCTTTACATTGTGTCACCTTTGTAACCCAATCACCTTTTTTTAGGTCATTTACTTTAATACCATCTACCAATTCATAAACAATTTTAAACCAACCATCTCCAATAGCGAATTCATATTTGTATGGATTTGTTTGTTCTATGTAATCAATACTTCTAGTCCACTTTATATGCTTGTGGATGTAAGCAAGAGCTTTATTATATCCCTTCTCAAAGATATTATGCTCATAACCTCTCATTGTGAATGTAAACATTTCAGGATACAATTCAACAATTTTGTTGCTATTACTTTTTGTCATTCTTTTTACGTTTTAATTTTTTTTCCTCAATAGAAAGTTCTTCGGTTGGTTCACTCACACTCACCACTTCTACTACTTTCACTTTACGAGTTGCAAGTTTCCACTCACTTTTTGGTACGAATTTCCAATATCCTACCTTTACTTTTTCTTCCGCTTCGATGTCATCTACCCTGCGAATTTCATCCAATTCATAGCCTTTGGCTACCTTAATACATTTAATACATTTCATAGTTTCCTCCGTGTTTAATTGTTAATTTATTCAAATATACGATAATTTTTTCGTATTACCAAATTTATTTTAAAATCCTATTGACTAATTCATTCCACTTTTGCATTTCAATCTTATCAGCGTTATACATTTCAAACTGAAAATCATTTAAAGGGGTTGAAGCAAATAAGATATGATATTCGTTTTCCAATTCTTTATAAACCGCATCTTTTACGTTTTGTATTTCCGGACCGGTAAGTGACATAGGTACTCTTATAACGAATATAGGTTTTGTCTTTGTTGGTGTGTTTACAATCTGACCTGGGTTTTTTTGGTAGTTTGCGATAATTTGTTGTGCTATTTGTGTTGGATTCATATTAGGTTTCTTATTATAATTGTTAAAGATATCATTATCCAAATTGTATTGAATAAAATTAGTGTTGGTAAATCTTTTCTCATTGATGCCCAAATCAATAGCGAAGATGTTAATAAGGTAAGGAAATGTAAATACCATATTTCAATACCAAATATCAAACCGGGTACAATGATTATTGCCTTTGCCATCCAAGCTGCAAACTCAATAACATTATAATCAGTCCAATAACTTTTATCCTTATACATTAGGATTCTATGCATTATTTTATCCCATCCTATAAATGTGTAAAGTATGGATATGAATACTATGTATGTTAATAGGAATGTCATATCTATTTAGTATTTAAATCTTTTTTAATGTCCTCTTTTACTTTTTCCAAATAAACCATTCTCTCATTGTGAGAAACAAATGGTACACTCCAAAATTGGCGTGTCTTTGTTTTGAACCAACCAAATACAAATGAATATACACCCATCACTAATCTTAACTTAACCGAATTCAAATACAATGTAAGTACGGGTAATGCGGGTGCACCATGTGTAAGATATGTTCTAACTTTTTTATCACTTAACAAAGGAGTTGGATATCCATACACTTTTGTAATTGGCGTGAATTTATATGCAAATCCCGGTGTGAATATTTGGTCAAAAAATGATTCTAATGCCGGTGCAGTTCTAAACCACCATACTGGTGAAATAAAATAAATCCTATCAGCCCATGTGATAAGTTCTTTATACTCTTTTACTTTATTTTTACCGAAGTCAAATGTTTTATTTTCGGCATAAAGGTCAATAATATAAAAATCCTCTTTGTTTTGTTCAAGAGTATCAGCGATTGTTTTTTGTATTCCATTCTGACAAAAACTTTGTTTATCAGGATGTGCTACAATAATTAAATTTTTCATATTTGTATCCATTTATTATTTGAATCTAATCGGGTTGCCCCAATGAATTTCATTTTCCATTCGTTTGGTGATATTAATGATAAGAACGGACTACCATCTGCTTTTTCATATAGATAATAGGTTTCACCCATCACAGGTACAAAGTTATACTTTGCCGAATATACAAATTCATTCCATTGAACTTCACTAACTAATTGTTTGAAGTCCTCTTTAATTTCTTCGTACTTCTTTGTGAATACCTTATTAGCTTTTTGAGCTTGCATTTCTTTCCATCCACCTACATCTTCTAAATGAATAGCAGGTGCTCCGTTATTACTACCATAAGTTAATTCTCTTGGATAGTAACCACGTTCCTCATCCCATACAACCAAATCAGGTTTTTTCTTTTTACCTTTACTCATACGAATTCCTATCAATATTAATTACAAAAGGAAAACGAGGTATCCCATCCGGCGTTAAGTTGAAATACTTAATCGTTGCCTGCTTACCTATTAGTTTCTTTTTACTCTTTAACATTTCAGCAGTTTCTTCCCAAGTTCCTTTCACATTTGATTTGAACGGTTTGCCATCTACTGTTTCAAATACCATATAACCAGCAGTTCCGGTTCGGTTACCCTCACCTTCTACAATATCCAAAATAGTATATTCTTCGTCCACAAATGATTTATGTTTCAATAGGGATTTACTTCTTTTATTCTCATACTTACTATTCATTCGTAACATCTGGCCTTCAAATCCATTATCAACATATTCTTCATACAATGCCATTACATCATCTTCATCATTACAAATTTTCGTTTCAACTTCAACACAATGTTTTGTCATATCATCAAAATTGTAATTGAATAAATCATTCAATCTATCACACCTATCACCAAATTGGATATCATTGTTTGGTATATCGTAAATCCAATACTGAATGTTCTTTTTACTTTCTTTTAAGTCAGCATCAGTTGGTTTTGTTTTCTTAACTAACGATACAATCTTATTAAAGTCATTTGCGAACTTATCAGCGTACAACTCACCATCCAATATTAAATTAGGATACGATTCAAATACTTCATTCAAGCTTTCTCTAATGTGTGGTGCTGAAATAATTGGTTTACCGTTTCTACTAAACATACCATCTTTTGTTACAATACATCTAATACCGTCCAGCTTCGGTTGCGAAAAGATTGGATATTGAATCTTATCTTTATAATCTTCCCACTTCGCTGCTAACATAGGTTCAAAGTATTGCTTGGTATCAATGTTATTCACATCTTCAAAGTAACCACTTTCTAATTTCTTTGTACGTTTAGCTTCAGCTTCTTTAAGTGCTTGCTCACTATCAGTAGTGCCATTTGCTTTACCTACATTCTTACCATACACTACCGTCCATTCGTTTGTAGTGATAGCACCACCAACTTGTCCACTATGGGTTCGGTACTTATTACCTACTACTTCAATTGTCCACTCTTGTGTGGCTCCTGTCTTTGTTTTTTTGTAAATTGTTTCTAACTTCATATCTTTATTTTTTATTTTATTAATTCAAATACATGCCATACAAAATACCCATCCATATAGGTTGTAATATATTTCATATTATCTTCAACCTGCCACCCAGTACCTACAATACAAATATGTCTTTCTTCCGATTGAGATGTATTAGGGTTTACCAAAGCCCAAAGAGTTGGAATTTGATTTTGTAATTGTACCGTTAAAATTTCTGCACCTTTGGGTAATTGTAAAGTGCAATCCTGCGAATCTAATGTGTATTTATAAATTGTTTTCATATTATATTTTTAGGGGTTAAATACTACACTATGTTCTGCCAATGATTTTAATGATTCAAAAAATAATTCAGGGGTTTTTACTCCATTTTTACTAACTTCAATTTTAGATGTTTCATTATCCGATGTGATTACCGTAATTTTGAATGCATCATAAGGCGCTTCTTCAACATATTCCAAAGTGAATACAATGTGGGAAGGTATTTTATATGCATATTTTTTGGTATCTTCGGCAAGTATAACTGCTCCCCAATTACCTGTTGTTGAATTTGTTTTAGCCAATTCATTCACACTAACAACTTTATACATAGCTTTACCAGCATTGTGGATTGGAAAGTTGAATTCCATATCCTTAATCTTATTTAAATTCTGTATCATATTAATTATGTTTCATACCTTTACAAACACCATAACCACTTCGTTGCGATAATCTATACAATCTATCCGCATCTTCGGCTGGCATTATTTGAATTTCGTTACCTGTTTTGTGATTAGCAATTGCTACACCACCTACTCTAGCTACTGTACTACAATTCACACAACTTCTATAACCATACTTTGTGAATCGTAAAAGTGGCATATCATTACCACATTTAGTACAACTAGTCATTTCTAATTTGTTTACATTTACTTTCATATTCATATCTTATAATTTTTATACCATTGGAAACCCAGCGGCTGAATTTGTTGTTGAACGAGTTGATACAGATACTGCTAAAGCATCCATCGATGCGCCCATAGGTGCTTTTATTACCGGCGCCCATCCCTTAGAATGATTACTGAAAGGTTTAGCTGCCGTAGCGAACCTACCATAACTCTTTACTGAATTAGATGGTTGTCCAATTGAATCCCAAGCACTTTCCCATTTTACAGGTAAGATACCATCCCTAACCGTAACTTCACAAATAGCGGTAGGTTTGAAATTAACAATATCTTTACGGTCTACTTTACGGAAAATGTTTTGGCGATTTTCTCTATCAACTTCTATAAAAGTAATTGAACGAGCTTTAACCATACATACTTTTAATTCTTTTGTTCCCGTTTTTCCATTAAGGGAAACGTGAACCTTACATACCAATCCCTTAATAAAGGAATCCGGCAACTGAATAGGTAATTGTTTCATATCTTTATAATTTTAATACAACGTAAAGATACGAAATTTACCTGAAATTACCAAATATTTTTTAGATTATTTTACACAGAAAGGGCAAATTTAAGGTGATAAAACGTACAGAAACACCCCAAATTTCCCCTAAAATACACAAGTAAGGTGAATATACCACCCACCATATTAGGCCAGTTTATATGTATAACCCATTGAAATACAATAAGTTATAAGTCATTGATAATCAATGAGTTATATGTTCACACTGGTTTTCCAAAATTGCCACCATTTTTTCTTTGGCGGTGGAATACATTGTGAAAACGGATTATCGCCAAACGATACCGTATCTAAATACTTAGCACTCATCATATTCAAAAATACTTCATGATATTGTTCGGGTACAGTATCAAAGTCAGCTTCAATCTTTACATCCAAATTAATAGTACCATTACTTAAAGTAATTAACTTTAATGTGTTGTGTGTTGTTATTAATTTTGTTGTTTGAAAATTTAGGTTACTCCCGCCACCCAAATATAATTCACTTTCTTTTTTTGCCATATTAGTCTATTTTTATAACTCTAGTAATCCTTTCGGTTACTATTTTCATTTTCTTTTGTGAAGCCGGCGGTTCACCTATACCATTAGCCATCCAGCTTTTTATTTCCATCTCACCCAAATAATCAGATACATTCGGAATATACTTTTTACCGAAATCTTCTAATATGTGCCACTCACATATATCTTTTACCGAAACTACTCTGTCCGATGAATTGGTAATATACTCGCCAAATATTGGAATCATAACTTCAAAGATAAAAAACATATTGTGTGTCAATGCACGATGTCTATTATCGGAAAAGTATTTTTTACTACTATCCATCTTATTATGAAGTGGCAAGTAATCTTCTACCTTGCCACCCCATAACTTAACGGATGATTGAGAATGCTTTAAGGGGTTTGCCATAATAAATTAGTTTTGTGTTTCTTCGTCATCTTCATCTTCTTCCAACTCACCATAATAATCATCAGATACAGTTGTTTCACAAGTCAATTCACCATCTTCATAACGAATCCGGCCGGTTGTACCGCCATTATTGAAATTGTAAGAAACACCAGTAGCATCAATTATTTCAAAAAGGAAATCCATGTCATCATCAAGATTCCAATCACCTTTTCTTTCATTTTGCCAATCTTGATATACACTAATAGAATGGAATGAATCAAAGTTGTCACCCCCACCGCTAAATTCAATTTCAATCGAATCGGTTTCTTTATTGAATTCCGGATAATGTTCTTTTACTTTTTCTAAAAATTGTTTTTTAAGTCCCATAACATTTGTTTTTGTTTTATAAATCGTTTTCTTCTACTGTATGTTCTATTTTTACTCTTATACAAGTTTGTGGCAATTTACAATTCATTAAGTAATTGTTGATATACCCCATCATATTGCCACTACCAATTGGGTTGGCTGAATGTACATAGATTTGTGGTAATGGAATGCTTTTAGTCATACTTTCCGCTACCAACCATTTAGCACAATCTAATCCAGTCTTTTCAGTTATATTACTATAATCAATTTTATAGTTATCCCTTACATTGTTATAGTATTCACTCCTAGCAGTATCACCTAAATCGTGGTCTAATGAAATTACTTCATAACTTTCTAAACCATTCATTCTAATATGTGCTATAAATTCATCATAACTTCTTACTACTTGCCAATCATCCGCAGTTGGAGTCCTTAAGTCATCCAAATACAATCTCATCTTTTCTTTTTTCATTATATAAAATTTATCTCACCACTTTCAAAATTATAATCAAAGCTTATTGGTGCGTTTTCAGCTTCGTACCTTAAATTGCAACTACACCCATTAAACGTTTGTAAATCATACCAACTTGTCAATCCCATAGTTTTCCAGCCATACGCCTCATGTATGTGACCGGAAAAGTGTAAGTGTGGTTGCACCTCTCTTATTCGGTGATACAAATCCGCACATCCTACATTTTGGTTTGTATTGGAAGCCCTATCATTATATCCGTAGATAGGAGTGTGAGTAATAACAATATCGGTATCCATTGGTATTTCGTTCCAACATTGCGCTATATCATTACCTCTATCTTTATTAAATGCCCAACCATAACCAAATGACGGTGAATGTGGTGAACCCCAAATGTTAATACCTTCTAACTTAATAGAACTATTCTCTAAATAATAAACACCATCAGGTAGATTATCTAATAACTCAACTAACCAATCAGGTTTACCTTCGGCTCCTGGTACAGGATATTCTTTATGTTCAAAGTGTGCTGATTTATCTTCGTACATTCGTTCACTTTGAAACGTAAGGTCATGATTACCCGCAATAAAAACTTTGTGTGTATAATCTTGCTTACTAAACCACTCAATAAATTTCTCTACCTCATGTTTTCTACCAATAGACGTAAAATCACCCGAATGAATCAATAATTGTCCACCGGGTAGTTTACCATTAAGCTGATTGTGCTTATTGTGTGTATCTGAAATGTGCGTAATTCTCATAACATATTAGTTGTAACAAAGATACGAAATTATTTTTGATTTTCAAAATCTTTTATTTTATCAGGCCATTTATTTCTCATATATTCCACATATCTGTCTTGTCTCATTCCATTATAAAACATCCAAGCGAAATAGTAGTCAAACCACCAATCTAATTTTTTTATCATACAAAGTAAATTGAAATCTTATCCGGTTGTGGATATCTCATACCAATAACAGTATGAAATCTATCATTTAAAATTCTCTGAATAGCTGGATGTGATAAATCACCATCAGTAATTGTTTCACCATATATTTTTGAAAATTCAAATATTTCACCCGTATCAATATCTTGTAAGACCGGTTTTTCTGGCTCGCCTTCTAGAGCCGCATTTACTAATTTAAGTTTTTGTTCTTTCATTTTATTTTAATTTAAACATATATTTTTAAGGATATCTTCACCATCCCTAATTCTTTTAATCTTCTCATTCAGTTTGTCAACCAATCCTCTAGCCTGTTCTACACTTTCCATCAATTGTGAACGATAATTTTCAACACCCTTTTCTTCTTCAACCTCTCTACAAAAATTATCAATTGAATTGTTTATCAAGTTTGCCAAAGGCTCATCTTCTGTTATAAAACTAACTTCCATCATATTGATTAAAGATGCGCATATAGCAGATTTGATACTAGAACTTACACCCTTTTCACTATCCAATACATTACACATTAGGATAATCAAAGCGAATCTTTGTTCGTTTATTTTTAAATTCTTTTCACCCGCAGTTAATTTCTTTTTTCTCATTTTGATAAAAGTTTTGTGAGCTGAATTAAATACCATTTAGGTACTTCAAATTGAGCTCTAATGAATAATACTAATTGAAATGATGTCTTAAATCTAAGCACATCATCCGTTTCTTCCATTCTCCTATTAACGTGTCTGACGATAGGAAAGCTTAAAAGAACCCATACTAATAAAATTGTTAATCCATCCATCTCTATAAATATCTGTCAAATACCTTTCGATACTCTTTGTTTAATTGTTTACACTTCTTTTTACTCACACCTTTACTGAACTTTGTATATTCGTAGTTAGTACTTAAATAAGCTTGTATCTCATCGGGTATTACAGCCGCTGTATATCCCATATCTAATAGATTCTTTTCAAACTTTAAGTAATCCTGCCACTCAATCGTTTCAGTAATTTCATCCACCAATGTTTTATACTCTTTGTTAGTTGCGTATAAACCATGACATATTTCGTGGTCAAAGGTATCACTTTCAGTAGAATCTGCTCCGATAATATAGGCGTTCCAATTACGAGTATTCTTTTTATTGAACATCTTCAATTCAATAGTACCTATGATTTTATCCATAACTTCATCATACGGCGATTCATACTCTTTTAACTTCTCATAGCAATCCCATGCAGTTTTCAATGGTATATTGAATCCACCCCAATCAAATGCGTATGTAAAGGCATCTTTCTTTTGACGAGAATACCATTCAATAAAATTCCAAATGCTAAAGTTCTTACCTCTAAATTCTGGATTAGGTGATTCGTAATATTCTTGCACTCTACAAAATAACATTGCTCTATGATAATGGTCTTTCACTATCACAGCGAATACATTAGGTCTAACTTCTTCTATTTTATAATCTATTTTCATAATTTAATTTTAAAGTTCTTCAATGATTCCTAACACTTCGGCTAATCCAAATGTGATAGCTGCGTTTCCAAACTGCTCATTGAATAGGAAATAACATGCTCCTAATCTTAATACACTCTTAAACAAACTAATGTAAAAGTGACTCTTTGAATTACTTTCTTTTGGCTGTGCCATACTTTTTTAATTTTTAGGTTTTACAATTATTTCAAGGTTATTATCGCTGAATCTTAATCCAACAACTTCACCACCGTTTCCATTTTCGTTGGCCTCTACCAACTCCAAAAACTTTTTGAGGTCTACTGCTCGGGTGAAGATACCACCTCTACATTCACCTTCAAATCCATCTTTCCAAAATACTTCTTCGTTAAACATAACTTTACTTTTAACTAATTACAAAATCGTATAATTCATTTACCGAATCAATTCCATTCCTACTACTCATCGTATCAATGTCAGATAATCTTTCAACATTACATCCTTCATTAATTTCATCATAGGTACAATTGATATTACAACTACCTTCAACACAATACCAACGTTTACCACTGTATGTCTCATAAACAAAAATAGTACCTCTATTTCGGGTACCATAAAATCCTTCTACTTCATACAAATTTGCCATATACTTATTTTTTATTTAATTAATCAATTTCTCCAAACATTCTAACCCATTCCTCATTGGAAACTCCAGTCATAAGGAATTCTCTATCAGTCATAGATAGGTTAGGAACGATATTCTGAATCAGTTCACCACTTTCCCTTCTATTCTCAATTCGTATCAATTCACTTTCGGTAATATTGATATCCATTGTATGCTCTACACCGGTCAATTGGCTTATTTTAGTTATATACATATACTTATTTTTTTACGTTTATAATTAAAGTCCTTGCTCTCTACGCAAATCGTATTCTTCTTTCTCAATTTCATTATACTCAACTACTTTCAAATAAGGTTTGAAATCAGTCATATAATAACCATTAAGGTTAGCTAAACTAATCATTGTATCAACGAAATGCTTACGAACATAAGTCATATCTGATGAACCAAATCCCTGGTCCTCTGGCCAATCTGAATAATCTTCTGTTACATCATTCAAAGCCTCATACACCGCATCGGCGTAAGTGATAACTTTTTTTGTAAAACGTCCCTCAACCGGGAAAGCGTTTCTAACTACATCGAACCCTTCTATTAAAGAAGCGGTTGCTAATACTGAATTCAAATTAAATGGTAAACTCATAATAAGGGGTTTTTATTTTAAATTACTTAACAAATGTACTATTTGGGAAAGTTATTCCTTTTTGTTTCTTAATCTGATAGAACACATTAAAGAATGCTTTGTAAACACTACCAGCGTATTCAATATTTTCACTTTCAGAATGTTTCCACATCCACTCACCACCACTCATTCTATGTTTATTGATGACTTGGATATGGTAACCATCCAATAATCTATCTATGATTCTTTTTTGAGGAGCAGTGAATTTAACTCCATCAATCGCTTTCTTTAAATCTTCTATCTTATTCATACCTATCATTTTTATTACATAGTAAAACTACAAAATTTCTTTGAGACCACCAAATTTTTAGGGGAAAATCTTTAAAAAAAGTTTATTGACAATCAATGACTTATGAAGGTAGGGTAAAAAGTGGGGCTAACTAATTGATTATCAACGGATTACATATTAGGGGGTTTCTAGGGGTTTCTTGGTGGGTTTTAATATCCTTTGAATATTCTCTACCCAAAGTACCAAAATAACCCCTAGAACGAGGGGAAAATACCCTAAAAAACACCATTTTTGGTATTCCAAACATCCCTTAATTTGCTCAATATTATATCGGTCAATAGAGGTCCGGCTATACCATCTAACACATATAAAATATCGTTATCTGTGTATTTCAATTTCATACTATCGTTTATTTCATCAATAGCAGATTGCTCATAATAATCAGCTTCAGCCGATTCTCTCTCTTTAATCATTTGTTCAATAACGTCATCCGGTATTGGATTACCACTATCGTCAAATAAGTGTTTATAATTTTCCATAAGTTCTACATATTCAAATGCTGATACACCATAACGTTCTTCCATTTCTTCTGGCGTTAGGTTGTTTAGGTAATGTTCTTTTAACTTTCCCATATTAAATATTTTCTTCTTTATAAAGTTTCTCAAATCTTTTTGGTAACTTACTATAATCCAACTTAAAGTTTGCCGGCATTGCTGCTACGATTCGTTTGTTACTATAAGGAGTGTTGTTTGGTTTACTCCACTTACGAGTTTGTCTTAACCAATTATAAAACATCAGATATGCATTAGCTCTCTTAATGTATCTATCAACATCGATATTCAATCCCCATTCATTAATCATTCTCACACTTCTCATTTCATTATCCCTTTCCAAACCAATAGCAATTTCAAATGCTCTATTTAGGGTTTCAGGTCTTTTATACTTACCTTCCAACCACTCATCAATAACAGGCAATGCTCTACCAGCTTTTTTCCACAAATGAAATCCATCCTGCCATTGTGTAAGGTGACAATATTCGTGAACCAATATTTCCAATCCATCCGGCTTACCCATCGAAGCTGCTAGTATAGCACCTTTATCAGGATCCGCCTCATCAAAGTATCCACTACATTTAATAGTAGGTGATAACTTTACATACTTCACATCTTTAATGTGTGTCTTAACTCCCAATCGTTTACATTCATCCTTTACGAATTGAATAAACGCTTTATCGTTTTTAGTATAACGTTTCATAATTTTAATTTTTACAAATATACGAAATTAATTTGAATTTACCAAATCAATATTTGTTGTTAGTAATTTATCGGTATCTTCAAAAAATAATTCAGCAGTTGATTCACCACCATTATCTTCTGGTTCCAACATGGTTTCGGTATCGAGCAACCATTCTTGCTCATCAAAACTTTCACTACAAAAGTTATCTTTGAATGCCTCAATCATTTCTTTTTTAGCTTCTTCTTCACTTTCCGCTTCAATTGAATGTTGTTCTCTAACCCAAATTGTTACCTTTCTATCAAGGTAGAAATTAAATGTTTGCTTTTGCATATACTATATTTTTATTTTGTTTATTTTTAGGGTGATAAAATGAATACCCATGTCTATTTTCAAATTCTTCTAATAATAGATTAGCTGCATCGTGATAACCATACTGTCTCAACAATACTACAGCGTATGTATCGGCTTGTGCCTCATCCATTGGAGATTTAGTACCGGTATGTTTCAACTTAATGTGTCCTACCTCGTGTGCCTCAACAATTTTTTGTATTGTATCTTTGTATGTACCATCGATGAATATCAACTTCTTGTCAGTTGCTACAAATCCATATCCATATTCGGAAAACAAAGGTGATAGTACCTGATATTGATAATCCAAACTATCAACAACAGCTACCATCACTCCTCTATGAAATTCACTTTCAAATAATTTTGCCATAACTTACCAAATTTTAAATCCACCACAATTACGGAGAAACGTTACGAATTCTTTTATCCTACCTAATGATGTACTATGTGAAGATTCTACCAATCTACCATCGGGCATTACTACCGGTCTGAATAGTAATGAACCATATTCATAATCTTGGTTTAATCCCATTTCCTTTTCAGAACCAATAAATCTACCAGTACCAGCTTCACACCAACTACCCATAACAATATAAATCCTATCATCATCATCTGCTAGGTTTTCATTATATTGTGAATTCTCACTTATAAGTAACTCAATAGCATCTGCTAACTTATCACATTGCTTTTGTGTTCTCAATCCCTTACCATCGTTTGAACCCCAATATGAAGTATCGTAATCTAACTTACTATTTAACATAGCTGTTTCCGATATGGCTACAATAGGTCTCCATCCCCACCAATTCGAACAAAAATAATCACCTGCTTCTGTTTTAGGCTTTCTGCCTGAAATATCAACTCCCATAACTTATAATTTAATAGTTTAAAAATATTACCAACTTGCTCTATATGCAAAATCATCGGCGGTTTCTTCACTAAGCGCTTCTTCTAAAATCTCAATTGTGTTATCAATATCTTGGTAGTAATACTCATCGTATTCAGTTCCACCAAAAAAGAAACCACTTTGTGTAGGTAGTAATTGTTCAGCTTTACTTTTATCAATCTTAACAATTCTACATACATCAAGCAAACTTTGTAGTTGCTCTCTACTCACATATGATTCTTGACAATCATCTTTACCTTCTTGCACATTATCAACAAACCAATTATGAATTTGATTTGCCTTTCTCCAATATCCAACTTCCTCAACTACATACTTTACTCTTTCAGGTTTAATTGTGCTATCTACATCACCACCTTTCTTTACAATTACTTCTTGCTTAATTTCTGGCTTTACCCATTCACCTTGCCAAATGTAATTCTTTTTGTACAAATACATGTCTAATCCCATAACTTTAATTTTTATTTTTTATTATCTATTTTTTGTTGGCGTTCTAATACTAGCCGCCTGATTTTTAATTGTGTTTAACAAATTTGTATGATTGAGTAACTTTGAACAATCGCTACATTTAACTTTTGTTTTTTCTAACTCGTTATCCCAAACATATTCTTTTGTTAGTACACCACATTTACATTGGTAAGTGCGTTGCTTTAATACGTTTCCCATTCTATTATGTTTTTATAATTCATAATCATCTTCATCACTATCATCATCATAGAAGTAACCCTGCGATTCACAACTATCAGGTCCATAGTAATTGTATCTCCAACCCTTAGCTTCTTCTACCAAGTTAGGATACTTAACTGCAAATGTATGGTCACCACTTCCATTCTCTTTGAAAGCAATACTAATACCTTCACTTCTCATATAATCGGTATAGGCCTCACCTTCTAAATCCGAAGTCACTCCATTCATTTCGGCAAGTAACTCATAATAATCCTTACCACCAAATACACCATAACCTTCATAATCAGATTCGGTCCATACATTACCTTTATCATCTAACATATCTACTTTTAGAGCACCTCTGCTAGAATAATTGTTTGAAATACTCGTATCAGTGTCCATTGTTTTCCAACTGAAAAATCCCATAACTTTAATTTTTATTTTAATGAATATTTTTGTTTACTTTCTTGTTCTTTATATACAGGAAGTTTTGTTTTGAAAAACTTTTGTATTCTATGTGCATCCATCCATTGTACATCTTCCCAATTCCCATTTGAAGTTTTAACATATAAGTTCCACATATTAGGTCCACCAAAATCACTCATAGATTTTTCTGCACGCAGATTACTTTCTTCTACTTCAAAATAACTAATGCCATTTGGCGCTGTGTAATTATAATTCATATACTTATTTTTATTTAAATAATTCAACTGAAATCAAATCAAATTCTTCTTCATTTTCTGGTTCGTTACCATCCGCTTCTCTATCAGCATTATGTTGTTTTAACCATTTATAGAAATCATCTTTTGATTCAACGATACATTCAATATTCGTATCATTGCCATTACCATACCTATCGTTATACTGAACGATAAAATAATTACTTTTTAGCATCTTTAATTTGTTTTATATGTTTACAATCTTTTCCTCTACCGAAACCGTGTGCAGGACAACTACAATTCCAAATACCAGCATCATTTACTACTTTGTAGGTATTACCTTTACTACCTGCTACTTTGTATTCCTTACTTTTAGTTTTAGTTGGGGCTACTTTAACTTTATTACCATACTCAATTTTATCCCAAAGTTTTTCTAATTCATTCCAACTATAACTCCTATCTACTTTTACCCAACCATCACCAGCGGAACTACATATGATATACCATTGTTTACTGAATATACCTTGAAAGGATACCGGTGGATAATGTGAACGAAATCTTCTCATTGTATTATCTATATAAGGTTACAAAATGTCCAAAGTTTTCATCAAACACATTCACTGCGTTTTCATAATCACCACTCATCATTTTGGTTTGAATTTCTTTACCATCAAATCCCAATTGTTTAGCCAAATGTTTAGCCGTAGCAATTAAGAAAAATACATTACCTTGAGGACCTGTAAGGTCAATCTCCATTTCATACGGATTTTTTTGTTTTTTACTCTTTATCATAACTTAATATTTACTAATTTTTTTTGAATACTCTTTGTTGATAACAACTTCTTTTACTGAATCAAATTGATAAGATAGTTGTGCGATAAGTGAATAAGATACACCTTTCATTTTAATATTATCACCACTAGCAGTTATCAATGTTATATCGTAATACGTTTTCATATTAGGCAACTTTGTGGTAAATTGTTTCACCATTAGAAAATCGTGCGGTAACTCCATATTTATCGGTATAGTTACCAAACACCTTCTCAACTTCTTCTACTATTTCATCCGTAATCTTTACGGCTTTTTTATTAGCCAACAAAGAATAAGCTAAACGTTGTGAATTTGAAAGATTAGTATCATACTGTAACCTAAGCTCAATCTCATCCAAATCACATTGGTTACCATTAATACCATACCAAACGTGCCAATCTAAATTACAACCTTCATAGTAACCTGAACGTACAACAGCGGTAACAACTACATCCAAACTGAAATCTTTATAATCAAAACTACGTTCAATAGAACTAATTGAACGAGATGGAAAGGACCTTAATTCATAAGGGTCACTTTTTGTGTAAGTTGAATAACCTTTAATAGAACCAAGTTCTGAATCAACATTACCAATCAAATCTTCATAATCCCATTCGTTCTCTAATGAACACGCGAAAATGTGGGAAGCGTTTACATTGTGGAAATTGCTTGTAGCCATATCTTTTAATTTTTGTTACATTGTAAATGTACGAAAAAGGCATGAATATTCCAACTATTTTAGGGGTTATTTTTAGGGGTAAAGACGTAACTAATTGATTCTCAATCAAGAATTTTTTAGGGGGCGTAACTGATTGATTTTCAATGAATTATAACTCATTGATTATCAACGAGTTAGAATCTCTCCTTTTTAACGTCCTTTATTATCTGGTGAATTGATAATTCCGGGTGCTCCTTTGCATAAGCTATTACTCTTAAAATAAAGATAGCAACTTCATCTTTTTTTTCTAACTTATTAACGAGCGCCGTTAAATCAATCAAATTCTCATAAAACTTACCCATAGGTTATAATTTATTAATTAATCTATCCATTGTGAACGATGTGTTTTATGTCCCCTCACATTTAATTCGGGAACTTTGGCGGTAATATGTTTAGCCGCTTCTTTTAACTTATCATTACGAACCATCTCGCCTTCTCTACCAATTTCTTTTGCTCGTTTTAATTGCTTTGTTGACATATTCCCACCCATAGTTACTGATGCGAACTTCTTAACGTGATATTGGTCCAAAGGTACTGATTGCTCTTTTAGGTATGCCGATTTACTATCCAAATACTCAAAGAAAGCATCTTCTGATAACTCCTTCATTTGCTCATCGGTTAATTCTTGTTCAGGATTATATTTCATAAGTGTATAAATATTAAGTTAATCATTTACTATTTCAGCTTCCGATATTTCGTTTACTAAATAGTGAATATCGTCCGGTCCTCTCAATAGTTTTTCACAATGATATTGCTCACATGCTTCTTGTGCAGTAAATTTGTTTGAAAATAACCCCTGCACAAACCAGCTATCCGCTTTGAACTTCCTCTTTACTACCCATAGTGAACCATTTGCGTTCATTATTTCTATTTGCATATCTTAAACCAATTTAAATCTTCCATCAGGAATGCCTGTTTTTCGTATGGATGTGTATTATATGTATATCCCATATTATAATAACGTGTCATCCATTTAGGATCCTGTAAATAATGTGTGTATTCGTGCACTATTGTTTTTGCCAAATCACTTTTTGATGTTATATTTTTAGTATAGATTATAATTTCATTATCTTCGGGTTCAAATTCACCTTTCCACAAGTTATCCA
>Ga0315906_10004017_pt1 | contig 19164 bp, 16 predicted proteins | sample LakEriMetagenome_4_FD_203526 | JGI IMG/M metagenome (GOLD analysis project Ga0315906, IMG submission 203526) | Freshwater fungal communities from buoy surface, Lake Erie, Ohio, United States - Buoy 2 MA122 | ecosystem: Environmental > Aquatic > Freshwater > Lake > Lake biofilm | place: USA... | reverse complement strand
TCATGTTTGCGGTTAGAGTCTCAACTGTATTTTAACTGTCGTTTATACGGCTGTCCCCGATTCAATTTTTAGTATATGTACGGTACCGGTACGTCAAATATACGGGTATACGGGTCGCGAAATTACGTCGCGAATATACATACGTGGCAGTGGTACGTTTGTTTGTTTCGCGACCCGAACATAGATTTGCAATATAAATATGTCGCAATACTTTAACGATTCAAAAGTACATCTAGTAAATGAAATGGAATTTTGGGGACCATATCCTAAATATGTCCGACAACGCTGTAAATTTTGTTGATCAGCTAATCAGAGCGGTCGGGCTCCGTCCTAAAATAGCATCGGAGACCGTAAAAAGGCTACCGGTGTCATCTGTTGTTACCCTTGCCGCAAAAAACGATGCCGATGCGAACTGCGGAGAATGGATAGAAGCTTACTTGTCTTTGGATGCGCAGGAAACATCCGTGACTTGTAATAAGTTTGCAAGAAAATCGGGCGAATATAGTCGACAGACGTGTTTTAATTCAGGAGGCCATATCCCCCTCGCGTCTCAGCAGCAACAGCAGTTCCCCTTCGCGTCCCTGGAGAATCTAGATCAACATTTTCCCGAAGAGCAGTTCCCCTTTGCGTATCATCAGCAGCATCAGTTCCCCTTTGCGCCCCAGCAGCAACAGCAGTTCCCCTTTGCGTCCCTGGAGAATCTAGATCAACATTTTCCCGAAGAGCAGTTCCCCTTTGCGTATCATCAGCAGCAGCCCCAGCAGCAACAGCAGTTCCCCTTTGCGTCCCTGGAGAATCTAGATCAACATTTTCCAGAAGAGCAGTTCCCCTTTGCGTCCCAGCCGCATCAGCAGCATAGTTTCGGAGAACAGTCTCCTATCGTTCCGTCCAGTTTCGTTGAGCGCGAGGACGATCCGCCTTTAGTGCAGCAGCAGCATATGAGTGTTTCCCAAACGCCTCAATACAGCGAAGAAATTGTGCAGACTAACGCAGAGGATGGCACCTATTTACTCTCCGATCTGTTACAAACGGAAAACGTTATACAAGAACAGGATAGCAGCTTAATCCGCCTCCTCGACGCAGAATCGCAGCCTCCAAACGTCACTTGTATACTGTGTGCAAAGAGCGCCAAATGCAGGACGTTCCATTTCAGAAGCGTCAGGGTGAAAGCCTGCGCGGAGTGCGTGAACACTCATCATATTACTATATGCAAGCCTCCTGTTTGCCGAGATCAAGTTCTACCGTACGGTGCAGCAATGATCGCTATTCCGGCTCGCGACGGTCGTCTGACTACTCCCACGGTGTTCATCGAGTCCGGACCGTTGCTCTCGGTGATAGACTATTGCGGGCCTTGTAGAACTTGGAAAAGGATCAGGATTAAGCTGCACGGCGAATGGTCTACAATCGAGAAGTTCCCTGTGAAAGACGTCGTGATAGGCAACAAAACGAAGTAAGTTGTAAAACGCGAAACACAAGACGATCAGCAGAAGCACCTGTAGCTCAGTTGGTTAGAGCGTCAGTCTTATGAGCTGAATGCCGGCGGTTCGAGCCCGTCCTGGTGCACTGCTCTCGTCTGTAATTTTTCAGTCTGCTCCACCTCTCCTTTACGCCTTACAGTTCCAGTTGCACTCGCAAACGCACTTGTCCCGTACAGGTGCTTTGCAGGTGCTCTCTCAAACGCACTCTTCCCGTACCGTACGGTACATAATTAAACCCTAACCTGCCGTACGGTACGGTACGGTACGGTACGGTAAAAAAAAGACAATAACGTACCATTCAAACAATGTTTTTTTTTCTTTACCAACAATTAAAATATGTCTACGAGTGAATATGTGACCGATGGAGGCGGGGTTGGTGTCACCGCATCACAACTTCCCTCATCAATCGTACGACCTTCTTCCGCTGCATCACTACCGAAGAGACCACCAACGGCACGAACTTCATCATCCGTATTACGTAAAAACAAACCTCCTATCGCTCACAACACACGACCCACAAAACCACCATCACTACTAAAATCGCGGACACAACCAAATACTACAAGAGTAAAAACAAAAAGATTAGCACAGAAAAATACATTGAGTTTTGCCGAATGGCATACACTACTAAACGGTATCATTATCGGTAACGCGTTGAATACAGAAGACCGCGACAAGTGGAACTTGAAAGTAATAATAGAAAAAATATTGCAGGAATTGAAAAATAGACAAATAACCAAGATTGAGATAGCCTACAAACAGATTTTGAAGGATAGAGATTTCCTGGCCGCGATGTACGTAAAAGGATCGCTGTCGTTTCACGAAGTTGAAAAACAAAAGGGTGGTCAGTATACTAACATCAAAAACCCTGCGGAGGCTGTTGTAAAATTTCTCGATTACTTGAAAACAACAGACGCCACTATGCGGGATATTGTTATTAACATAGAAAAATTCGTGACATCACACGATCTTTTCGCATCATTCATAACTTACGAAAAAGACACGAGTGTACATATCATTCGTTACGTAATAAATGCCTTTGCAGCATGTGACAATGCTTTACTGTCTTCTCTTACGAGTGGAGTCGCACATTTGATAAATCACTATGTTACATTTGATGATCTACAATTTCGGCTACGAGATATCACGAATAACATGACTGAAACATTACTATGTAATATAATAAAGAAGGACCATCACCGGCGACGTGTGTACAACGCATGCTATTTGTATTTTGTAAATTCTAATTCTATTAACGCGTATACAACTTCTGAAACTTCTAAAATGGCTTATATGTTTGGAAAAGTACCAAAGTTTAGTAATGTAATCAGCGAAGAATGTACAGAAATTATTAAAGAGTTTGTTTTAAACAAAGCGGTCCCAAACCCAAAAGTGAAAATGTACCCTAATGTATTTCCTATGTTTGATTTGTCACTGGACGATATTGTACAGGGAACGATGCTCACCGAAATATATTGTAGGCTAAATGTAGACGCTGCGAATGCACTAGCCACGGAAATAATTAATATTGTAGCTGAAATGGGGAACAACCCTAAACTAGTATTTAAATCATTGGACGCTTATGAGCGTATATATACTGAGGCTTATGAGCGTATATATACTGATGCCAGTTTTAGAACACAATACGAAACAACGAATGCTACCAACATGTGTACAATTTTTAATTATTTACAAACCGTTCCAAAACCTTTTCTGGATGACCCTACTTATGGCGGTGATTTGTACACACTTTGTTACGTTGCAGCGCATGGTAAAGTGATTGATAAAACTAAAGAAACAACACCTATTAGAAAGATAACAAACGATGACGTGATAAAGAAATTATTACATAACGAGATCGTACCAACACACGAATCTCAACAAACAGCTAGAGTCCCTGATAATGTACTAATGATAAGGATTGGAAATTTTGGGCATCTTACGGGCGTTTATGTCAAATCGCGCGATACCAATGTTTGTTATGAAAATAACATTTTAGATTGGATCGATAAATTAGGAGGAACCGGATCCGAAGGTTTCGATATCGTTCCGCCAGGCTATCCTTGCCATAATCTAAAATTAACAAGTGATCCAGATACAATCAAAGAAGAAGACAAGATTACAGGGAAGGTGTTTTGCGAGTCGGATCAACAATTATCTGAAATACCAAAAGAAGGCATGTTTCTAAAACAGTTATTAGAAGAAGTTTCAGATCTAGGTACAAGCATTGGTAAACCAGTATTATTAATTATATCACATTGTATGAGAACAGAAGACAAAAGTTTTATTTCCCATTCAATACGTGCAACCGAAACAGCTCTACAACAGTTACCCGACCAGATATTTATCACGAACTTGGATAACAATACTTCCCTTACAAGTCTTAAAGAAGCTCGCGAACAAAGCATAGCTAAACGAAAGGGAACCAAGTATGATACAGAATTACAGAGTATTCTTACCCGTTTGAAACTCATGAAAACAAAGATCATACGCCCTGATAAGCTTGAAAGAATACCTGAAGAAGAAGACCCATCGATTCCACCAAACTCTGCTGGTCCTATTCCAACAGGTTTTGTTTCTCCTGGTGACAATAGTGGTTGGGTTGCTGTTCCTTCTGCTTCTGCGTATTATTCCGATTATGATTCCGATGCTTCTGATGCCGATGATTCCGAACAAAAAAATATTAGTCCTAGTAATTTTGTTCCTGTTAAAAATGATTATGATTCTGATTCCGATGCTTCTGATGCCGATGATTCCGAACAAAAAAATATTAGTCCTAGTAATTTTGTTCCTGTTAAAAATGATTATGATTCTGATTCCGATGCTTCTGAGTATGATTCCGACGCTGACCAACAAAATTCATCAGGAGGCGGTCGATTGTCTTCTACTTATGTGTCGATCGCGATTCTCGGAGCGGTCACCGTCGTCGCGGCATTTTTTCAGCGGTAGTGCTCCTTGACAAACACCAAGAAGCAGTTCATTAGCTTGACTACGTTGAACACGTGCTCGAGGAAGTTCTTGCCTTGCTTTGCGTTGCATTCCCGGAGTAGGCTGACGAGTTCTTTGCGCTTCATGCTCGAGATATGTTCGACTCCTTTATCGCGATACGATGCAAATGCGCATTGGAGCCGGTCGAACACTTCGAGAATCTTGTCGTTGACGTCTACATCGTCACCTACATTGAACTTGATTCCGGCGTCGCGAAACGTGGTGCGAGCGATATCCGAGCCGGAGTTTGCCAAGGCGACGGTAAGCTTTTCGCGATCCATGTTTTTTAGTTTTTTGTTTGTGTTTCGTTACAGTCTAGGTGCTAGATTCAATATTTTTCAGACTGCTGCATGTTTCCAGCGACGTAGAAACCCGGAGCGAGCTCGCAAACATCGGCACCAGTAACGCCGCCGCTACCATTACCGGTATCAGCTTCGAAAGCGCGTTCAATATCTCATATCCCGGAACATGGCTTTCGTGCAGCCCCAACAGTCGCACGGCAAAGTCCGTGAACCCCTTTTTCCACGACTCGCTGTTTTTCGTCGAGCCGAACACCTGGTACGCGAGCGGCCGCCCGTAAACAAAGTTCTTCGCGTCGAACCGGTTCCACCACCTGTCGTTACCGACCGCGGCTATGGGCGCCGGGTCCTTCGAGTGCTGCTCCGTGTACATGCGCATGTACGCCTTCGAGTAGACGGCGGCGTGCGACGTGCCGTGCCAGACCGCGCGCCAGTGCCCCTCGATCCCCACCGGCCACCCCACGAAAGCGACCCTACCGAGGTTGTAAACGTGAAACCGGTTTGCGTTGACGAACTTTGCGACCGCCGCCGCGTGGCGCCCCGCTTCCGGGTCGAGAAAGAAGTCGTCTTCCAGGACGAGCACCTTGGACCAGCCCAGCTCCTCGGCGTAGAGAAACGCCTTGTTGAACGCGTGGCATATGTCAGCCCGGGAGCTCTTCACCGGCATGTCCGGCTTGTTATCCGGGCCGTGGTTCAGCTGAACGATTGTCCGGAAGTGGGGGCGGTCGGAAATGATCTGCTTGACGCAAGAGGGCAGTCGGTCCGCCATGGCGAGGACGACGCATCCGTCCGCGCAAGCGTCGAAAATACCGGCTTCAAACGCGATGTTAAAATATTCGTACGCCATTTTTTTGTTTGCGATTTGTTGTGTCTGCAAGTTTTTATGTCCCGGGTCGGTGACGTAGAGGAACAAAAAATATCTGCAGTAGGAATAAACATGAACGGAACAGACCAGCAGGAAAAATGGCTTCGGAGCTTATACTATCTGATGAAGTATAAAGAAATACACCCGGAAGTAACCGAAAACCAATTAACGGTGTTATTCCGTCATCATGTGACAACTCATATACACTGTTACCGAAACGCGTTAAATCCAAAATCAGAATTACATCAAATATTGCGTGACAATGTTACACAAATTAACAGGTATAATGATGTAACCTATAAGGATTTCAGAACTGATCTTAATAGCCTATTAAACATTAGAGACTTAGCTGGCTACAATGATATATTGCTTGATATTTCAGATCAACTAAACAAAAACAAAAACTTTAAAATAATTCCAACGGCAGAATACATGACACTTTACATTTTTGCGGATGTGAATTCATTACGAGATGATCCAATGCCCATAATCGATAAGGATTATTTTGACTGGTACATAGATATGATTTCTGGTCAAACAGTTGGCGACCCGCCTAACACAGAAAAACCGGACCCAACACCAGAAGGTTGGGTCGAATACAAATATTCATATGGTAAAGGTTGGTCTAGTAAGAACTCAAATATACCAGATTATTATAAGTTGGCAACAACAAAACCGGAAGGTTTTGATCACAATCCTAAGGTTCCGATGCCACAAAAGACACAAAAAAAAACACGAAAAGGGCCACCGAGGTCACCAAAGCGTCCGCCGACCTCGCAAATGCAAATGCGTCCGCCGACCTCGCAAATGCAAATGCGTCCGCCGACCTCGCAAATGCAAATGCGTCCGCCGACCTCGCAGCGTCCGCCGACCTCGCAGCGTCCGCCGACCTCGCAGCGTCCGCCGACCTCGCAAAAGCCAACACAAACGGACATTACGAATATATTTGACAGGAATCATACGCGTATTATAGTTAATTCATTGTATCAGAACGAACTCAAATATGAGTATGATTATATAAAGAAAAAAATATATGCGTGTGTCAATTCATATGTTAACATGGATAAACCAAAATTTTTTTTATTAAATTGTTTTAAAAATATTAAAGATGAAAAAGTTAGAAATGATTTAATTACAAGAATGAGACAAATCATGCAAGTCGGCGGCGGTAAAAACATAATGACTGGGCCGAAAGGCGGGCAATATTTCATGCGGGGCGGTAGGAAAGTATACTTGACAAAATGAAATTCATCTACAATAATAGAGTTTCAAGGCTACCGGACTGTCCCAAAAAATTGATGAACGCATTCGCGAAAAATGCTCCAAACCACTCACATACGCACACACACGCACACACACGCAATCTACAACGCAAACATGCATCTCGTCGCAGACACCTTCGACACCATGTCCGACTCTGTCGACACCATGTCCGACTCTGTCGCCACCGTCGCAAAGCATCAAGCTTCTTCGACTATCGACGCCGCGAAGGCAGCTCTGGCGCAAGCCGGGCTCCCCGAGCTCGACATGAACTCCCTCCCCAGAGGCCTGTTCCTGTTCCACGGCTTCAACAAAGCCGCCAAGAAATCCGGGTTCCGCGAGACTGTCGTCAGCATCGCTGCTGGCGGTTGCGGTGTGTACACTTACGATGTTCCGGAGAACACAGCGCCGTACGCGGTGCAGTTCTCCGGCGCTGAAGACCGCCATCACTTGATCGCTCTCGTCCTGGACGTGAGTCCATCGTCCGACCCTCGTGTCAAGCACGTCGACGGATGCGACCACATCTTCAAGAAACCCATCTACGTGGTGGAAACCGACGTCCCCATCGCTCCCGTCGGGTTCGTCGTCGTTCCTGTGTCGTAAAGACACAGCTTTTTTTTTAAAATAAAACCGTTCGATCAGACGTAAACATTCTTTCCGTTCCGGACAACGAATTTGCCTCCCCTGGGACCCGTATGGACCGTTTCATTTTTTTTCGCCGCCTTTTTGGGTCTCTTTGTAATTTTTTTCGCACCGCCCTCACTTTTAAACATTGGATTAATCTCGTATACTTCTTTATTTCTCCTTGGAAACAATGATTTCTTTTGTACGTTCACTTGAATTAATCTTGTTATTATTTCTCTACCCTTACGATTGGCCTTCACCCTTCTATCATAAGGAATCGATTTTTTTTTCCCAGGAATAATAAACAAACCGTCAAATTCTGAAAGTTTGTTACGTACGTATAGATAACACTCTGCTACATCTACATATGAATTAAACTTATCCGGGATACCTGGCATGTATTCACGGTCGCGTATCAACATTTTTATTAATTCCTGCAACTCATGGTTATTTTTTGGCTTTGTTACTAGTCTATATGGTACTATAGCTGAATAAGAATTTTTTACTTCGTACAAAACTTTATATATTTCTGAAGCGAAAAGAAAGGTAATTTTTTGGATTTCCGGCAAGTTTATCAAAAACTCTCTCGTAGACACATTGCCTTGATCAAATGGTTTTTTCGGCATCAAAAATATATTATTTGGCTCTTTTTCCATCAACTCTAATATGTCTTCCGTTTTAGCTTTTACACCAGCTTTTACGATCTCGAGTCTGGTTTTATGAATCTGGTTTGCGTACATGTAAACCGGTAAATCGTTTTTTGCCGCATATTCGGTGAATAGATAACGAAGAACTTGTTCTTTTGTCAAACCAACCATGTAGCCGATCGTAAGATTCAGACTTGTATGCGTATTGAACTGAGCAACAAGTTCATCGATTGTGTTAACGATTCTGTCAGGTTTTCTAGGGTTTAGGCCGTTATATATCTCCATTATGATATTATCAGAGAAAAAAAACGTAAGGTGTGTTTTTAGGAAGAATTAAAAAACCACCCGGGATTCTTAATAACATGCGTCTCTCCAAGAAGATATTCGACGAGATCCGGGGCAAGGTCGAGAAGGCCCTCGAGCAGCCCGACCTCGAGCTGGAGGCCCGGATCACCCAGACCGAGAGGTCTCTCGACCGGACCGGATTCGAGCGCTTGATAAGGTATCTGTCTAGGACCAAGGACGAGTACGAGCCCCCGCACGTTTCGCTGGACATCGGGATGGGCGCCCACCGCGCGAGCATTCACGACTCGGACCGGATCGCGGAGCAGTGCGCCAACTGGAAGCGCAACACGCTCGCCCAGATGTACGAGCAGTCGCCGGACGACATCACGGTGATCCGCAAGGAGCCGATCCACAAGCGCGTGGACGTTCCGGAGTACAACGTGATCGTCTGGCTGAAGATGGAGACCCGCGTGGAGGACCCGAGCGACCCTCTGAAGAGCATGTCGTCGCAGGGCCGCCTTCTGACTTTCCGGCTGAAAAAGCGGTATTCGTTCGCGACGAAGGACGGCGCGTTCCGGATCGACTGCACCGTGGTGAAGGCGGCGTACGGCGCCAAGAGCATCGACGCCCTGGTCGGGGCCAAGGAGACGTTCGAGGTCGAGGTGGAGCTGGTCGACCCGGGCGCGTTCGGGGACCGCGCGGCGGCCGCGCCGGAAGCGGCCAAGGCCCTGATGTCCCACGTCGCCGAGGCGCTGGCGGTGCTGCGCGACCAGAAATCCGGCGAGCTGATGACGGCGACGGAGCGCAACTCGGTGCGCTCGAGCTTTTCGAAGCTCACCGGCGGCCGCATGATCATGCCCAAGCCGGTGACCCTGGAGCGGGGCAACCTGATGCCCGAGACGGCCGACTACACGACGATCCGCGAAGACGGCTCCGGGGGCAGGTACACGGTGACGGACAAGGCGGACGGCGCGAGGTTCGTGCTGTACGTGGACGCCGACGGCAAGGGATACCTGATGGACGACCGCGGCAACGTGCAGAGGACCTCGATCTCGTCGCCGGGGGCGGCGAACTCGGTTTTGGACGGCGAGCTGGTGAAGCGCTCCCGGCTGGACGCGCCGCTGAACCTTTTCCTTGCTTTCGACGTCTACTGGTTCCGTGGCAAGGACGTGCGCGAGCTGAGGCTGGTCAACCTCGACGACCCGGGCGACGAGGAGACGCGGATCGGTTTTCTCAGGAGCGACGGCAAGCTGGGCCAGGCGCTGTCGTCGTCCACCGACCCGTCGGTCCGGGCCAAGGAGTTCGTCTCGATCTCCCGCGCGGAGACTTTGTACGCGCGATACACCGGGGCGGGCGGCCCCGAATACTCCGTGGACGGCCTGGTCCTCACCCCGGAGACGCTCGCGGTGTTCCAGGACCGCCCCGACCAGCCGGCGAAGCCCAAGAGCAACACCTGGGCGCGCGTCTTCAAGTGGAAGCCCCCGCGCGACAACTCGGTCGACTTTCTGGTGCAGTACGACAAGACGAGCAACGGGGACCTCGCGACGTTCGGCGGCAAGCTCCGGGCGAGGCTGCTCGTGCAGGTGAACGACGTCGCGAAAGGCATGGATCCCTACCAGGTGCTCACCGGCGTCGTCCCGGAAAAGCAGACCCTCATGCGCACGTTCGAGGCGCCGGACTACGGCCTGCGTCGACCGGGAAATCCGGACAGCCTCGGATCCGGAATGTTCGTCCACGCGGGGCGCGACCTTCCCCGGTGCTCCCACCCGCCCTACGACGCCGTCGCGGACCGCACGGTGGTCGAGTTCTCCTGGAACACCGAGTCCGGCACCTGGGTCCCTCTCCGTGTCAGGTACGACAAAGACGGTTTCCCGAACAAGTTCGAGACGGCGATCAGCGTCTGGCGCTCCATCGCGTTCCCCATCGAGCTCGAGAACATCGCCGACCCTCGCACGGTGGGCGCGGCCGGCCCGGGCTCCAAGGACGACGTGTACTTCGACGACGTCGCGGCGGGCGACGGCGCGGCCACCGAGCCCATGCGGCGCTTCCACGGCAACTGGATCAAGGGCAAGCTTCTCTTCGAAAAGGCGGCGGCCTTCCTGAAGAGGTCCGGCCAGAAGGAGCTGAGGATGCTGGAGCTGGCCGTCGGCAGGGGCGGCGACATGAACTCGTGGATAGCCAACGGCTACACCGCGGTGGTCGGCGTGGACCTTTACGAGGACAACCTGGTGGGCCAGCAAAAGTCCGGCGCGTACTCCCGCCTCCTGAAGGCGCGCGAGGCCAAGAGGAACGCCGACGCCAGCTTCAGGTACGCCTTCGTGCCGCTGGACGCGAGCAGGAAGATCGACAAGGCGGCCGTCGAGGCCATCGCCAACCCGAATCTCCGAAAGATCGGGCAGTCGCTGTGGCGGCTGCTGACCACCAAGCCGGATCCCAAGCTCGCCGCGTACGAGGGGCTCGCTGTCCAGCCGTTCGACGTCGTCAGCTGCCAGTTCGCCGCGCACTACTTTTTCGAGTCCGAGGAAAAGCTGGACGCGTTTCTCGAAAACGTCGCGGACAACCTGCGCCCCGGCGGTCTGTTCATCGGCACGTGCAGCGACGGCAAGGCGATCGCGGAAGAGCTGGACGCCACGGAGCGCAACGCCGAGGACACGGTGGCCATCGAGGCCTCGGATCCCGCCGGAAACCTGATATGGCGGATCGAAAAGCGCTACGGCGACGACCAGAAAAAAGACGTGTACGGCAAGGCTATCGCCGTTTACATAGACACCATCAACAAGGTCAACGTCGAGTACCTGCTCGACTTCGACGTCATGGTCGACAAGCTAAAAAAGCTGGACGTCCGGCTTCTGGTCGACTCCGAGCTTGAGCTCTACGGCGTGCCGGCGTCTAGCGCGCTGTTCTCCGACGTCTACCGCGACACCGACTGGCGCGACGTCGCCAAAAACGCCGAGATCCCTTTCGAGCGCTCGCTCGCCGAGATGGTCACGTCTATGGACGACAACCTCAGGCGCCTGTCGTTCCTCAACCGGTACTTCATCTTCGTCAAGGCCTGACTCTAGTCGTCTTCTTCGGGCTCGCTCTCCGCCTCCTGGACGTCGTCGACGTCCTCCTCCACCAGCGAGAAGCCCTCGTCTTCGATGTCGACTCCCGGCAAAACGTTGGTCTCGACGTCCCCGGTGCCTTCTGAAAAGCCGTCGTCTGCCACTTCGATGTCGCTCCCGTCGTCGTCCTCGTCATCGCCGGCTTCTTCTCCTGCCGAATCCGCGGCGTCGTCCTCGTCGTCGGCGTCGTCTTCTTCGTCTTCCTCCTCGCTGCCGGCTTCGCCGTCGTCGTCTTGCTCTTGCTTTGGGGCTTCCGCGAAGGCGGATATCGCGTTGACGTCGGCAACCGTCCGGCCGAACGCCGATATCCTCGAGTCCCTCAGGTCGAAGTTCCTCCCCAGGATCTCGACGCCGACCTCGTCTCCGACGGCGATCTCCGCGAGGTCCGTCTCGTTCGGCACGGTCGCCGGATTCCGCACCACGACGACTTCGATAACCGGAACTAGATTGTTATCCGGATCGTAGTAGCCGCCCTCGCACAGCAGCCCGAACCGGTTGATAGAGCGCACGAGCGCGTTAAAACGCATGCCCTTGACGGGATTGCACACCTCGGCTTTGAATACAGCCTCGAAACTGTAACTCTTTCCCATGTCGATGTCTCCCAGCACCCCGCGCGACATGCTCACCAGCCCCAGCGACGTCGGGCGAATGTACCCGTTTTCCCCGCACACCCCCTCCAGCAGCGCCCTCGCCCTGGCCTCGACGACCTCGCGCACGTTCGACCCCACCTCCCTGGCCTGCAGCTTGATGTTGTGCTTGATCACCGCGGTCTGAAACATTGTGTTTACAGGCGTTCCCAGGAAAAAAATGAAACGCTTGGGAGAAATGAATGAAAAATGAAATGAGAAAAAATGAAACACACCCGCGGCTTTATAGGTGTCACTAGCTCGTAGAATACAGCCTAGCAAACTATCATTTTAGATGGGAACCGCTGTATGTTACGCTCCCGGAATATGGAAAATAAGCTCGCCAGCCTGAAACGCGCTCATAAAAGCTCGCCACGGCTCCTCCGCGGGGCGTGCATCGGGTGACGAGGCTTCTTGGCTCGAATCCACTGCTTCTTCTTCTTCTTCTTCCGAGTCCATGTAGCACGACGATTCCTCGGTTTCGCTCATTTGTGACTTGTTTGTGACGTTGTGACGTTTTGAAAGCCAAACGCCCGCTTTTATATGCTTTTTTTTTTGGTCTGGAAAAAAATTGAAGCGCCGGAATCGAAATGTCTTCCAACCGCTCTCCGATATTCAATCATTCAAATCATCCGAAAAACGAACAAATAACATGGATAACGAACAGTTCTTGTACGCACTAGCAGGCATCTGCCTTCTCTTGCCCAACATATTCTACACCGCCGTTTCCCTCGTCCGCCTTGCTATCATCATATTCAATCCCCGCCTCATCATGGCCGGACTTTGCTTCTTGGTCGCATTTCCCCAGTTACGCTTCGCGATTTACAATCTCGTAGACGATCTTATCACCACGTATCATGTCGTCCAGTATACGTTGACATGGAGCAACAAAGCTTACAGGTGCGCCAACTACTTCATAGCAGTCGGCAACTACACCATGTCAGCTGTCCGCTCCCTCTTCCTTGCTAGACGCTTCATCACCACTCCTCCGCCAAATATTACTCCCCCCAGTGCTATTCCGGCCATCGAGGAAAACTACGACGACTTTGACACCATTGTTGTACTCCCTCGCCCCGACAATCTCGACGGCCCGCAATCCTTCTTTCCGAGCACTGACATGCTCATCGACTCTGTGCGCCCCGAAGATCTCGATCCTCCCAGGGACAACAACAACAACAGCAAGCAAAAAGACCTTCCCGTCCCTCCTGCTGTCTCCTCCATACGACCTACACATCTCGTGAAACTTGCGCTTTACACGCACTTCTCCGAGCAGTACAAGATCAAATCTTGGAACAAAATCGTCCCGATACTCCGCCGATTGTATCCTGAATACATTTGGTAAAAAAAAACATTATTTACAACATTTCTCCCCCCCCAAAAAATGAAAAAAAAATAAATAAACCGATAAGACAAAAAAAAAATAAAAAATTAAAAAACATTCCGTCAAAAGAATTTTTTTTTTCTTTCTTTCTTGCCTTCTACTCCGGGCAGCCGTTCTGGCGGGCCCATTCGAAGCATCTTCGACTGGCGTAGGCGCCGCAGACGCGCTTGTCCCACGGGCAGCCGTTCTGGCGGGCCCATTTCAGGCACTCCAGGTGCCCGTTTGCGGCCGCCCAGTAGCAGGTGTCCTCGTCCCAGTAACAACCGTAAACGCGGGCGCGCTTGAGGCACTCCAGGTGCCCGTTTCGAGCGGCCGATTCGCAGGCGCTGCTGCTACGGGGACACCCGTTCTCGAGCGCCCACTCGAGGCACTCGGTGTGCCCGTATTGGGCCAAGGTGTCGCACGCGACGTCGTTCCAAGAGCTCCCTTTCTCGAGAGCCCACTTGATGCACTCGAGATTCCCGCTTTTTGTCGCGTAGCAGCTGAGGAGGTTATCGGGCAAACGGCACCCGTTCCGGTGGGCCCACTGGAGGCACTCCAGATGCCCCTTGCCTGCCGCGAAAGCGCAGACCACCCAGTTTTGGGATTCCCAGGTGCACCCGTTCTCTTTGGCCCACTCGAGGCAGTCGAGGTGCCCGTTCATTGCCGTCTGCTCGAATAGGTTTCGGCAAACAATCGGCCTGCCGAATTGGCACCCGTTCTGGCGGACCCATTTGAGGCATTGCAAGTGCCCGTTCGAGGCGGCGGAGTAGCACGTCAAGTCGCCCCAGGGGCACCCGTTCTCGCGAAGCCACTCTACGATATGCACGTGACCTCCCTCGGCTGCGTAGGAGCACATCATGTGATCGACCCAGGCGCACCCGTTGGCGCGGAGCCACTGCAGTACATGCAGGTGGCCGCCTATTGCCGCGTTGGAGCACATGTTTTCAAACGTAGACACGGGCTCGTTTTCCATATGGGGGTACAGCCACTTCACCACGCTCAAGCGCCCGTTGCGAGCCGCCAAACACGCGTCGTTCCGGAGCATGGTATCGAACGGAGTCGCGGTGTCTCCGGTTTTATTGCCGAGGAAAGTCTTGAAGATGCGGAGAGAATGCGTGTCTCCTTGGTCCTCAAACGCGGAGGATACCAGCTGGACCACGTCGGGCATGTCGAAATACGAAAGGCACGAGTTCATGATGATGGATGTTTTATTTTTCTGTACCGACGAGAGTGCGCGTGCAACATTCAATATTTACAACAAAAATAATGCGTAAACAACCAACACGATTATCACAGCTCGCGCGAGCCGGATCTTCCACCGGGCGATGTCGTGCGCCTCGTCCCCGTACCCGATGAGCACCCGGAGCGGCGCGTACAGAGGGAACGGCGCGTATCGCGCGAGCCGCGCTTGGGCTATTGCGACGGCCTCGTCCGCAGACACGGTCTCCGGGTCGATCGCGCAGTCCACCGCCACGGCACACGCGCTCTTGTAGTCGATCCCCACGACGAAAACTTTCGCCCCCGTGGCCTTCGCGAGGTGGTAGAACCCCGTTTTCCACTCGACCGTTCCTCCGGACGGAAAGATCACCCTGCAGAACTCCTTCAGCGCCGAGAGCCGCGCCGCCTCCGCCGCGACGAAGCCCTCGCGCTTGATTTCCTGGCACCACGACGGCCGCAGCGAGTCCCAGCGCAGCCCGCGCGTGTACACGACGTGCGGTGTCCCGATGCCGCACAGCGCCCGGTGGACTAGGAGGCCGTCGAGGAAAGGCGCGGTGTGCGCGCAGACCACGATCTTCCTGGGCGAGCTATCCCACGATTGCATACTCGCCGCTTCCATTGCGATGACGAAAAAAATAGTTACAAAATAAACTACTCGGGGCACCCGTTCTCCCGGGCCCACTGGAGACACTCCAGCTGCTTGTAGCGTGCCGCATAGTGGTATGTATTCTTGTCCCAGGGACACCCGTTCTCGCGGGCCCACTGGAGGCAATCCAGGTGCCCGTTTAATGCAGCATTGGAACAGGTTTTTTCGTCCCAGGGACAGCCGTTCTCGCGGGCCCACTTGAGGCAATCCAGGTGCCCGTGTAATGCCGCGTGTGAGCAGGTGTGTGCGTCCCATGGACACCCGTTTTCGCGCAGCCACTTGAGAATCTCCAGCTTCCCCGCTACTGCCGCGCTGGCGCAGAGAATTTCGAGCCATTCGCATCCATTCGCACGGGCCCACTCGAGGCACTCCAGGTGCCCGTTTTGGGCCAAGCACGCCAGGGTATGTTTACCCCAAGGGCACCCGTTCTCGTGGGCCCATTTGAGGCACTCCAGGTGCCCGTTTAATGCCGCGTTGGAACATGTTTTGTCGTCCCAAGGACACCCGTTCTCCCGGGCCCACTTGAGGCACTCCAGCTGGCCGTTTTTAGCCGCGAAGTCGCATGTATATTCGTTCCAGGGACACCCGTTCTCTCGGGCCCACTTGAGACACTCCAGGTGGCCGTTTTCAGCCGCGGAGTAGCAGGTTTCTTCGTCCCAGAGACACCCGTTCTCCCGGGCCCACTTGAGGCACTCCAGCTGCCCGTTTCTGGCCGCGGAGTAGCAGGTTGATGTGTTCCAAGGACACCCGTTCTCCCGGGCCCACTTGAGGCACTCCAGGTGCCCGTTTCTGGCCGCGAAGTAGCAGGTGTTTGCGTCCCAGGGACACCCGTTCTCCCGGGCCCACTTGAGGCACTCCAGCCGCCCGTTTCTGGCCGCGGAGTAGCAGGTATCCTCGTTCCAATGATACCCTATCTCGCGGAGCCACCGAAGGATCTCCAGCTGGCCGCTTTCTGCTGCTTTCCTGGACATCATCACCGACGATACTACCAGGTCTCTGTCAATATGAGGGTACAGCCATCTCACCACGTTCAAACGCCCTTTGAGAGCCGCCAAAAAGGGGTCCTTGTTGCGGTCCATGGTGTCGAAAGGATTGACCGGGTCTGCGGTTTTGTTTGCAAGGAAAGTCTGGAATAGGCGGAGAGACTGTCCGTCGTCGTCGCCAGCTTGTAGTAAGCTGGTGGAGACCACCTCGACGATATATTGCATCTCAAAATAGTTCACGCACGACGAGTGTTCCATGATTTTTTTTCGAATTACAAAGTGCAGCCTCGTTCATATATACCCGCGCTACAACTACCGGCCGTCGAGGAAAAAGGCGCGGGGCGGGGCGCAGCTTCATGCCAGTATCACCCAATATGCTCCGGCAAGGAAGTGCGCGGTCAGCGCCACGTTCCACGCCGACTCCCAGGCCGCGCGGGGCAGGCGCACGTACGCGCCGGACAGGTCGAGCGACCCGTGGTTCAGGTAGGCCCACGCCAGGTGCACGCTCGCCGTGAAAAACGCGGGGCTCACCGTGACGACTCGTCTGTACTCCGGATTCTGGACGCGGAACAGAAGGAGCGCGGCCGGGACCCAGTGCGCTAGCACGTTCCGCGCGTGGAAGCCGGCGCGCGACCACCCGTTCTCGGCCGCGATCGCCGCCGCCGCGCGGGGCTCGCTCGAGACGACGTGCTGGAACGAGAAGCATATCGCGACTTGGTTGACGAACAGCGCCGGCATCAGCGGGCTGAGGATCCCGGTTCGGAGCTCGTTTGCAAAAATCCACAGCGCCGCGTAGAGCGATATCTTCGTGTACGTGCTCACTCCCAGCGCCGGCAGCGCAGAGATCGCCACGGCCGCTTTCCCCAGGCTGGACAGCGCCGTCCCGGCGTCGAACAGCGAAGCGCACGACAGGCCCGCGAAGCAAACGACAGCGCGCGCGGCAGACCGGTACTTCATTCGTTTCTCGTTTTTTCTCGAAGTGTTCAGAGTATACAAATGTCATCCGAAGCGTTGGTTAAGCTCGCGAGAGAAGTGAAAAAAGCCGTCGCGATCGTGGAGAGGGGGGAGAAACTGGTTGCGAAAAACGAGAACGGGGGATCGTTGGGTGTCAAAGACGTGCCGGACATCGAGGCCGCGGAGAAGGAGCTCAAGAGTTTAATTTCAAAGTTGGAAGAAATACGGACGCTTGCGACGCAAATGATACAGCGTGCGAAAAAAAATGGTTTGGCGGGAATAATGAAAAGACTTCGATGGAAATAATTATCGCGCCGAAAAAAAAACTTTACTTTTTTTTACGAGCGTGTTTTTCTTTTTTTTTAATCCCTCCAAATAACGTACCACGCGACACTCGCGTTTGTCCGGCGTCCGCTTTCGAGACGGCCCGTTTCGAATCTCCGCCGCCTGATCGCGACTCTCGCGATCGTACGGGATTTACTTTTTTACGAGCGTTTTTTTTATTTTCATCCCTCTTTTTTTCGTCGGTTTCTTCCCGCCGGTCCTTTGCCCGAATAACTTTCTTGTCAGCAATATACCATCGACATCAGCGATCTTCCCTGTGATTTGACGACGCCCGCCGGGAGACGCCGTGCTGTACGGCTTGATCTCTTCGTATAAAAGCGATATAATTGAGCCTCGAAGTGGTTCGTAGTTCATCGATCGGACTCGCTGGCCCCTGGCGTTTGTCACAGAACGATTTGTTCTTATCATCAGTTCCACGCACGCGTTGTGTAATCCGAACAACGACAACACGCGTCTAGCTTTAGTTTGTCTGGTTTGGTCTAGTACGATTTCGGATGGAAACGCAAATCCAGATTGATCTAATCTTCTGGGGTTTTTTTCATATATATATGGTGTATGAAAAAACACATCCGATATTAGAATATCGATCAACATGATGTTATCATTATTCCATATAATGTTGTCTATTTTCCAATCTGTATACGTCAATCTAGGAATAAAAGTCAATAAAAATAGTCCGACTAATATAATCCTTTTTACAAACAAATTCATTTTTACCGGATCGAGGCCCTCCCTGCGAAAAGAAACCTCGTCGTCGATCGTCTTCAGGATCAGGCTATTCGGTTTCTTTTTCGAAGAGAACAGTTGAGAGTTGTTGACGAACTGTTGTATCGGTAACACTTCTTTGCTTTTTTGATCCAACACGCACATACAACCGGATATTATACCACACGCTTCGTTTCCGAACGCTTCTTGTATATCTCGTTTTTTGTATTTTAATGCATCGATTATCGCTAATGAACTAAAAAGTTCTTCTGCATACGTCGAATCCTTACCTGGTACGAAATACTTGACTGCGTACTTTTTTGTCTGTCCCGTGTAGTACATTATATCGATTCGCCACACTTGGCCGAAGCTTCCTTTCGCTACAAACTTACAGAAATAGGACGGGACCTGTACGTACAATCCAGACTTCAACTTAAATTCTCCCGATCTCACTGCGCCGTCTTTTTTGTCTATCCACACGAATATGACATTGTCTTTTACGAAATGCGATTTTCTTGTCAACGCCCAGTGCGTCTCGTCGGTCAAATTATTACGAAGTTCGACAACGTCTCCGAATTTTGTTAATATTTCGAATTCTGTTGTATCTGAACTTTTGTTGTGTTTCGTCACGAAAGGTTTCGTTATCCCGTCTCCTGTAAACAAAATCTGGAATCTTTTAACTTCGTTCAATAAATCGCTCAACGCCTGCGGGATTGGTTTGACTCGTTTGGGGGCTACCGGCTTGGGGGCAGCTTGCTTGGGGGTTCTTGGGGG
>Ga0315906_10004013_pt1 | contig 19177 bp, 18 predicted proteins | sample LakEriMetagenome_4_FD_203526 | JGI IMG/M metagenome (GOLD analysis project Ga0315906, IMG submission 203526) | Freshwater fungal communities from buoy surface, Lake Erie, Ohio, United States - Buoy 2 MA122 | ecosystem: Environmental > Aquatic > Freshwater > Lake > Lake biofilm | place: USA... | reverse complement strand
CTTTTGGTCTTGGTGCTGCAGTTATACGTCCTGCTTCAATATATGCATCATCATAACTATATCCTTGTGTCATCAGTGACGATAATACACTCATAAATTCATTGTCGTTTGCTTTTGCTGTTGGTGGAGATGCTGCTCTTGCTCTTGGTGGAGGTGGTGTTCTTGGTCTTGGTGCTGCAGTTATACGTCCTGCTTCAATATATGCATCATCATAACTATATCCTTGTGTCATCAGTGACGATAATACACTCATAAATTCATCGTTGTCTGCTCTTGGCGCTTCTGCTCTTGCTTCTGCTTTTGCTTTTGGTTTTGGTGGAAATGGTGGAAATGCTTCTGCTATTGCTTTTGCTTTTGGTTTTGGTGGAGATGGTGCTACATTTTCTGGTGGTGGTGCTACATTTTCTTGTGGTGGTGCATTTTCTTGTGGTGGTGCATTTTCTTGTGGTGGTGCATTTTCTTGTGGTGCTGATGGTGGTGCATTTTGTTTTTTTTTTTTATTTATATATAGTTTTGCACCAGTAGCAGCAGCAGTAGTAGCAGCAGCAGCAGCAGCAATATTAAAAACATTATTATTATTATTATTATTATTATTATTATCATTATCATTATTATTATTATTATTATTAGTATTAGTATTATTATTATTATTAGTATTATTATTATTATTAGTGCCCATTCGATTGCGTGGTCGAGGACGTGGTGCCGTGCCCCTTCGACGTGGTGCCGGAGTATTAGTATTATTATTTCTAGCAGGATTATTTATTCGGTTTCGCATATCAAATACGTTTAATGCCATATTTGGAAAATCCTGTGGGATCATCATTGCATCACTAACAACATCGACCGCATCGTCATAAAAATTTATATTATAATTTTGCGGAAAATTATTTAAATTGTCGTATGCAGCCTCTGCTATACACTCACGCATATCATGATGCATTTTAATCAAATCTTTAGTTGTACCTGTATTCATATTATTGTCGTGTTCAAATATCTTGTTTGAACCTCTAATCGATAATATTGGTCCGTATTTTGTATTTAAAGGGTTGTTACTATAGATAACACGCCCAGTACCTATATCATTTAATTCGCTTTGAGAAAAAAATCCGGGTTCGCATGTATATTGCTCCATTCCATGCACAAAATCTTGTTTTAAAGGATTCCATATAGCTTCTTGATTTTCATCAACTACACATATTTTTTCAGTATTTCTGTCATATAACATATTCATAGCATGACCTTTAACAGTAATTGTTGTAACAGCTACATCTGCACCGGTTGCTTTACTAGCAATTGCTTCTGGAGTTTTCTCACCTTGTTGAAAATGATTTCTAAACCAATCAAGGTTGTTACTGTAATTCGATGGAACACTAGTAAAAAATTCGCCATATAGGAATTGTGTACTGACACCGTACGTTAAATTTTGTGTATTGCCATTAAATAAGTCTGGATCCATAGACCATTTATAATTTTCCATAATCCATTCAATTCCGTTTGGATCTGCAGTTTTCCATTCTGCATCAGTACAAATTCCACCCATTGTATGCTCAGCTATATATGCATGTTGAGCACAAATACCAAATACTTGATTATTTCTATAATAATTTAATTCGTAACTTGGATTTGCATTAAGTGCTTTTTCATTTTCTACAAATTTGTCTTTATTAAATGTATTTGCTTCAACTTGTGATGAATCTGTTAGCATAGTTATTACTGCAATACATGCCATTGTAGCAGCATATATTATACCTTTCAAACCACCGCCATTTTGTTTTTGTACTTTACTCAATAATTCACTATTAACTGCACTTTTTTTTAAATTTGTTTCATAAAATGAAAAACAATTTACATTTTTTGTATTGTCATTATTGTTTAAAATAAAACATATTTTGTTTTCTAATTTTTGTTTTAATATTAAATTGTATTTTTTCCTTAATATAATACCATTTGAATCATTAGGTAATTGATTATATAAATAACTTAAATGATTACATGTGCTTATTATTTTATACATACAACGATTTGTATCATCATTATTTTTAATTTTTATTTCTAAACCATTAATTAATGTGATTCCCATTTGTATCACAGTCATACAAATTTTTAAAAACATTTCTACTTTTTTTAAACTCATTTATATATATATTATTCTTTGCTTTTATTTTCCAATATTTTGTCAATTATATTTTGATGACCATCTACAATACTTTTGCATCTGGACAAAAACTGGGTTTCTAAACTTTCAATATCGGGGGTTGAACCAGTGTCCATATTTACCGAGTTTATGTCTGATAATAATAGTTGTACTCCCTTGTTTCCAATGTATTTGTCATACATTTCCTTCAAATCCATTTCATTCTTATATACACCATTGTTTATTAATAACTTTAAGTTCATCAGAATTACAAAAGGTTCAGATGCGGTTTTATCAATATTAATTGGCGTAAATTTATCACTCAACTTAATTGTTCTAATTGTATCCATTTGGGTATTTACTTTTTCAAACAAATCTGCCATTATTGTAGATTTATCAGTGTCTGAAACCGGTGCCATCGCTGGTGCTGTTGCTGGTGCTGTCGCTCCATCAAATCCCTCTAAAAGTATTTTGTTTCTATAAAATGGATTCAATTTAAACAAATCTTTGAAAAAATGATTCGCAATAATTAACGATAATAACACAATTATACCTACAGAAACAACAGTTTTTATATTCATAATAATATTCATTATATATTATGGTTTTACAAAATTTACGTATATAAAATTGAAATTATTTAGAAAAAGGATACAAAAAATAAAAACTATAATATATAAATCAAAATGAGTCCGTTTCTTGTTTCTATTGAAGGCAATATTGGCGCTGGAAAATCCACTGTTCTTGAGCACTTGGAATCATACATGAATAAAAATGGAAAACAAAAAATCTTATTCCTAAAAGAACCTCTTGATATCTGGGAACAATTTCACGATGAGAACGGACACACAATTTTAGAAAAATTTTATAAAAACCAGAAAAGATATGCATTCACGTTTCAGGTAATGGCTTATATAACTCGCTTATCGCTTCTTAAAAATGCCATCAAAGAAAATCCCGACGTTGAAATTATTATTATTGAGCGTTCTTTATGCGCCGACAAAAACATCTTTATGAATATGTTGCACGATGACGGAATCGTGGAACCTATGGAGTTTTCCATTTATAACAAATGGTATTCGGAATTCATCCAAGATTATCGCGTTGATGCAGTTATTTATATGGATTCTGACCCAGAGACGTGTGCTAATAGAATCAATAAAAGAAACCGAACCGGTGAAGATGGCATTCCCATTAAATATTTGCAAAAATGCAAGAACTACCACAGCAAATGGTTAATTCATACACAAAATTCCAGTGTTTATCATATATCTGATTGTGTGTCTTACCATTCGATACAGCACGAAGGATATGAGTATCCGGTTTTGCGAATTGATTCAAATGCGGACACAGAATATGAAGGACCATCCAGTCTTGGAAACCAATGGTTAAAAGAAATTAGCGATTGGATTGTTTCTATTGCAGCAAAATAATATAAAATTGAATTTTTTTTGTATTACATGTATAATTCAAAAAAACACAAAATGTCGGCCAAAGAAATTTACGATAATTTACAACAAGATATACAAAGACACATAGTTGAAGAATTTATAAAACCGCAATTGCAGGTTGATGAACTGATACAAGAGTTTGACAAACAGTTGATGTCCAAAGAATGCCAGAGTTTAAAATGGCAAGTTTTACAAGATGTAGTCAGTAAAATAATTGAAAATAAAGCAGCATTGGCGCAGATGCTTGAGAAGAATAATAGTTTCAAAGAGTCTTATGAACAACATTTTATAAAAAAAGTAAATACATTCAAACATTCGTCATTTGATGGAAAACCACTTGCAAGTATGTGTGCAGAATTAACAATGTGCATGTGGCACTAGACTCAAAATTATTTATATAGTAATAATATATTGTAATGGAACAACAATTATTTAACGCTGCAGCTGAAGGTGAAATTAATGAAGTTGTCCGCATATTAACTGAAAACCCTAGCATAAATATAAATAAATTATGCAAAATACATGAGGGTCAAAGATGGAAGGCAACACCTCTTTATATAGCATCAAAGAATTGCAATACTGATGTTGTCGAATTTCTGTTAAAACAACCAGGTATTGTTGTTAATGCAAAAAGTGTTGCTGGTGAAACACCTCTTTATATTTCATCAAAATATGATTGCTCCGAAATTGTATCACTTCTGTTGATAAATAATGCTGATATTAATCTTGCCAATGATTTTGGAAGCACACCTCTTCATGCAGCATCTAGTATCAATTCTCAAGATGCAGTAGATATTTTGTTGAAAAATGGTGCAGATTTAAATATAAAAGAAAACCTTTTTGGAAAGACTCCTCTCCACACTGCATTGGAAAATAGTCACATAGAAATTGCAGATGCTCTAATTGTTGCTGGCTCAGATATTAATAGTAAAAATAAAAACGGCAAAACTTCTTTATTTAGTGCATGTGAAAAAAGCAAAATAGAAATCATTAATTTTTTATTATCAAGAGGAGCAAACCTTTATGACAAAAACAATGACGGACTTACCTGTTTTGATGTTGCAAATGAAGATGTTACACGTATTTTAAAACAATGGAGCACAACAATGTTGATTGATATGTTAAAAGAAAACCATGCATATGGAGATTTGGAAAATATACAAGATTTTTATGAATATCATGGAGGAAAAAAAAGAAAAACCATTCGAAAAAAAAATAAAAAAAGAAAAACCATTCGAAAAAAAACATTTAGTCGTTGAAGACAAAATATTTCGTCATGATGTATGGTTTGTCTGAATTTCTTATATTAAAATCATAATAATAGGTGGTTTCGTCTCCCATCGGAATTTGTTTCCATTTTTTTTTAATGCAATTATAATACAAATTCAAAATACCTTGGTCATTCGTGGTTGAAACTGGATACTTTTCAGTGAGTTTGTATAATTGTTGTAATGTGTTGTCCTCAATAATGTTTGTGTCAAACAGCATAATGGTGGATTGGAAATAGTCAGTATCTAAATCCAAATCCAAATCAATTTTTTCTAAAAATTGACATCTCAATTTCCACTGATATGTAGGATATGCATCCGAATGTGCCATCAAAGTGTCTGGTGTCGCAGTTTGCAAAATGGGCGCAATATTATTGTAAATTTTTGCCCCACAATCAATATAAAAAACATAGCGCCATTGTTTGAAAAACTGAGTAAATAAATGGAATTTATGGTACTGGAACAATTTGTATCCGAATTTTCCACATTGGGTATTTGTCTTGTCTATTTTAGAAATTATTTCTTTAGAAAAAACAATGTCTTCAAAGTGTTTAATCAATATCTGTTTATGCGTTTTTATGAATGGATGATTGTTTAGCGCATCTACATTAATATCGTTTCCAACAATTAATACAATCGATCCATCGTATTCGCCGACATCAATCAAGGATTTGCACGTATCAAAAAATTTATCCAAGTATCGAAAATTGCAAACAAATACAACACAGAAAGAATCCATTAATATATTATTGTTTGTATCTAACGTTTATATTTTATATCAACATATAACATATAATATGGCTTCTCAAATTGATGCACCTACTACTTTTTTACGAAGTGTTTCACCATCGGCTCTTGGTGGAAATGCTGCAGATTACCAAGCAAAAATCATGGGAGGAGCGCAGCGGAAAGGAGCACAGCGGAAAGGAGCACAGCGGAAAGGAGCTCAGCGCGGAGGACAAGGCTATGGATTCGAAGGAAAGGAAATTGCTCCAGGTAAAATGGAATTTTCAAGCTACAAAGGCGGTAAAAGTAAGCGTCGTTCTAACAGACGCCAACAACGCAAGTCAAAGAGACGTCAAAACAAATCTAGAAGGCGTTAATATAATGCAATGAAAACAACAAGAATTAACAAAATCACAAATATCTCACGCATGAAAATTCTATCAGACGATTTGTCTTGATACTTATACGAGTAATTCATAATTAACAAGAATGCAAGTATAAACGATACAATTGCATAAAGGATACTCATTTTATTATAATACAATGAGAGAAAACCTATTGTATTATTTATTTTATAAAATTGAGGGATTAAGCGAAGCGAAATCTGTAAGGGAGGGATTATAAGGGAACCTACGGTTCCCTTAGTTGAACTTGACCACAATCTTCACTGACTCCTTCTTAATTGTTTTGCACGCGGACACTGACAACTCTTCTCTCTTTTTCCGCGTCTTATTATCTGTATCTAATTCCTCTACGTTCTTCTTTGAAATACTGTTTCTGGAATTCATATCTGTCTCTATCTCGTCGTAATTTTTCTCTATGTATTCTAGCACTTGGTTCTCAATTGCCCATTTGAAAAAATTAAGTTGTCCAATGGTTGTTGTCAAACAAGTATCATTGGTATATGGAATCATAATTCGCTCCCTTCGAGAGAATGGGTCGAACCGCACCTTGCTATAAGCTTTTAGTTCAAGCTTATAACTATGGAACACCTTAAATCTTTCCATGTTTTCCTCGCCATTTATTACAGTACTACAACGATTCTTGGCAGGGATAGAATAAACCGTGAAATTCTTTTTTGCAAAATTTGTAACAAACCAGTCAATAATCCTTAGTGAAACATTGGATTCACCATTGATGATTTGCATTAATCTCTCCATATTGTCATCTTTTTTATAAAATTCTAGCAAATTAGTTAGCAACAATTCGTTTTGCGTTTGGCTACACCGTGACGTCATTGATGGTTAATGGGGGGTTGTTTTTATATCCTTTTAAGGGAACCTACGGTTCCCTTATGATCCCTCCCTATTTTCCTGTCTTTTCTATAATATTTCAATTTAAGGGAGGGGTCATAGGGGAACTACGTTCCCCTAAAAGATAATAAAGACAAAACACATTCAATTATTATAATCATGACAACCAAATACATTATTTTGACCAAGGACGAGAGAGACGCCACCGATAATAACCAGAATAATCAGATTTTTTTTGTTAATAAACCGCTTACCTATTTGATGCCTTCTGTAAACCATACTTATTATGCTGAACGCGGTCTTTTTGAAAACAATCTGATTGAGTGGTGCAAGCAGTTCTGCAGGAAAGACGCGACATTCTTAGACATTGGTGCCCACACCGGCAGTTATGCCATCACTTTGGCACCTTATTCTGGAAAAGTTGTCGCATTTGAACCGCAAAAAATGACTTATTATGCCTTATGCGGAGGTGTTGCACTTAGTGGCGCAACCAATGTAGAGTGTTTGAAATTAGGTTTGGGAAACCTTGCACAAAATGGTTCAAAAACTTTGCATATTGTTAGCAATGATGGTGGTGGGTCCACCGTGCACGCTCCATCCGATGACAAGATTTTGAACAGCGAGACAATAGAGATACGGACATTGGACTCTTTTGGTATTCAAGGTTCCATTTCTTTTATTAAAATGGACGTTGAAGAGAATGAACTCCAGGTGTTGCAGGGTGGGATGGAAACCATTGTTCGTTGCGGGTATCCAAAGATTTTATTTGAATCAAACAGTCAGACAAACACTGCATTATTTGATTATCTGAGAGAAATTCTTGGATATAAAATTATTAAAGTGAGTGGTTTTTTTAATATGTATTTGGCAGAGAGAAATACATAAAAAAATTCAAAATATTTATTTACCTACTTCGTTTTCCGTCACTTCGTTTTCCGTCACTTCGTTTTCCGTCACTTCGTTTTCCGTCACTTCGTTTTCCGTCACTTCGTTTTCCGTCACTTCGTTTCTCCATCTCTCAAATACTGCTTTGTGATATGGATAATCATTAACAATTAATACTTCATTACTAAATTGTTTTTTCAGTGTTTCATCAATGTCGCCATTATCAAATGCATCATTGCGAATAGCAATTTCCAACGATTTATCCATATTAATAATTTTGGTAACTGGTTCTCTGCATTCTGGACATTTATGGTGGCCATTTACAATCATTTGGTGCAAACAATCAAAGTGAAATGTATGACCGCACTCCAATTTGCGACAACTTGGCATTTTATTGCCGGATTCTGGATAATAAAGAGATGAAATACAAAGCACACATTTTTTTTGCAAAAACTCGCGCTTATCAGCTCTAAATAAATTGAATGGAGATAATTCAAACTGCATTTTATATAATTATTAATTTTTATATAATTATTTTAATTTGTATTTTTTATTCAATTTTATGCGACTTTACGAAATGTGCATAAAATTGAAATTTTTTTTTGTTTTTTTTTATATTTTATAAAAAACTAATTTTATAATTAAAAAATGAATCTTTATTTTGCAGTATTATACTTTGTCTTTGCATCTGCATTTGCATTTGCATTCACCGAAGTGATTGAGTCAAATAACAAAATCATCGTCAGTGATTATACATTAAACCAACAAATCACAATCATCCCGGACAACGCAATTCTATTCAGTCTGGATAAATACAATACCAAAGACACTAAAATCAAAAAATGGATTTCGTATTTTATGGATGAAACTTTGTCACAAAAAGAAAAAGTGGATTCGTTAAATCAACACATAATTAACGCCACAAATACCCTTCTCCAAATGTGTAATAGAATGATTGAAAAAACAACAAGCGTTTTGCCGCTATCTTATTCTTACAAGTTGACAACCGATATTGAATTTTATTCCGAGAAAACAGAAGAAAAAAAAGAGGGATTTCTCAGCTACTTTTCATCATCAACTGAGGTTGTAGCAACAAATACTGAGTTAAAAGACCAAATTGCAATGGATTTATATACATATCACAAGTATCGCGAAGCCGTAAATAACCGCGAATCTTTCTTAAATAGCTTGTGTGACAATACATTTGAAGACCCGCATACGTTATTTTACGACTCAGAAAACAACTCAATTTCATTTACATACGACCCAAATAAAATTAAATATTACATTATCATTGTTCAAAACATTATTGATAATAGTCATATTCGCAATTTGAACCGCGGTTTCAAAGAGAAGAAGGAAAAAATGAGTAAAAAAGAGGGTTATAATGGGATTCGTTTTGATATTGATTTGGATATTGACAAAGACAAAACCAAAAGTCTTGTAGAGAAAGCAAAATACATTTTGCCAATTTTGCAAAAATTTGAACGACAATTGCCAAATTATTTGGAATTAACCAGCAAGCGGTCATTAACACTGGAGGATTATTTTACAAATTTGAACACCTTTTGGACAGATGTTTTAGAACAAGCAAACATTGGCGCACACGACTCGCCATTTGAGTTTAAGGAAGAACTTTCCAAGAAAGAAGCACTTCGGGTAAAACAAGAAGCTGAACTTTTAGAAAAAGAATTAAAACGGTTGGATATTAATAAAAAAGCAGAATTAGAATCAAACCAAATCATTCAAGAATTCCGCAATAAACAACGAATTGAGGATGCGCATAATTATGTGAGAGAACAAAATATCATGCAAGACTACAAGAAATATAATTATAGCAATATTGAATGGTCTCAATATAAAAACAAAATCAAACAGCGCGTCACTGACTTTACGGATGTATTTGTTTATGGAATTAATGGCTTACTCAAATCTCCTGCTGACTTTATCGTCAATTTTACTTCAGATACAATTTTCGACATTGGAAAGGTTGTGTTTATGTTATTAATTTTAATGAGCATTTGTTCATATATTTATAAAAAAATTGTGTCAATATTTTAGAAAAATATAAAAAAAATAAAAACCGGCACTAGTTGCTTTTTTTTATATTTTTTTTAAATAAACATAAAGTATTTTTGTAAAATACTTCATGAAAGACCTTTATGAAACTTCTCTCTTGACTATTGCAGAAAAACCACTTGACATAATATGGCATCCCAATTCTAAAAAGGTTGCGGTCATAATGGACCCTCGCTACGACAAATTAATGGTTGGTGTAATCAAAAACTTTATGCAGTATTTGAATCCCTGTGGGTGGAATTTGGTAATTATTACCCACGAAAAATATGCAGTAGAGTTTTTAAAGTGTATGATTTTTGGAATAAATGAAAAACAAATTTATTACAAAGATGGTGCTCCAAATATAAATGTAGACACATATAATGGAATACTAATGTCGAAAGAATTCTGGGAATTCATTCCCGGAGAACACATTTTGATTTTCCAAAAAGATTGTTATATGTACAAAATGTTTGATGAAACTATTTATTTGAATTATGCATTTTGCGGTGCAAATTGTATATGGGAGTCCAAAAACAAAGATTTGTATGGATTTGCAATCAATGGCGGATGTTCTTTGCGGAAAAAATCTGAAATGCTTGATTGTTTGCAGAAAGTTTTTTGGGACATCATAGAGAAATATTATCCAAAACTGGGGTTGTATAATGAAGACCTTTTTTTTACATTTGCTTGTCATTTACTAAATAAATCAGTTCTTGAAAAAGAGGAAAGACCAAAATTTGCTATTGAAAATGAAGATGCTGAAAACACGTGTTTTTATCATGGATGGCACAAGGGCTATCAAACAGAGGAGGAAGCGCGAAAAATGTTAGGATTGCCTTAGTTTTTTCTAAACTGTTTTCAAGAATTAATTATTTTATACAAATATCTATATAACGATGACGACAATTATGCAATTTCACTCCAAGGCTAAATTGCTTCCAGCGGATTCGATGTTTTCCCCAACGGCAATGAGAGATTTGTCAAATTTCAGCGAGTTTGATGTTGAATACGATGGATTTGTTTATCGAACTGTCGAACACGCTTACCAAGCACTCAAATATTTACACTGTTCCAATAAACCCGAATTGTTTGAGATTGTGCGCGAAGAAAACCAGAAAAAAGATGCTTTAGGTGCAAAAGAATCCGGTGGAAAAGGCGGAATGGCAAAACGAGGTGCAACATTTGACCGCGCCTGCTGGGACAAAAAACAAATTGAAATTGTCACAAAATTAGTTGCGTCCAAAATCGAGAGACACCCCGAAATTCGCAAAATTGTGGAGACTGCAAAAGAGAACAATATTATTTTGGTTCATTTTTCAAGGTCAGATATGATTTGGGGCGCCCACGTTACTGAAGACGGAAAAAGCATCAAAAAAGGCACTAACCATTTAGGTAATATATACATGTCGTTTTACGATAAATTATCAAAGCCTCCCATAAAAGTTAAAAAGTCGAAGGATTGTCCGGAAGGAAAGGTGAGGAACCCAAAAACCGGACGTTGCATTACTTTGAAAGTTAAAAAGGCAACAACTAAAAAATTGAAGGATTGTCCTGAAGGAAAGGTAAGAAATGAAAAAACTGGCCGTTGCATTACTTTGAAAACAGTAAAACCTTGTCCGGAAGGAAAGGTAAGAAATGAAAAAACTGGCCGTTGCATTACTTTGAAAACAGTAAAACCTTGTCCGGAAGGAAAGGTAAGAAATGAAAAAACTGGCAGATGCATTACTTTGAAAAAATAACATTTCTACCCATATAATAAATGAATCCGGGTTTAGAAAAAAAAACAAATAAAAAAAAATTGCAGAAATACAACAAAACAAAAAAACTCCTTCTCTCTCATCGAACACCCCCAAAAATTGTTAAAATCAGCAAAGAAATTGATGAAGAAATTGATAAAAATGCAAGTTCGTATAGTCCATCTATCAACAAAGAACTTGTTTCTTTGAAATCGGTTCAAAGAAAGGAACTATTCAATTGCAACAATGAACGTGCATTTTTACTTAAGGCACCATTGAAAATTGGTGTCCCAGATAAGTCAGGTAAAAAAATGTGTTATCCATATGATGATCCTGTTGCCAAAAAATATATGCTGAAAAATCTAAAAGCAAACAAACACATAAATCCAAATCAAGTTGTGCCGCCTATCCAGGAACTGGCGAATTGCTGGTTCAATACAATGTTTGTTTCCTTATTTATTTCAGACAAAGGACGCAAATTTTTCCATTTTTTAAGGCAAATGATGATTGAGGGGAAACAAAAAGGCGGTAATCTGGTACCAAACGTTTTGAAAGACGGATTTGCACTTTTTAATTATGCAATTGATGCGTGTTTGACCGGCAACAAATACGCGTACATTTTGAACACGAATGCCATTATCCAGCAAATCTATAATTCTGTTCCGGAAGAATACAAAGACAAATATTACTATATTCGCGACGTAGATGAAGCCGGAAACCCGATCCGGTATTACTTGAGTTTAATTAATTATCTGGGAAATCGCAATTTGCCTGTGCTATTTGTACAGGATTGTAACGTTAATTGGCAATTTCAAGTCCAAAGTAAAATTGTTGGTAGGTTGCCGGACGTCATTATTTTAGAATTCTTCAATGACGATGAACCAACCAGCAATAAAGAAACTAGTTTCACATTAAATGAGGCAAAATATTCATTGGATAGTTGCATCATTCGAGATACTGCGCAAAACCACTTCTCTTCATTGCTGACGTGCGAGAAAAAAGAGATGGCCTATGACGGGATGAGTTTTCACCGACTTACGTATATGGATTGGAAAGACAAGATAAACACCGATTTCAAGTGGCAGTTCAAAGGGTCGGAAGACGAAGGCCGACTTCTAACGTGAAACTTTGCAAAGGGGTATTATATGCTGATTTATTACAGAGTTTAACGACTCACTTTTTTCTTCATTGACCTTTTCTTGTATCCACCCGGCTTTTGTTTCTTGGTCAATGATTTGAAAAAATCGTCAATTTCTTTTTTATCCACAGATTTATCTGGAATAACGGGATTATATTCTATCTTGTTCATTTTATCAAAGAAATTAATAAAACATTGTATGAATCCAGCCATAAAATTAGTGTTTATTTCGTGGTAACCAGCACTAATTGGATTCAAATAAATTAATGTAAGCTTATGATAACCTCGTTCATTTACGAATAAATCAATAATTTCAAAAATTTCTATTATTGTGTGATGATTATTAATAAACTCGTTTTTTAAATATGGAACGTCCCATTTTACGGGGGGTTCTCCTCCAATCCTTCGGGTAGTATTAATCTCTGGGTGATGTAAAGATTCTTGTATAATATTAAATAAAAATTGAGAAGCATTTTTATGATTGGGTATACTATTTCCATTGGTTTGTCCCAAAAACCCTTTTGAAAAAATGTAAGATTTTAAGAATTTATAATCTTCAGAGAACATTGTTTTTGCAAAATGCAAACAATCTATAATATAATTTGATTTAAAATTATCTATAAATTTATAATGTTCTACTTGTTTTTGTAGAATTTTTATTATTGCATAATCATAAGTCATTTTTGCACCATTTTTTATAGTTGCATAATTACTGTTCAACATTTTTGTTTCGTCAAAACCTGAATATGTGAATTTGGGATTTTCACGCATTTTTTCAAGAGAAACAAATAGCTCACTATCAAAAATGTCATTTGCATCGCGAATTGTCTCACGCACTCCATTATCCATTTGTTCTAAAACAAGTGAATATTTTGACATTTATATTATAAATAAAGATTGTTTATTGTCGAAGCATTTCATCCATTTTTGAGAAATCCGGAACATAAATATCATTCTCTCTGCGCCAAAAGCCTCTTGACCTAAGGTCGCCACCATACGCATGCATTCTCTCAGTAAGCTTCATTATTTTCTGTATGCGTTCTTCTCCGAATGATGAATGGTTTCTCAAAACGAATAATCCAGCTCTGTGATTGCCATCCCCGAATACCTGGTTCAAAATAATAAACTGCGATATCAAAATGGCTCTTATGTCATCAGACAATTCCATTCCATTCAATTTATTAATAAAATCTTGTAGATTTATTATACGTTCCGGTCCTTTTGATAAAACTGGTTTAAGAATTGGGTCGGCAACTGTTTCTTTATTGACTGATTTTGCACGCATATATGTAAGTATTTTGTCCATATTTCCGGGGTGAATTGTGTATTCCCGTATATCCTCGGGTCTTGGTGTTTCAACAAATCGGTTATGTACATTTTCAATCAATAATTTTTTTACTAAACTAGATGCATCTATGGATGCGGATGCTGCCGATGCGGATGCTGCCGATGCGGATGCTGCCGATGCGGATGCTGCTGATGCTCTTGATGCGGCACCTGGAGGTCCTCTTCCAGTATATTTTTTTGTTTTACGCCTTTTATTTTTTTTGCGTTGTAACTTAGTTTTCATTATAATATACTATACTTATAATATTATTTTAGTAAAAACTTTATTTTTACTAAAATTTCTGATGTTTTGCATATATATATAATGCCAACAGTCACCGAAATATACAAAGCAAATGTTTCTCTACTTCAAGCACAATTGAATGCTACGATTCGCAAAATCAATTTGATGCGAATCAGCAATATAATGAAAAAAAATTTAATCAATGCAGCAATCAACGCGTCCAATGCCAATTTGAAAAAATTGACTGACAAATATAAACAAGAATTGCCAAAAAAACGAACGGCCTTTTTAGTCGGAATCAATTATACTGGAACCAATAATGAATTGTATGGATGCATCAATGATACAAAAAATGTGGAAGACCTCCTCAAAAATAAATATAATTTTACCAATGTCGCGTTATTAAATGACGAAACTGCCACCAAACAAAACATTTTGAAAGGTTTGCAAACATTGCTTTCAAATACTGAATCTGGAGACACCGCGTTTTTTATGTTTAGCGGTCATGGAACATGCACGACGGATTTGAACAAGGATGAGACAGATGGCCAAGACGAACTCATTGTGCCAATAGATGCAGTTTCAATGAATACCTGCATCTTAGACGACGAACTAAACAAATTGATACGCAATACGTTAAAACCTGGAGCAAAATTGGTGGCGCTTTTTGACAGTTGTTTTAGTGGAACTATGCTGGACTTGCGTTATACATATGGATACCCAGACAATACAAATGAATCGGAAACGGTTGGTGATGTGTATATGATAAGTGGCTGCACTGACCAACAATTGAGCGCGGATACGGTTGCGCCAGTCAATGGAAAGACAATGGCGTCGGGTGCGATGACGTATGCATTCTTGTCAATGATTAAGGAAACTGCTTTAATGGGTGATTTAGTTACAAAAATGGAGACATTTTTAAAAGAAAATGGATATCCGCAACGACCGTTACTATCGTCGGGGAAAAAGGTTGATTATGGAAAAACTGGGTTTTTATAAATTAAGGGAAACCTACGGTTTCCCCTATGACCCCTTCCCTTAAGGTGAGTCTCATTTAAAATTGATTTAAACATTTGTATATTAAATTATTAGACAAATGTGTAAAGAAAAAGATTGTAAAATTAGACCAAGTTATAACAAAGAAGGTGAGACAAAAGCATTCTATTGTTCAGCACACAAAAAGGAAGGGATGGTTGATGTAATAAACAAAACTTGTCTTGAGTGTAAAAAACACCCAGTATTTAACAAAGAAGGTGAGACAAATGCATTGTATTGTTCAACACACAAAAAGGAAGGGATGGTTAATGTAATAAACAAAACTTGTCTTGAGTGTAGGAAAATACCAGCATTTAACAAAGAATGTGAGACAAAAGCATTGTATTGTAATGCACACAAAAAGGAAGGGATGGTTAATGTAATAAGCAAAACTTGTCTTGAGTGTAAAAAACAACCAGTATTTAACAAAGAAGGTGAGACAAAAGCATTGTATTGTTCAACGCACAAAAAGGAAGGAATGGTTAATGTGAAAGACAAAACTTGTCTTGAGTGTAAAAAACAACCAACATTTAACAACGAAGGTGAGACAAAATCATTGTATTGTTCAACGCACAAAAAGGAAGGAATGGTTGATGTGAAAAACAAAACTTGTCTTGAGTGTAGGAAAATAGCAGCATTTAACAAAGAAGGTGAGACAAAAGCGTTGTATTGTTCAACACACAAAAAGGAAGGGATGGTTGATGTAATAAACAAAACTTGTCTTGAGTGTAATGTTAGACCAGCATTTAACAACGAAGGTGAGACAAAAGCATTGTATTGTTCAGCACACAAAAAGGAAGGGATGGTTGATGTAAAACATCCATCTTGTAAAAGTTCTTGGTGCACAACACTTGTTAATAAAAAATACTACGGCTATTGTCTTTTTTGTTATATGAACTTGTTTCCAGATAAACCTGTATCGCGCAATTATAAAACCAAAGAATATTCCGTAGTTGAACACATCAAAACAAAATTCCCCTATCATAACTGGATAGCAGACAAAATAGTATCAGGCGGTTGTTCCAAAAGAAGACCCGATTTATTATTGGATTTGTTATACCAAATTGTAATTATAGAAATAGATGAAAATCAGCATACTGAATATGATTGCAGTTGTCAAAATAAACGCATAATGGAATTATCACAAGATTTGGGACACAGACCCATAGTATTTATCCGATTTAATCCAGATGATTATGAAAAAGATGGAACAAATATAACTTCGTGTTGGGGTCAAGACAAGAAGGGAATATGCATCGTAAAAAAATCAAAAAAGGATGAATGGAAACAAAGATTAAATACTTTGGAAGAACATATAAATTACTGGATAAACCCCGAAAATACAACAAACAAAACAATTGAAACAATCCAGTTGTTTTATGATGTGTGAAAATAGGTGTAAATCATAAAAGGTGTTTCCGAATCACCAATTTATTCTGTATTGGTCGCAACAGTTTTTATAACCTTTTGTAATATTGCTTCCTGGAAATGAACTTTGTAATTTTTCTATAAGCTGAGTTTTTACTAGTTCTTCTTTTTATGCTTCTTAAATAAAGAAGCATAAAACATTTTTCAAATAAAAGGGAAATGACACTGCTAAACAGAAGAGTAAAAAAAATCATTAAAAATTGTTTTATTTTTTATACTCCTACTCATTTTTGCAGCAGACATTTGTTCGGATTCTGATGCCTTTGCGATAGTTTCCCATTTGCAAATTAAATTATTTGTTTTTAATTCTCTTTTTTCTACTTTTTTCCCAGTGGATGATGTTTTTTTATGATTATATTCATTTGTTTTTAATATTACTCCATAATATCCCTCATTTGAACCTTCTGTAGTCCATACGGTTGCTTTGATTGCATACTCGGATTTGTTTAAATATTCTTTTATTTCTTTCATATCATCTTCGGTTTCACTTATATTAACACTTTGTTTCCATCTTTTGTATTCATTTAATAATGTAGAATTTAATATTTTTCCGTTTGGTGTAAATTTACATACCTGAAAAATAAATGTTTCAATTGGAACAGGAGATGGATATATTTTTTTATAATTAATTTCTTTTAATTTAACTCCAATATATCCATAAACAATTTGGTCTTTATCTTGGATAGCGAGGCGTGACGGTTTAAATCGTGTGTCTAAATAATTTTTTAATGCGTGAAATATTTCTTTTTTTGGTTTTTCTCTATTCCAAATGCGAAATTGACCTTCCATATTAACAGAAGACTCTTCCACGTCATTTCTTACAATACACATTTTGTTTATAAACTCATTAAATTTTATTGTCAAATCATCTTCTTTTGGTATTTCAAACACTGACTTGTTATGTTGTGCAATAACTGTAAGTTCTTCATTTTGTTTTTTTATTATTTCTTTTAGTTCATTTATTTCTATTGTTTGGTCGTTAATTTTGTTATGTTGTATATCTATTTTCTGTAATAATTCTGTGTTTTTATTTTTAGTTTCTTCATTTTCAATAAGTAATCTATTAAAATTTTCAATGCTATATGTTCTTGAATGAATTATTTCTTTAATATAATATGTTAATCTATCAATACTAAATATTGAATCATATGCAATTATTTCGGTTTTATTTTTTCCATTTATGTTAATTTTGCGCAAATGTTTTTTAATTTTTGGATAATTTTTAATGAGATTTTCTATTTCAGTTCTATTTTGAACTTTAAAAGCATTTACCAAAGTAAAATTTTTATATGAATTTGTATGATGGTATGAAATACGTGACCCCAAATCATTGGAATGACCAAATTTTATTAATGTTTCACCTGCTTCATTTGTATCATCAATAGTACCAAAATAAATACATTCGGTATTAACTGGAAATTGTTGCACGATTGCTTTTTCAATTTCTTTTTTACTTTCTCTCTTGGTAGTGTCTAATATTTGTTGGGTCGTTTGTTTAATTTCTGTTATAATATTTTCTTTTTGTAATAATTTTTCTTTTAATTCTTTTGTTTCTTCTTCAAATATTTCATGGACAACATCTTCAAGTTTTAAATAGTAGTCGTGAATATCATAAGCTTTTTTTGTTTGTGCTTTGAGACAAATTGATTTGAAACAACGAACCGATAACATAATCTTTATTGCATTCTGCCCGCCCTTAATATTTGTTCGCTTCTCATTTTGGAGAAGCGATAATTCTGTATAATCTTCATTTTTTATAAAATTTTTTTCAAGAACACGAATTGAATTGTATTTTGAAGAAAATCCCAACCAATTCCAAATCTTATCCAAATCAACTACAAAATCAATGGTTTTGTCGTAATTCAGATAACAATAAAAACTGCTTATAAACATTTGTTGTTCAAAATTTGTAAATTTTTCTGTAATTTTTGTCAATAATTTGTTATTACATTCTGTTGAAAGTTTGCAAATTGGATTTTTTTCAATAAGTTCAACTATATTTAGGGTTTGCATTTTATATAGTATTTTATTATTTTGTCTTTAAGTTGTTTATTGCTTAATAAAATATTAAGCAATAATCTATTAAGCAATTTACCATTTGCCTGTGGTTTTTTTCACCATAATATTATTCCCCTTTGCCTTTCTTTTTGCATTTGGGTCATATTCATCTCCATCATCGTCAGCCAAATTCTTCGAGAGTTCCCAAAACTCTTTTGACCCCAATTTGAAATCGGGGCGGTCCGCTGCCTTATACCAGAATACTTGGTCGTTAATCTTATTGGATTTGGCGTTGTTGGATATCACCATGCACTCATAATTCTCGGTTGTTTGGTCCATAATAGTGCAGAATGACTCCAGTGTGGGAAACATAGACGCATAGTTCTCCCAAATCTTCTTACGATTGGATAAATAATTCTCTCGCAAAATAAAAACGTAATCAATATTGGTGCGGAGATTGGGCGGGATACCCAATGGGTATTGCATCGTGA
>Ga0315906_10004012_pt1 | contig 19181 bp, 12 predicted proteins | sample LakEriMetagenome_4_FD_203526 | JGI IMG/M metagenome (GOLD analysis project Ga0315906, IMG submission 203526) | Freshwater fungal communities from buoy surface, Lake Erie, Ohio, United States - Buoy 2 MA122 | ecosystem: Environmental > Aquatic > Freshwater > Lake > Lake biofilm | place: USA... | reverse complement strand
AGTGACGACAATGCTTCGGGCAATAACAACAACAGTTCCTGCACCAGTCTTCTGCCCAATAAGGTGTCAGCCACCATCAACAATGTGACCTGGTGTGCAGATTCGATTTGCTTCGCCGACTACAGTGGCCTTGGAATGACCATCTTCGGTCAGACTTTTGACGGGGCTTCCATACTGCTTGAACTCGATGATGTGACACCGGGTGTCTATACCATGGGAACGGACGTCAATTATCTGCTGTATATTGACAGTTTTGGTATGGCGTACGAGTCTACTGATGATAATCCCGGCGAGATCGTAATTACACAGAACAATACCTCCACCAACAGTTTCAAGGCGCGCTTTAATGTCGTGCTGCGTAGCCCACTTCTTGCCACGTCGCTTCCGCTGACCGGCGGAAATGTCGATGTACTTTATACGGAATAATCATGAAGCTATTTGTCAAGAATATTGCAGACGACGTCAATGAAATGTTGTTGGAATCCATATTCCGTCAATACGGTGATGTGGTCAGCACAAAAATTGTGTACGACCGGATTACCTGGGAGTCCAAAGGGTTCGGATTTGTAGAGTTCAGTAAAAAAGAAGAAGGACTGAAGGCCATCGAAGGGTTGAACGGTCGTGAACTCGTCGGAAAGAAACTGATCGTTTCCGAAGCGGTCGAGAAGCGGTAATACATTCCCCTATGCGGATCCGATTTCGGTTGTTCGTATTACTTTTACTTCCGTTTTCACTCGCGGCGAAGCCGGCTGTGGAGGCGGAAGGTGCCTGGGCAGATACGATACGTTACAGCCTTTCCTGCCGTCCAAAATTTTTTCTGAACCTCACCACCTCGTACACCTTCATCAGTGATGAGCTGGTGAATTTATCAGGATTCAGAATGGGGCTGAACTATAATCGGCGGATAAAATTCGGCACCGGTTTTTTTTCCCTTCGCCCGAATAAAGTCGTCTCGACCATTGAAGTGGTGGAGGATACAATGAAAACCGTTACCAACGGAAAGCTGGAAGCCAGCTTTTTTTCCATAACGACCGAGTATATCTTCTTTAATGATTTTCCGTGGCAGTTTTCTGTCTTTCCGGTAGATCTCGGTATCGGCGGTGCACATTATCGATACCTCAGTCAACGTGGCGACGGCCGCTGGCTGGAAACCCCCGATGTGGCGCTGGTTTTTTATCAGCCTTCCGTAACGGCACAATATTCGTTGTTCCAGTGGCTGGGCGTAAGTGCTGCGCTTGGCTACCGATTTACCCTTTATTCCTCCAAAGAGTTACGGGAGGATTTCAGCTCTCCACTTTTTTCTGCCGGCATAAAGCTCTTTCTGGACGAAGCCTATCGTTCTGTTTTTCCTGATGGTCTTCGGGTGAAAAAACAGTGATACAAGGCCTTTTCTGCATAACAACTTGCGCATAAGCTGCGTATCTTTACTGCATCATGGCTAATCCAAACCTGGATCCTTCCGGCGAGAATTTTTCATCCGGCGAAAAAGAAATTGAAAAAGCACTTCGTCCGAAGGCCTTTGAAGATTTTTCCGGTCAGGGAGCTATATTGGATAACCTACGCATTTTCGTGGAGGCTGCGCGTTTGCGCGATGAATCACTGGATCATGTGTTGCTGCATGGCCCTCCGGGCTTGGGTAAAACAACCTTGGCATATATTGTTGCCAATGAACTAGGCGTAAATATCCGTACGACCTCCGGCCCGGTATTGGATAAGCCCGGTGATCTGGCCGGTTTATTAACTAATCTGGAGCCCAACGATGTATTGTTCATTGATGAAATTCACCGCTTGAGTCCGATTGTGGAAGAATATCTCTATTCCGCGATGGAGGATTTCAAGATTGATATCATGATCGAGGCAGGTCCGAATGCGCGTTCTGTACAGATCAAACTCAATCCGTTCACGTTAATTGGTGCCACAACGCGGTCCGGTCTACTCACTGCGCCGCTGCGCGCCCGTTTCGGTATCAATTCCCGTCTCGAGTATTATGATGCAACGCTGTTGAAGCGGATCATCAAAAGAGCAGCCGGTATTTTACAAGTGGATATCGACGATGCAGCTGCGCTGGAAATTGCCCGCCGCAGTCGCGGTACACCACGTATTGCGAACGCGCTATTGCGTCGCGTACGCGATTTTGCACAGATCAAAGGAAACGGTATCATCGACCAGCATATTGCGCAGTTCGGCTTGTCGGCTCTTAATGTCGATCAGCACGGACTGGATGAGATGGACAATCGTATCCTGCAGGTGATTATCGATAAGTTTAAGGGCGGCCCGGTCGGCTTAACTACCATAGCGACAGCTGTGGGCGAGGAGGCCGGAACTATTGAAGAAGTCTACGAACCTTTTTTGATTCAGGAAGGTTATCTCAAACGAACGCCCCGCGGACGCGAGGCAACGGAATTTGCCTATAAACACCTGGGCAGAACTTTCCGTGGCGATGAAGGTACACTGTTCGGTTAATCCTGCTTTTTAGCTTTCTTTTCTTTCCATCGGCCACTCTCTTTCAAGGCTTGCAGCAGTAGGTACTCGACTTGTCCGTTGACACTCCTGAATTCATCCGCAGCCCATTTCTCCATGCCTTTTAATATGTCAGGCTGGATGCGCAATACAAATGCTTTCTTTTCGGAGGCCATCGTTTAGTCTTGTTCCTTTATTAATTGTGCAAGGTCCCTGTGTTTACGACCGGATTGACATTCTTATCTCCGCAGAGAACAACCAGCAGATTGCTTACCATAGCGGCTTTTTTCTCTTCATCGAGATGGACGACTTCGCGCTCGGACAAACGTTGTAATGCCAATTCAACCATTCCGACGGCTCCTTCTACAATCTGCTTACGTGCTGCGACAACAGCTGTTGCTTGCTGACGCTGCAGCATGGCACCGGCGATTTCCGGGGCATATGCCAAATGAGATATGCGTGCTTCCATCACACGAATTCCTGCTGGCCGCAGACGTTCGTTCAGTTCTGCTTCCAGCATATCAACGACTTTATCTGACGAGCCCCGCAAGGTAACTTCGGCATGTTCATCTTCAAGATTGTCGTACGGACAACGTCCGGCCAGGTGACGAACGGCTGCTTCGCTTTGAATCGATACATAACTGTTGTAATCGTTAACTTCGAAGACGGCTTTGGCAGTGTCTTCCACTTGCCAAACGATGACAGCGGCGATCTCGATAGGATTTCCCATTTTATCATTGACCTTGAGCGACTGACCGTTGAGATTTCGTGCACGCAGGGAGATGATCGCTTTCATCATCAAGGGATTCACCCAGAAAAAGCCGTTGGCTTTTACGGTGCCTTTATATTCTCCGAAAAGTACCAGCACTCTGGCTGAATTCGGATTGATTACAATAAATCCCGGTAGCATGACCAGTGCCAGCGGAAATAAAATGCCTGCAGGCAGCATTTCCTGCTCACGCGCGGAGACAGCACCTGCAATGATCAATGCAACGACTACTAATGCCATCAGGTAACCTGATAGAGGGCGGAAAGTTTTTTCTTGGATCATGGTAGTTGATATTAAAAAGATATCACAAAGGTATCAAACATTTAACAACCTGCAAATCTGCATTCGTCCTGCTTTTTGTTATTTTTGACGGGTGCAGCCGACAGTATTTTCCAACGCAAAACAAATCCGGGAGGAAGCGGAGCGGCTTGGTTTTTCGTTTTGCGGCTTTTCAAAAGCTGATTTTCTAGAAGAAGAAGCGCCGCGACTTGAAAAATGGCTGTTGGACAACCGCCATGGCAAGATGGCGTATATGGAACGCCATTTTGATGAACGGCTCGATCCGCGAAAGTTGGTGCCGGGAGCACGAACGGTAGTTTCGTTATTGTATAACTACTATCCTGAGCAAAAAGTAGCCGTGGATGGAGCGCCTAAAATTTCTTCCTATGCCTACGGTGAGGACTACCATGTTGTGGTCAAGGACAAGCTGTTTGAACTCTTGCATTTCATCCGCGAAAATATTGGCGAGGTAAATGGTCGCGCCTTTGTGGATTCAGCTCCTGTGCTTGAAAAAGCATGGGCGGCGAAGAGTGGAGTAGGCTGGGTCGGAAAAAACGCCAATCTCATCACTCGTACGCACGGCAGTTTTTTGTTCGTGGCGGAGCTTATTATTGATCTGGAGTTGGCGCCTGACGGACCTCTGCAGGATTATTGCGGCACTTGCACCAAATGCATCGATGCTTGTCCGACGGCCGCTATCATTCAGCCGCGTGTCGTTGATGGCAGCAAGTGTATTTCATATTTCACCATTGAATTGAAAGACGAGATTCCCGCTGAAATGGCGGGACAGTTCGGTGATTGGGTATTTGGCTGTGATGTGTGCCAGGATGTTTGTCCCTGGAATCGTTTTTCAAAAGCGCACCGTCAAACGCGTTTCCAACCCCAAGAAGCATGGAAGAACTGGAACAGTAACGATTGGGAAGAGATTACCGAAGATGTTTTTCAACGGCTGTTCAGGGAGTCGCCCTTGAAACGCACCGGCTATAAAGGATTCCGGCGGAACCTGGAATTCAGGAAGAGAACTTCCTGAATACTTCGATGACAGTATCGGAGTACATGGAAAAAGTGGCGAAACACCATATTTTCAGCAGCCTTCTTTCGTCTTTTCGTAACGTTTGTAACGCTTTGATCAGCTCCTTCCGGAAAAGGCCTTTGTCAAAACTTACTTTGGTCAGGATTTGCTTGGTGTATTCGAACATGATGAATAATTATGAAATACAATATACATTGGGCATTGGGCCGCGTCAAGCAAAAGTTATCAATAACTGTGCAAATGCAAGAAACGATGTCATTTTGAACAGGATTATGACGTCTTGACGTTCTTTAAACGATCACCAAGGCGAATTATTTAAGCTGTCCGTTATTTTTCGGACCAGCGATAGCTCTTGTGCTGCAATCCGGCCAGGTCAATCACCCGGTCAACAACGGTAGCGGCCAATGCACGAAAATCTTTCGGGCGTGAATAAAAAGAAGGAGAGGCCGGACAAATAATGCCACCGGCTTCTGTAACGGTCTTCATATTGTTCAAGTGGATCAGGCTGTAGGGCGTGTCACGTACTACCAGGATTAGCCTTCGTCTTTCTTTCAACACTACATCAGCTGCCCGGGTAATTAGGTCGTCGGATACTCCGCTCGCAATCCGTGCCATGGTTCCCATTGAACACGGGCAAACGATCATAGTGTCAAACCGGGCTGATCCGCTGGCGAAGGGAGCAAAAAAATCATTTTTGTCGTAGACCGTGTAGGGCAATTGTTCGAAGGAACGGTCGCCCAGTTCGTATTCCCAAACATCTTTTGCATTATCCGACAGCACCAAACCTACGGTTTCAATCTGGTCGGAAAGTTGTTGCAATTTTTCCAGCAGCACACTGGCATATACGGCACCACTGGCGCCGGTTACTGCAACTACGATCTTTTTCCGATGAATAGTCATAAGAGTGAAACACGTACGGATGAAAAAGGTTCATCCGTCGCTACTACGAATATACTCAGTAGGATACTGGAGTCAAGCAGTTTGACGGCTGAATTTCCTGAAAAACCAGAGTCCCAACAGGGCGCCTATGGCATTCGCAATCGCATCTTTAACATCGCCGCTTCTACCCGTAAATACATAATACTGAAGTATTTCAATCGTACCGCCGTAGGTGATAGTGGTGCCGGCCAGAAGCCAGCCGGTACTTGGCTGTACAGTATCACTGGAACTGTTTTTCCGTGCGGCAATCAATAACAGGTACGATTGAATGCCAAAAAGAAATAAATGAGTGATTTTATCCCAACGTAGCCATTTCCAAAAATTGATCTCAGGAAGCTGGTGGCCGGGCCATCCGCATAGTACCAAGGTGAATAGTGCCCAACCCAAAGGCGGCAGCCAAACGTTACGTAAGGAGAATGGATTACGGATCAAGCGCCGACTAACTGCTTGTAATCGGCAGCAGACAATAACCCATCAATTTCGGAGGGGTTATTCAATTCTACGCGAATCATCCAGCCATCGCCGTAAGCATCTTTATTGACCGCTTCCGGATTGCCTTCCAGTCCTGGATTCACTTCAAGCACTTTGCCGGAAACAGGCATAAAAAGATCGGAAACAGTTTTTACCGCTTCTACGGTACCGAATACGGCTTCCGCAGCCAGTGTTTCACCCACAGAAGTGATGTCGACATAAACGATGTCGCCAAGTTCTCCCTGCGCGAAATCAGTGATGCCGATGGTGGCGACTGCGCCATCTACCTTGACCCATTCGTGGTCTTTGGTGTATTTAAGTTGGTCCGGAAAATTCATGCTTCAAAAATAAGAAAAAAAGTATCGGTTTGCTGCTGCGGCAAACGAGAATCTACGACGGAATTTTTCAGTAATAGTGATGAAAAAATGATGCCCGGATTATTGCGCCAGTGTGAAACGGACACTGAATCCGGCATTGGTATTGGCGGTAGGATAACTGGAGGAGACGAACGGATTGTTCGAATTATACTCGTAGAAAGCACGAATGTTGAAGCGTTCGTTAATCGGATAGTCGGCCGAGAATTTAAAGCCAAGTGTACGGCTGCCGGCACTGGGCTGGTTGGTACCTTCAATGGCCTTCCGAAGGATCGTAGTGTTGTTTCGCATGTTCACGTCACAACGCAGACTCAGATCCGCGGTAATCGGTTTAGGGCCGGTACGGAACGGAAACTTCACCTTCTTGATCTTGTAGCCGAATCCAATCACATATTCTACTCCGCGTACTTCCGTAATCTGCACGTTGGAGTAAGCAAGTGTCAACGTTCTATCGCGCCGTATTTCAAAACGAGTTTGCAGACTGTTTTTCCACGTCATATCGACACCAATCAGCGGCGATAATTGTTCGGAAACGGTTACTTGTTGGAAGTCATACCGCGGGATGAAGTTGCCGACGGTATCGCGGTTGAAGGCGGCACCATCGTTTTCTTCGTACAACAGATTTCGTGAAAAGGAATTTACACTGTACACGGAACGGTAGCCGTGTGATAGGCTGAAGGATTGCAAGACCTTCTGGAACATCGGTAGTTTGGACAGTCCATCATACGTTATCCGCCAGTTAGGTCGGGGGATTTCCGGAAACCGGTTGAGGAATCGGGAAGAAGCATTCTTGCCGGAGTAGGCGGAAAGGAAGGCCGTTGTCAAAACCTCGGATTGTGACCGGCCGTAACCGTTCAGATAACCGGGAACAGTATCGTTTCCGGGAACATAATTTGGGTTGTCTGCCGCCAATAATTGCGAAGCTTCACTGCGGTTGGCAAGGAACCTTTCCCAGCTGCTGTTGGAATAGGTTTTATCATTTTTTACAAAGGCGGTATTCCATGTAAGGTAAGAGATCGAGAAGTTTCCGGTCTCTGTAGGACTGTAGGTTTGAAACACACCGTCTGCATTTGCACGGAAAAATTCGGATTCCGTCAATGATAAGTTTCTGTTGCCGGTAAGTTCGATCCGGAACGATTTGATAGGTTCAACTGTAAGTCGTGCGTTGAGGTTCCGCAGTTGATTAGTGCTGTAGAAGGAGTTCAATGTTGTATCCAGGGTCATCCATTTGTACCGCACGGCATCACCACGAATATCTTCCTGACTGCCCAGAATGAAGCCCCAGCCCGGCGCAGTTCCGGAGCCTTCATAGTTCCAGTCCATACCCATGAATTCCGGTTTAGGTCGGAAGCCCGGCAGCGATGTTCCGTTCGTTTCGCTATAGGTTATTGATCCTGTTTTCACCATCATGATCAGGTTACCAATACCGCGAACAATCGGATGAATAGTACGATTCTTTTTCTCTGTGGAATCCTTGCGTGTCTTCAGACTGTCAGTCGGTGATTTCGGTTTCGCCGGCTGGTTCTTCGCTGCAGGTCGCTGGGATTGCTGGTTTATTTTTTTCAGAAAAGGAACCTTGTTATAAAGGGTGGTGAAGGTAAGGTTCGTACTGAGCTGAATAGTTTGAGAATTCTGAATGGTATTGGCAAACGGATTGGGTCCGATTTGTCCGGAGGCGGAATCCCGGTACAATCCGGAGCTTACCCAGCCGAAGTCGGCGCCGTAACGGACGTTCATACTTACCCAATCGGTCATTGGGAATTTATTGAGCGGAAGATTGTACGTGAGGTTCCAGGTATGACGGTAGTTGTTAAGTCGTCCTAGGCGCATCAAATTCGTCTTGATGGAATCTTTCTCTTCCCGTGAATCGATCTTTCCGGCCGGCTCATCAATAACCGCATTGGCGTTGGAGTTGAAATCAAGTTTCAGCGATTTGGTCAAGTCCCAGTTCAAACCGTAGGTACGGTTCATATTGAACGTCTTGATAAATGTCGGGTCAAGTCGGAACGCGAGACCGCTGTTGTTGCGAAGCTGTGATTCCGCATAGGTCCGGTCGAGTGCGATACGCGCATTAAGTCCGGAAGGCAATGGATTAAAATTAAAATCTTTTACCAGCTTCGTCCAACTGGACGACATCGCTTTGCCCTTCATTTTTCCAAAAGGTTCGATGGGCTTTGCTGTTCTGTTGAAGTTATAAGCGATAGCACCTTGCGTACTTTTCGCCAGGCCGTATTCGATGTTGTAGTTGCGTTGGTAGAGTTCATTGTAGACGTAGGTGAAGTTCAGATTCTCTACGTCGTAAATATGTGACTTTGCGTTGGCGCCGGTTTTTGTTTTCCTGACGTTGGTGAAGTTGACGCTTTTGCGCTGCGTATAATCTTGTGTCTGACGAGCCAGCGAATCACGGACTTCACTGTTCGGTGTTGCATCCAGCGCTTTGGTAAGTACCACATCCGGATCCAGCGGATTGAATTCCGGATTCACAAACGATTCGCCGTAGGCAAAGTACATCGGCACTTTTATGCCTGATTTTTCAGGGAGGAATTTACCGAGTTCGATATTGGTAGTGAAATCGTACGATGTTCGGTTGAAACGATCCTGTTCGTTGACCTTCTTTTCAATACTCCGCCAACCGGCAGTATTCTTGTTTCCGACCAATGTCATGTTTCCGAGATCGGCAAGTTTGGCCGAAAGTCGAGCTGTTGCTGCCCATCCGCCGGCTTCGTCGAAGTCGGTCATCCGCATCTCGTTCACCCAAACTTCTGCACACAGTTTTCTTCCGGTTCCGCCGGGATCTTTGGGATTACGGACACCAATCATGACCGAACGTACATTGGAAAGGTTCGGTGATCCTTTAACAGTGATGGTGCGGTTACCGTCCGTCACCGTGAACGGCGTCAATAAGGTGATGTTACTATTGGTTAACTGTGCATTGTTACGCTGCAATTTCACATTGATCAATTTCTCCAAGTCGATTTCTAAATCGTTGGAAGACGGCCATACGGCTTCCGGCGCACTGTTGTTCCAGCGCGTAACGACCAATGGAATGTCGTATTCGTAATAGTTCTGACTCAAGTCGGTGCCAAGTCGTACAAACAAGTGAAGCTCACCGTCCTGCAGATCATCCACTGCGCCCCGCGTTTCAGCATGGGCAAACATTCGCACTTTCTTGTACGAGCGAAGATCAAGCTGCGTGTTGCGGTAAGCTGCGCGGGCGTCACCGTCTGCCAGTTTGCAAACTCGCATCGACAACGATGCTTCGTTCAGGTTGGCTGTTTGAGTGGTAGTAATGTCACGCTCGCGAACAATACCCGGCGGAACAACATACGGAATTGGATCGCGTGCGCCGTTTTCTTCAATACTTACGTTGGAAATATCAAATTCGGTTTCTCCGGGAACTTCTGGTGTAGGTGCATACTCGCCCGGTCCAAGCAATGAGTACAGGTAGGTACGCCAGTCGCCGCGGAGGAGTTCGAGTCGTGCGAAACGAAGTACCACCGGACTTTCGAAATTCTTCATGTACATACGGATGAAGCGGATGTTCTGGATATCTACTTCGCCGACGGTTTTTCCGGGCTGCCGGATCGGAATTTTAAACTGATACCATTTTACACTACCGGTCGTATTGTTTGCATAGCGAACCGGTGATTCGATTACATCGGAAATATAATTCTGTCCAACAAACATGTCAGAAGGGCGGAGGTTGACCTTATATTGGTAGTAGTTTTCACCCACCTCCATGTTGTTGTCACGATTGATATCCTCCATGTCCGGCAACGTAGTAGCTGTAGACTGCAATCCGTCGATGGTTCCGTTGGCCGGAGAGTTTCCTTGGTGACCGTTAAAGCGTTTGTAGCGGCTCAGCGGAGCAGCGTTCGTGTCACTGTAAGCCGGATTCAGGAAGTAGACGTAGTCATCACTGGATGGATCGGAGTTCGCATTGATATAGGCTTGTGAAGACGTTCCGAAAACAGCAGCGACTCGATCTAGATAAGCATCCTTGAAAAACGCTCGTTCGTCCGAGTTGTTCAATCCATCCAGTCCAACGTCCTGTGCATTACGGCTATCCGGATCATTGTCGAAAGCATTGACAATAGATTGGATTAGCGAATAGCGACCCCAGCTTGAGTTCTGTGTCGTATAGTTGTTCGTCGGCGCAGGAAGTCCGTTTTCAAAACTCTTGTAACCATCACGCAGGATATCTTCCGACAAATTACCAAGGTTAAAATACAATTCACCGCCGGTCCCGTCATTCGGTGTTCCGTTGGCAAACGGATCCATCATCCAGAACTGGATGAATTCGATATTGCTAGCTTCAAAGTCAGTCGTTTCAATTTTCCGCATGATTCCGCCCCACCGCGAACCTGGATCACGCAGTGTTCCGTCGGCATTCATCCCGGCAGAAATTCCTGCTGCACCGTCTACATCGTAATTGTAATGTCCTTTTTCATTCGGATAAAATGCGACGTTCATACACGTGAGCACCTGCGGGCCACCAACCTGTGATCGATTTGGGAAAACTTCTGCCTGGGGAACTTCGCGCACGTAGTTATTACTTTGGTCGTCAGCAGTGATATCAGCAGGGGTGACCGACTGATCGCGTTGGAATAAGGGATCTACATAGTACCAGGCCATACGACCGCGATTGTATCCGCTGATCAGACTGTCGTTGAAGTCTGCTTCTGGGAACATGCCGTTTTCCGTTTGTCCGAGTGGCGTGCTTGCCAGAAACCAACTTCCCGGATTGCGGAGGTCAAGAGGCGTTATCGCTCCTTCAAAATCATCGATGTAAGCATTTCCATTCTGTCCAATCGCTTTGTTAAATCCGGGAATCATCTTCGCTGCTTCACCAGCTACTGTAATGTTCGATACTTCGCGCGTATTGTAGAACGGAAGTTTGTCAAGCATCTTCGTAAGGAAGCGTGAGTCTGTGCGATAGGTTCCATCGACACCCAACATCCAGTTGGAAATCGGTTCGTCACCAATGTTTACTTTTTGGGTAAGCGGACGCTCGTTCAGGTGGAGCATCGTAGCGCCCACCTGTAAATCTTTGTTGAATTGGTACTCGAAACGATTACCAAACATCGTTTTTGTCTGCAGGTTGAACATCTGCTGACTTTCGAGTGATACTTTGATCGGCGTATTGGATTTCAGGATACCGTCATTGATAATCTTCACACGTCCCAGCGTGTAATCCACTGTGTAGTCCACATTTTCTTTCAGCGGAACACCGCCGGCGGTTACGGTTACGGATCCGCGCGGAATATTGATAGCGTTTAACGGAATGTCACTGCCGGCAGAAGCCTGATAGGAACCACGCAGGCTGAATTTGTTTTTTTCCGGCTGTTGCTGCGCGGCAGTCTTTGTCGAATCGTACAAAGCGTCGTAAGCATACTGATCCGCCAATGCAGTGTTGCCGCAGAATTTGGAGCGGAGGTAGCTGCCGAACGGCTCACGTACCGGGAAGATGATTCGGCCGGTTTGTGTATTGATCGTGATCCCGTTCACAAAATCGAAAATACCGTCCGGCTGCGGATCGCCATTGAAGTTGAGCTGATCCATGTTCAGTAAACGGACCAGCGGAATACCTTGCACGCTGGTACAGCCTTCAGGGATATAATTGATGTTACCGCCGATACGGTCGTCCTGGTACAACACATCCAGTCGGAAATCTTTTTGCGATACGTTGTATCCACCCAGTGAATAGATGTTACGCATCATTAGATCCCACGTGTAGAAGCGCGGTGTAAAGCCCGTACTGCGAATCAGTTTGACGAACAGCGCCTGTGTGCCGCTAACGTTAGTGTTGAAGGTGGAGATCTCGCCGACACGGTGCAGTCTGCCGTTGTAGGTATATTCAAACGAAACTGCGAGTACCTGATTGGGTTCGATGGCCGTATTCAAGGAGATGTATCCGAGTTGCGGATTCAGTGTGTATTCAGACGGTTGCAACAAACGCGCATTCTCTACCGTTTCGAAATTTCGCGTGCGGCAGAATTGATTGGTGCCGCATAACGGATCAAGGATAGACGATGCTGCTGAAATAGAACGCAGCTGCGATAGTGCGTTAACGCCAAGTTTGTCATAAAGATTGTTGGAGGAGTCGGACGGCTCAACAACGTTCCAAGGTGCACCGGAAGGGCGATCGATCAACGTTTGTCCGGAATCGGGCAGGTACTCACCAAGATCCGCGAACGCGACAATATTTCTGTTCTGCTGGTTCTGTGAAGAAACGAAACTGCGCGAGGTAACCCAGACTTCAACACGTGTGATGTTATACGGCGAGCTGATCCGGTTCAGCTGATTGAGATTACGATCGTAATTGTCTTTGAAGAATTGTGATAGAAAGAAGTGACGATTGATTTCGTACTGATCGGCTGTAATGGTGAACGTAGTGGTTTGCGCTCCGCCTTTTACATCCACCGTCTGTGATTTTCCGCGCTGTTGACTAAATACACTCGTTACGGAGAGTTTGCCAAATTGTAATTGCGTTTTGATGCCGAAAAGACTTTGTGAGCCCTGAATCAATTGGCTGTTGAGTGGGAAGTTGACATTTCCGGCTTCAATTTTCCGGATGATATCGTCCTCATAACCGGTATACTCGATCTTCATTTGGTTTTCGAAGTCGAAGGTGGCCTGCGTGTTGTAATTGGTGGTCAGCTTCATCTTCTCGCCGATGTTGGCGATGACGTTCATCTGAATCTGTTCGCGGAAATCGAACGTAGTCACTTTCCGCTGTCGTTCCGGTAAGGCAGGATTTTCGTTGCGGGCGACATTGAGTGCGAAAAACAACTCGGCAGAGCCTTGCGGACGGATGTCGATGCTGTTGCCGCCAAATATTCGGTCAAAGATCTGACTGTTCACCGTAATTTTCGGCGCGAACGCTTTTTTGTTCAGCTTGTCATCTTCCGATGCGCGTTGCCGCCAATATTCCGTCGTGGTATTCTTGAATTGCTGGTCAACGAATTCTTCAAAACTCAGGTACGATGGATTGCGATAAAACAATTCACCCATCTTCTCGTTGATATTATAACGGTTCTCTTCCGTATCGTACTCGATGTCAGAAGATACGTTCGATGGGTCCTTCATGAACATAGGACTTCCATCGCCGGGCGTGGAGTATTGATCCGCGATACGGTCGTGAAATGGATACGGTAATGGAACGTTATCGCCGGAGTCGGGCAACAATTCAACCGGATCTTCCTCTTCTAGGAAGCCGACAAATCGTGCAGGCTCATCTGCTGCCCAAACCATGGACACCAATGACAATGCAGTTCCAAACCCGAAAAGATATCTTTTGAAATTCTTCAAGGGTGAATAAACGCGCTGATTACTAGTTTATTGGGTAAAGTCAGCTCAAATAGGGATCGTTTTAGTCAACAAAGGCCCTAATTTACGTTAAATCCTTGAAAATTCCTGCTTTTTTAAAGCGATTTTAATGCCTGTCGGATGATTTCCTCCACGCCGATTCCAGGATGGTTTTTAAGGAGTTTATCCAGGCTCGCCTCAATGGTATTACGTTGAAAACCAAGTGTTAAAAGCGCAGACAAGGCTTCATCCCTGACGGATAGGGATGCCAACATCCCCGGCACATTGCTTTCCCGGCGTATTTTTCCCTTCAATTCCAGTACCAGTCGTTGCGCTGTTTTTTCTCCGATGCCTTTGATTTTTTTGAGGCGGGCTACATCTTCAGCAGCAATGCAATTTTCTATTTCTGACGGATTCATGGAGGAGAGCATCATGCGTGCCGTGTTGCAACCGATTCCCGAAACGGTGATCAGGGAGCGAAATAATTTTCGTTCCTCCTCCTGGTGAAAGCCGAACAGTGTATGAGCGTCTTCGGTAATATGCAGATGCGTGAGTAGTCGTACCGCCTCCTGGTCACCAAGCTGTGAAAACGTGTGCAGGGAAGTATTTACAAAGTAACCTACGCCTCCACATTCAATGATGCAAAAGGCGGGATTCTTTTCTACCAGTTTTCCGTTGAGGTGATTGATCATGTGGAAACAGTTGGACGTTACGAGTAATTATTGTTTAATGAATCTTCGGCTGCAATTCCCGTTCGGGGTGGCAAGTAGCACAGTATAACAGCCGGGCGAAAACGAATGGGTGAGTGAGGAGAGATCGATGATCGCTGTTGCCTGTTGTCCAACGGCGCCGGAGTAAACCGTTCTTCCGTCCGCTGCAATAATGGTGATCGCTGAAACCCGGTTAGCCGACTGCACAAACAGGCGATCAGTGACCGGATTCGGATAAACCTTGAGTAGCGACTCGTCTTTCGTGGCACTGATCCCGGTGAATAACGGATCCACTTCCAGTGCCCACATCGAACGTCCGTAGGTTGCGGCAAAGAGCGTACGTGACGGATCGTGAAAACGAATATCCGTTACCGGAACAATCGGCATTCCAGAGCCCGCCGGATTCCACGTCTGTCCAAGATCCAGCGTGACGAATACGCCGATATCTGTAGCAAGATAAAGCGTAGAATCGTGTTGTGGATCCTGTACGATGTCGTTGCATGGAATGTCTGCAAGATTGCCCTCTATTGATAGCCACGATTGACCGAAATCATTGCTTCGATATACATGTGCCACCTGATCATGAAAGCGATAGCCGGAGAGCGTACAATAAACAACAGATGGATCAGAAGGATGAGCGGTCACGCGTGTTACCCAACGAATAGTATTCATGGGATTTACCTGCTGCCAGTTATTTCCGAAATCGGTGGTGATCCAAACATTACCGTCATCGGTTCCGCAATAAATAATGTTTGTGTCTACCGGTGAAATACTGATCGTTGTAATTGTGCCCCACGTAATTGGATAACCGAATAAAGTATGGTCCGTCAGGTCAGCGCTGATGGCTTGCCAGTTGTCTCCGCTATCAAAACTCACATAAAGGCGATTGGCACCCATGAATACCGTGGAAGTGTGTTGCGGATTCAGTGCTAATGGTGTGTTCCAGTTGAAGCGGTCGGCAGGATCGACACCGTCGGTTCCGGTATTAACTCCTCCGTACTGATACTCTGCATAGGTAAAGCCGCTGACAGGATCGAATAAGGTGTAGAATCCGTCACCGCCCCAAATCGAATACCAATCATTATCCGCACCGGTGTTGGTGATGACAGTGCCATTATCTTGCGTACCGCCACCACGCGTGGTTGTTCCTGTTTCCAGCACATCCATTACATAAAATTGCGTGACCGGTAGCTCCTCGTTGTGGTTCCAGGTATTTCCTCCATTATCGGAGGTAAACAGTCCTCCGTCATTGGCTAATAATAACAAGTCGTGTTGCTGTGGATGAACAAACACCTCGTGATTATCAGGATGGTAATTGCCGGAAATATTCGACCAGTTTTGTCCACCATCGGCGGTCTTCCACGTGTCAAAGCCAATCAGGTAAACGATATTGGGATCCGTAGGGTCCACTTTGATGCGCCCTTCCCAATGCGCCGCACCGTTGAAGACATCGCCGATGTTAGTATCGTTGGTGCGGGTCCAATTCATTCCGCCATCGGTGGATTTATAAACGCCCTGAAAAACACTTTGCTGGTTGGAAACCATATAGTACAAAATGTTCGGTTGAGAAGCGCTGACGCCGATACTGGTGCGACCGTAGTCAAACGCCGGCAATCCGTTTCCCGTTCCGATACTATTCCACGTAGTGCCGCCATCGATTGATTTCCAAAGTCCGGACGAAGGTCCGCCGTAATTTCTGCGATCGATTCGTCGAATACGGGTCCAGCTGCAGGCATACACGATGTTAGTGTTCGACGGGTCGATAGCGACATCGATGACTCCCGTGGAGTCGTTGAAGAATAAAAACTGTTGCCAGGTTGCTCCACCATCCTGTGAGCGAAATAATCCTTGTTCAACGCTGTTCCCAAATAGGTCGCCCATGGCGGCAACGAATACGATGTCCGGATTATTCGGATCAACAGCAATACGTCCGATATTTCGGGATGTGGTGATTCCGACGGATGTCCAGGTAGCTCCTGCATCCGTCGATTTGAAAACGCCGGCTCCGTCGTAGGTAATGGAGCCGCCACCTGCATTCGGTTCGCCCGTTCCGACGTATAGAATATTTTCGTTGCTCGGTGCAATCGCCAGGTCGCCAATAGACAAGGATGGTTGGCCGTCAAAAATGGCCGACCAGGTAGCGCCGGCGTCTGTCGATTTGAAAACACCGCCTGAGGCGCCGCACGCATACATAGTCTGTAGCGACGATGCCGGCATTTCAACATCCGTAAGTCGTCCGCCGATATTTCGTGGACCTTGTTGCTGCCATACCGGCAGAGTGGTAGTTCGTGCGATTTGTTTTTGCTCCACTAAGGATAGCGCCGCTTCACGGTGTGCCGTCGCATCTACATTTCCGTAGGGGATCATTCGTTGAGCAACGAACCAGTCGTTGATTTCGTCTTCCCACTGGATGGGCGACCAGAACGATTCATAGGCTCGTTGTGCGGTACTTTTGATTTGGAGTAAGGCCGGCAAAAGCAGCAGCAACAGCCGGAATGGAAATGTGATGCGCATATTCAAAGATAACAAAGAAGGCCCTATCCGGTTACGATGGGCCTTCTTTAAATTCCAGTTAGTGTTTAATCAGCGTCCGCTTTTTCTCGATTGTGCATCGACGACGGCGATCGTAATCATATTAACGATTTCACGGACAGAGCTGCCTAATTGCAGGACGTGCACCGGTTTTTTCATGCCCAGCAAAACGGGACCGATAGCCTCCGCCGATCCTAGCTCCTGAAGTAATTTGTAGGTGATATTCCCGGAATCAAGGTTCGGGAAAATTAGCGTATTGGCTCCTTGTTCTGCGAATTCGCAGAATGGAAAATTGTCGCCCAGTAATGACGGGTTCAACGCAAAGTTTGCTTGCATCTCCCCATCGACCATCATTCCGGGATAGTTACGGTGAAGAATATCGACAGCTTGTCGCACTTTAGTTGCCGCCGGATCATTGTGCGCGCCGAAATTGGAAAACGAGAGCAAGGCGATCCGTGGTTTGATGTTGAACTGCTGAACACCCCAGGCGGTAAGTACGGTGATTTCTGCCAGATCTTCCGCCGTCGGGTTGACGTTGATTGTGGTATCTGCAAAAAATAGCGGACCGCGCTTAGTCACCATGATGTACATGCCCGCGACCTTTTTTACGTCATCTTGTGTACCAATGATTTGCAGGGCTGGACGAATGACATCGCTGTACTTACGGGTGAGTCCGGAAATCATTGCATCAGCTTCGCCGGTTTCAACCATCATCGCGCCGTAGTAGTTACGTTCGTTCATGATCTTTCGGGCTTCGTAAAGCGTGAAACCTTTTCTTCTGCGCTTGCGGAAAAAGATTTCACCGAAAGCATTGCGCTTTTCTTCCTCCTCACGCGGATCAATGATCGGTGTGTCGCCGAGGTCCAGCTTGTTTTCTGCGATGAGTGCTTTGATTTTTTTAAGATTACCAAGCAGGATTGGCTTAGCAATCCCTTCGTCACGCGCAATCTGTGCGGCTTTCAGAATCTTGTAGGTATCAGCTTCTGTGAACACAATTCGCTGAGGATTCTGTTTAGCCTTGCTGGTAACTACGCGGATGAGTTTATTGTCAAGGCCTAAGCGCTTTTGCAGTTGTTCGATGTATTCGTTCCAGTTGGTGATTTTGGATTGCGCTACGCCGGATTCCACCGCTGCTTTTGCTACAGCCGGTGCAACCGTAGATATCAGTCGCGGATCAAGCGGTTTTGGAATGATGTAGTCCTTTCCAAAAGTGATGTTCTTCTGGTTGTACGCGAGATTTACGATTTCAGGAACCGGCTCTTTTGCCAGTTCTGCAATGGCGCGAACGGCCGCCAGTTTCATAGCTTCGTTGATCTGCGTGGCACGCACATCGAGTGCGCCACGGAAGATGAACGGGAAGCCAAGCACGTTGTTTACCTGGTTCGGATAGTCGCTGCGGCCTGTGGCGATAATGACGTCGTTACGGGCGTCTGCCGCATCGTTGTACGAAATTTCCGGATCCGGATTGGCGAGTGCAAATACGATGGCGTTTTTCGCCATTGATTTTACCATCTCTTTGGAAATGATGTTCCCTTTGGAAAGTCCAAGAAATACATCGGCGCCCTTCATGGCTTCATCCAGCGTCCGGACTTTTGTTTCAATCGCAAATAGTTTTTTGTTGTCATCAAGATCGTTTCGTTCCGAGTGGATAATGCCGGTACTGTCAAACATCATGATGTTATCACGTTTCGCTCCGAGTGCCAGATAAAGTTTGATACAGGAAATAGCAGATGCGCCGGCCCCGCTCACTACGATCCGAATGTCTTCAATTTTTTTCTTAGCCAGTTCAAGTGCATTGAGCAGCGCCGCACCGGAAATGATGGCAGTTCCGTGCTGGTCATCGTGCATTACCGGAATTTTCAGCTCTTCCTTCAGCCGGCGTTCAATTTCAAAACATTCCGGTGCTTTGATATCTTCCAGGTTGATTCCGCCGAATGTAGGTGCAATAGCTTTGACGGTTGCTACAAATTTATCGACATCGGTTTCTGCGACTTCGATGTCAAACACATCAATGTCGGCGAAGATTTTAAAGAGCAATCCTTTTCCTTCCATCACCGGCTTGGAAGCTTCCGGTCCGATGTTACCCAATCCGAGTACGGCGGTGCCATTCGAAATTACAGCGACCAGATTTCCTTTCGCGGTGTATTTATACACGTCCTCCGGATTAGCTGCGATTTGAAGGCAGGGCTCCGCTACGCCCGGCGAATACGCCAGGGATAAATCGCGTTGCGAACTGTACGGTTTACTGGGGATGACTTCTATCTTTCCCGGCCGACCTTGAGCATGATAGTCAAGGGCTTCCTGGT